>Ga0115853_100004_pt1 | contig 46386 bp, 40 predicted proteins | sample InSIn5gowninarea_FD_83867 | JGI IMG/M metagenome (GOLD analysis project Ga0115853, IMG submission 83867)
AACTCCTGGTGGTAAATAGCCAGAAATTCGAAGCCATCCAGTACCGGCATGTTCACGTCCAGAAGAATTAATTCCGGTTTAAAATAGTCAGGATCCGTTGAATTAAACTCGCCGCAATTAAAGTTAAAGGTTTATCACTTATATACTCCTTCACAAAAATCATGTCTTTGGTAGGAATACCTTCGGTAATGGTAACAATTACGCTAATACCAGCATCGGCGGCTTCCATAATAGCATCGGCGGCAAAAGCCGGCGGTACAAAAATAATGGTTACGTTGGCTCCGGTTTCGCGCACGGCATCGGCCACGGTATTAAAAACCGGTCGTTCCAGGTGGGTGCTGCCGCCTTTGCCCGGAGTTACCCCGCCTACTACGTTCGTGCCGTATTCAATCATTTGCTGGGCATGAAACGAACCTTCGGAGCCGGTAAAGCCCTGGACAATTACTCTTGAATCTTTATTTACTAAAACACTCATGTTAGTAAGTTTAATTAAAAGGTATGGGGTTGGATGCATTAGGTGCTGCAAAAATAGTTTTTTTTAAGTCCGCTCCAAACACAAATAAGTTTTTACCCGATAAATTTACCAGCCCTACCTAATGACGCATTATTTAAAATTAAGTAAATGGTAGTAATCTAACGGCTTTTTTCTGGCAGTTTGGCTAGCAAAATTTTAAAATTTTAAAAATTAGATCATTTAACCGGCTGGGAAATTACCTGTGTTACCCTTTATTATATCTTTAATTAAATTACTTTTGTAAGATAATAAACAGGTAGTAGTTACATATCACCTGATTTTCATTCTGATAAAAAGCATGGCATGTATTTAAATCATATTTCTGAAGCTATTGGCCGCACGCCATTGGTAAAACTCAATAAAGTAACTGACGGCATTAAAGCTACGGTGCTGGCCAAAGTAGAATATTTTAATCCGGGCAATTCGGTAAAAGACCGCATGGCCCTTAAAATGATCCAGGACGCAGAACAAGCTGGTTTGTTAAAACCGGGAGGTACCATTATCGAAGGTACTTCGGGCAATACCGGCATGGGCTTGGCGTTAGCGGCTACGGCCCGCGGCTACAAGTGCATCTTTACCTTAACCGATAAGCAGAGTAAAGAAAAAATGGATATTCTGCGGGCAGTGGGCGCCGAAGTTATTGTTTGCCCCACTAACGTGGCTCCCGAAGACGAACGTTCTTATTACTCGGTGGCCAAACGTTTGAACCGTGAAATACCTAATTCATTTTACCCGAACCAGTACGATAACTTGTCGAATACGGCGGCGCATTACGAAACTACCGGACCCGAACTTTGGGAACAAACCGAAGGCAAAATAACCTGCCTGGCTACTGGCGTAGGAACCGGCGGCACTATTTGCGGCATTTCTAAATATTTAAAAGAACAAAACCCCGCTATTAAAGCAATTGGCATTGATACGTACGGCTCGGTTTTTAAAAAATACAAGGAAACCGGTATTTTCGACGAGAACGAAATTTATCCTTATAAAACCGAAGGCATTGGCGAAGACATTCTGCCGAAAAACGTGGACTTTAGTTTAATCGATCAGTTTATTAAAGTTACCGATAAAGACGGCGCCGTTATGACCCGTCGTTTAGCTAAAGAAGAAGGCTTGTTTGTGGGTTGGTCTTGTGGGTCGGCGGTAGTGGGCGCACTAGAATATGCCCGCGAAAACTTAACGGAAGATGACGTTTTAGTAGTTATTTTGCCTGACCACGGCACCCGCTACCTCGCCAAAATTTACAACGACGATTGGATGCGGGAACAAGGTTATATGGATTAATAAAAAATAAAAAAATTTTAAAAAAGCACTTTCTGGCTTGTCCGGGAAGTGCTTTTTTTTTTGACTAGCTTTAAGCGAGAAGAATAGCCCATTTTGTAATTATTTTATTTGCTTATCTTGAACTCGGGTTAATAACAAGTAAGTGTTGCTATTTTTAAAGAAGTAACAACTAATTGGGCCGGGAGCATTATAAATCCGGTGCTAGTATACATCTTAATTGGGCAGCAAATCCAGAAGAAAGGTTTTTTCGTAAGCACCTGAAAAGTATTTTGCATCACATAATCTGGTAAGCAAAGCTATCAAAATGGGTAAGGAGAGGGGCAGGTTTGTTATTATAAAACGGATTATGAAATTTTAGTATTGGTAAAATAGAAGTTGTATAAATGGTAAGTAAACCCGGCAGAGGCTCTACTTTTTGGTTTTTCCCGGTTAAAACCTAGCTTTTTAAATTATATGCGCAAGTTGAAAGGTATTCTATTAATAGATGATAATGAAACCAGTAATTTTTTAAATCATCGTTTACTGAGCCGGATGGATGTAACCGAGAACATCCAGATTTTTTCGAATGGGCAATCTGCCTTAGAATACCTTCGTAAAATTAATAGCGGCGAGTTTAATTCAACGGATCCTGACTATTTTAAACCGGAATTAATTCTTCTGGACGTGAACATGCCGGTACTGGATGGCTTCGAATTTCTGGCTATTTACCACCAGGAGTTTAGCGATGAACTAAAGCAAAATATGCTTATTGCCATGCTGTCTACTTCTTCGCACCCGCAAGATACGGTTCGTGCCGGGGAATACGCGGCTCCTTATATTCTGAAGCCCTTAACCATAGAAAAAGTAAATAATCTGCTGGCTGAAAAATTTAACGCCGTTTCGTCGGTGTAATTATTTAATTTAAAAAAACAGAAAAGCGGCACTCCCGATCAGGAGCGCCGCTTTTCTGTTTTTTTTAAATTTCTGCTTTTAATTATTGTTTTACAAACCGGTAAGTCTGTAAACCAGAGGTGGTTTGTACGTGCAAGTGGTACAGGCCTGGTTGTAAATCTGCAACATGCAATTCTACCTGGTTATTATTAACCGGCTCGTTCCAGGTTTTTACGTTATGCCCTTGGGTGTTGGTAATAGTACCGGAAACAGCGGCAATGGTTTCGTTTAAAGTAAGCGTAATTTTATTTACGGCGGGGTTCGGGTACAGATTAGCAACTAACAAACCATTGGAGCTTTCTGCGGTGGTGGCCAATGTTTCGGCAGTTTCCGCTGGCAATACCTCAATGGCCGATACGCAGGCTTTATCTACTACGGAAGTAAAAGTTAAATTTAAAATTCCGTCGGAAATGGTAAAGTTTTTAGTAGCTACTATGGCTTTTTGGGTGCCACCGGCCGCAGCTACAATATCGTAGTTGGTTAACCAGGCCGTTCCTTCGCCAGTTACATTAAATTTACGCGAACCAGGTGCCGTGTAGAAAGTTTCGGCGAAATGTAGTTTTACCAGATACTGGCCGTTTGCTACCGGAATAGCATAACTAAAGCTGCCACCATTAGCACCGGCCCGGCGATTATCCTGGTACAAGGCGTCGTTGGTAGTACCATCTATGGCATCGGGAGTAGTGGAAATGCTGGTAGAACCGGTAAAATATGCATCGGCCGCAAAGTTACCCAGCGAGGTAGCAACCGCTGTTCCTCCGGAGTTAATGCGTACCAAATTGGTGGCATTCGTAACCGTAACAGTTAACGCTTGCTCGTCGTGGAGCACCGGGGAGCCATTATCCGATACTTTAATTTTAAAATTATAGCTGCCAGTTACTGTTGGTTTCCAGTTAAAAATACCAGATGTAGCGTGGATAGTAGCTCCACTGGGTGCGCCCACTAAAGCAAAGGTTTTGGTTTGGCCGGCATCCGAATCGGTGGCTGTGGCAGTAAAGCTTAAAGTAGCACCTTTAGCAATCCTTTTGTTGCTGATGGTTGCCAGTACCGGCGCATCGTTAACGGGGCTTACTGTAATGGTAACTGTAGCCGGAGCCGATACTACGCAACCAACACTTACGGTAAAGGTAAAAGTATCTTTACCCGTAAAATTAGCTTTAGGTGTATACGTGCGAATAGCGCCGGTGCCGCTTAAAGTACCGTTTTTAGGGTTAGAGCGAATGGTGTAGATGAGCGGTGCACCACCAGTTCCGGTTAAGGTGATGGCTTTAGGTGTGTCTTCGGGGGTAGTAATATTTTGCGCATTTGCCACTAACGGATTAGTTTGCTGCACAATCAGGCTACCCAAAGGGGTGCCCCCATCGGTGGTCAGGTTAAAATGTCTTAATACAGTGTAATTACCCGCTGAAGTAATCCGGAACAAAGTGCCGGCATTGTACTTGCCGCCGCGGCTGGTCATGCCATAAAAATTGCCATCAGTGGCTTGTACCAGATTATCTTTGGGCGATTCTCCGTCGGTTGTGCTGGAAAGACGTTTTAAAACTTTGTAATCGCCGGCTGGGGTTATCCGGAAAATGGCGCCATCGTAACTTGTGCTTCCGCCGTCGCTGGTAGTGCCGTAAAAATTCCCGTCTTTGCCCAGAACTAATCCACCTAATGGCCTACTGCCATCGGCAATAGAGTTTAAATGTTTGATTACTTTAAAGTTGGTACCAGTAGCAGAAATTTTAAAAATTGTACCGTAAGCATAAGTACCACCATCGGATGTAGTACCGTATAAACTGCCATCGGCTCCTTGCACTAAATTACCCTCGGGAGATCTCCCATCTGTGCTGTAATTTAAGCTGTAGAGCACCTTAAAGGCACCGGCTGAGGTAATTTTAAAAATAGTACCCGCGCGGTTTGGTCCTCCTACTTTAGTTGTACCGTAAAAACTGCCGTCTTTGCCCTGGATTAAAGCACCATTTGGGTTTGCGCCATCGGTAGCGCTATTTAAATGATACAGAACTTTATAAGATCCATTGGTAGTAACCCGATAAATGGTACCTCCGTTATAATTTCCGCCTTCCGACGTTATACCGTAGAGGTTACCATCTGTAGCTTGCACTAAACCGCCGAAAGGAAAACCACCTTCGGTGTTTTTGTTAAAAGAATGCAGAATGGTAGTAACTCCTCCGCAAATTTTAAAAATAGAACCATGTTTAAAGGTGCCTTCGGAGTAAGTAGTGCCATAGTAAGCCCCATCTTTTGCCCGAACTATAGTGCCACTCGGTGAATTGCCCTGCGAAGCCCCGTTAAAAGAATTTAATACAGTGTAGGTACCAGTTGGCGTAATTTTAAAAACAGTACCAAAAAGGTTCTTACCTCCTTCAGAAGTTAAGCCGTATAAATTGCCGTCGCTGTTGCGGTACAAACCGCCAATAGGGTTACTGCCATCCTTCGTGTTATCCAACGAGTATAAAAGTGTTAGTTTACCAGCGGTTGTAATTTTAAAAATAGTTCCGAAGCCATTAATACCTCCCTGGCTGGTGGTGCCGTAAAGCATGCCATCCGGACCTTGAACTAAATTACCGTAAGGCCGGCCACCATCGGCGCGGTAATCTAAATGTTTGATGATAGTAAAGGTGCCGGTAGTACTTAGTTTATAAATAACACCCACGCCATTGTTGCCCCCATTCCGGATTATACCATACAGGTTACCATCGGCAGCAGATACTAAGTCATTGCGGTCGGGGTATGAGCCATCGATACCCTGTAAATGGCGAAGTACTTTAAAGGTGCCAGCGGTTGTAATTTTAAAAATAGTGCCCTGGCTATACGTTCCTCCGTTGTAGGTCATGCCGTAGAGCGCACCATCTTTGCCCTGCGTTAAACTACTGTAAGAATTTCCTCCATCGGTAGCAGAATTAAGCGAGCGTAGCACGGTATACGTACCATTAGTAGTAATTTTAAAAATAGCTCCTGCACCGTTAGCCCCGCCGTTATAAGTAATGCCATAAAAATGGCCGTCTTTTCCTAGGGTAAGCGTTCCATTGGGTTTGGCACCTGTACTGTAATCAAAATTGCGGATGACCGTGAACATGCCAGATGGGGTAATTTTAAAAATGGTACCATAGGTATTAAGGCCACCTGCATTGGTTAGGCCGTAAAAATTGCCATCGGTACCTTTTACCAGGCTGCCTCGGGGGTAACCGCCATCGGTGCTGTAGTTAAAATGATGCAGTACGGTAACATCGCCTTTGGGGGTTACCCGGAATATGGTACCATAGCCATCATAAGTACCGCCACCGCCGGTAAGGCCGTAAAAATTACCATCATCGCCTTTTACTAAACTACCAACCGGATTTTTCCCCCAGTCGGCAAAGCCTTTAATAACAGAATAATTGGTGCCATTCGTTTTCATCGAAAACAAAGTGCCTTTTCCTTCCGGGCCACCGTTAGATGTTAACCCAACTAGCTCTTCCTGGGCAAAAGCAACCGGTAAACCCGAACACAAAAAACTTAAAGTCAGAAGTAAACTTAAAAAGCCCCGGACGGATTGCCGGCTGTAAACCGGAGCAACTATTAATTTTTTTGCGGCACCTGACCGGGATAGAAAAATTAAAAAAATGGATTTGATTAAAGTTTGATTCATAGATTAGGTTTGGTTAGAAATAGTGATAAGTAAGAACATAACAACCAAATTTTACTTCTAAGGCTACTTAGCGGGCACACGCTGCCAACTCTTCGCCGAAGTATAAAATTTAAAAAGAGCTGAATTCCTGGAAATATTAAAAAAGAGGCTTGTTTAAGCCCGGATATTCTATTTTACTCCTGCAAGCAATAAATAATTACTTAAAAACGCGGTAGCTGGTAAATTAAAGTAGCCGCAGTCATGAATAAATAAAATTTTTAAAAAAATATATAATTCATTATCAGTGATTAAAAGCAACTTTGTCTTTCTGTTTTCTCTAAAAATGCAGCATATAAATTAATCTACTATCTAGTAAGCATAAACCTTAAGAATTAAATTATTATTGGTAAAAAAATAATTATTCTCTTTATCGTTCTAATCCGAAATAAGTGTATATTATATTCTCATCTTAATAGAACTATATTTTTGCTGCTGCTTAATTAAAGTAAAAGTAGAGGTTGGCTGGCTGATCTAAAATACGTAGTAGTTCTTAATTTTTAATTATATTGTTGCTTTTTAAGAGTTTAGTAAATTATAATTATAGGACTTTAGGGTAAGTTTTAATATTAGCGCCAAATAGGATACTTGCAGTTGATTTTCTTATCTTAATGATTGATCTATTTTTAAATATTTAAAAATTACAGGTTCATCTTTATCTACTATAAGAATAAAACTGTGCGAACTACTCCTTATTTGTATATACTCCTGCTCAGCAGCTTTTGGGTCGGCTCTTGCCAGCAACGCGAGAAAGTTGCTGATACTCCTGCTAACGATACTACAGCTAACGCTTATAATCCTATGTCGCAAAGTCCCATAACTACTACCGGCAGTATTGAAAAACTGGATGATCAGTTAGATAAAGTTATTAAACCCGGTGCAACAATTGAGATTCTGGCGAAGGGATTTACCTGGTCTGAAGGGCCGCTTTGGTTACCACAGGAGAATAAACTTATTTTTAGCGACATACCGCCCAATACTATTTACCAATGGACCGAAAAAGCTGGTTTGCAGGTATATCTAAAACCATCGGGTTACACCAGCAGCACGCCTCGGGGAGGGGAAGTAGGTTCTAACGGCTTAGTTTTAGATGCCGATAACCGCCTGGTACTTTGCCAGCACGGCGACCGGCGCATGGCCCGGATGGATGCTCCTTTAAATGCGCCGGCACCCAAATACGTAACTATTGCCGATGGCTACGAAGGTAAAAAATTAAATAGCCCGAATGATGCCGTATACAAAAGCAACGGCGACTTATACTTCACCGACCCACCTTATGGTCTGGAGAAAAACATAGACGACCCCACCAAAGAATTACCTTACCAGGGCGTTTACCGGGTAACAAAAGACGGACAAGTTCATTTACTAACCAAAGAATTAAGCCGCCCCAATGGAATTGCTTTTTCGCCGGACGAGAAAATTTTGTACGTAGCTAATTCAGACCCGGAACGCGCTATTTGGATGGCCTACAACGTACAACCAGATGGCAGCATAGCCAAGGGCAAAGTTTTTTTTGATGCTACGGCCCTATCTAAAAAAGCCGAAGGTAGTCCGGATGGCTTAAAAGTAAATAAGGAAGGTTTTTTATTTGCCACCGGCCCCGGAGGAATATTAATTTTTTCGCCTGAAGGAAAGCATTTGGGTACCATTAATACCGGTCAAGCCACGGCCAATTGTGCCTTTAACCCAGACCAAAGTGAATTGTATATAACCGCGCACATGTACCTGATGCGGGTAAAATTAAAGTAGTTGTATAATTAGTAACAGCTATGAAATTTTTTTTAAATTTTTGCGAATCTCATTAAATCAATGAAGTCGGATTCTTTTGAAATTCTATTTTCAACATCCTGCCAGCATATACTTTGCCAACTAAATAGAAATTTAAATAGAAAGTTTTCCTAGCGATTGTTCTAGGCTAAATCCTGGATTTTAGGAAAAATAAAAAATTTTTGATGGAATTGCATTATTCCAAATAATTATTTAATTTGTTTTAGATTAATACCTAATCTATTTAATTATTCATCTTACATTATAACTGTCATTCACCTCTATTCATTTGAGAAATAGGAAGTGTTTTCTTTCTATTCAAGAATGTATCCTTTGAAATAAAGCTTAGGCCTTTATTTCCTTATCTAAATACCAGTACGCTTACTAGTTTTTCTTCGTTCTTAACCCTTTAATTTGACCGTTTTATGAAAAACAGCTTACTAGTTCTATTTATTTTATTGATTTTTCCTTTTCTGGCTTTAAGTCAAACCCTTAGCTTTTCTGCGGAACGCGGTTTTTACGAAAATCCGTTTCAACTCACTCTTAGTTCCGACATCGTTGGTGCCACCATCCGGTACACTACTAATGGTACGGCCCCCACTACTACTACAGGTTCCATCTATACCGATGCCATTCCAATCAACACCACCAGTGTTGTCCGGGCAATCGCTTTTACTGATGCCGCAACAACACCTGTGGTAACGCATTCTTATTTATTTTTAAACGACGTTTTGCAGCAGCCTGCTAATATCCCAGGTTGGCCTAATAATGTATATGCGACTAATTCAACCGGAAAAACGGCTACGCATGACTATGAGATGGACCCCAATGTTGTAAATAACGCCGCTTATAGCGGTATTATAAAACAGGGGATGATCTCTATACCTACCATGTCGCTGGTTTTAGATAAAAGTGAATTTTTAGATTTATACGATGGTGAAACAACCTACCAATCATCGGTAGAAATACTTTACCCCGACGGCACCAAAGAACAATTTGACACTGGCTTGGAATCTCACAGCCATAATCGCATGAAACGATCCTTAAAATTAAATATTAAGTCAACTATCCATTCACAATTATTTAAAAAAGCCTTACTGAATGGAGAAAATGCAGCTACTTCTTTTACCAAAACTAAAATTGTATTGCGTGCCGGTAATAATCGTTCTTGGGCTCGGGATTTTAATGCAAATCGCACCTGCTATACCCGCGATGAATGGTATCGGGCTTCGCAACTGGCTATTTCCGGAGTTGGGGGTAGGGGTACATTTGTGCATTTGTATGTAAACGGTTTATACTGGGGATTATATAATCCGGTAGAACGCTCCGATGCCGGTATGCTTTCTAATTATTTTGGCGGAGCATATGAGGATTGGATGGCTTTAGACCACGATGGTATTCGGCACGGGGATCCTACCCGGTTTAATTATCTGACTACTACTTTAATTAACCAGGATATGAGCAATGCCGCGAATTATGCGCAATTTAAAGAATACCTGGATGTAGAAAAATTTTGCGATTACCTGATTGTCACCTGGATGACGGGGATGACTGATTGGCCAGATAATAATTTTCATGGGGGAAACCGCAATAATCCTGCAGAACCGTTCCGGTACTTTGCCTGGGATAATGAGTGGTCCTGGGATAATACTTTTGGGTCAAACCAGGGAGCCTGGGTGCATCCGCAATTCCGGAAAAATACTTCCGGTACTTCCACAATTGCCAAGATTTGGCATGCAGCCCGTAAGAACAACGATTTTATGAAAGTATTTGTGGAGCGGGTCAATAAACATTGCTTTAATGGAGGCGCGCTGACCGACGCTGCTTCGCAGGCTCGTTGGGCTCAAATCAATAATTATATTAATACCGCTATTATCGGCGAATCGGCTCGTTGGGGAGATGCCATAGAAGATGGTGTAACACGCACGCGGGATATGCACTGGACACCAGAAGTAAACCGCGTTAGCAGCTTAATGAATGGTAATGTAAACCGGTTTATAAACGCCTTAGTAGCAGAAGGGTATTACTCTGCTCCAGGTTCAAGCCAGAAAGTAGTAAGTTTTAGTTTAATTAACGCCGATACAGATCAGCCGATAAAGGATATACAGGCGGGTGAAACCATAAACCTCGCTAATTATACTACCAAGAATTTTAACGTCCGGGCCAATACTGATCCTGCAACAGTAGGCAGTGTAAAAATGGCTTTAAGTGGTAAACAAATTAAAAACATAACCGAAACAGCCGCACCTTATGCCTTATTTGGAGACAGCAACGGTAACTACAACAACTGGGTGCCAACCGTAGGAGATTATGTTTTAACAGGAACGCCTTATACTCAAAGTAGCGGTGGTGGTACAGCAGGAACGCCGCTCAATATTTCTTTTAAAATTGTCAATCAGCCTACTTCTACTAATTATATACTGACCGTTAATGCCGCCAATGGTACTGTATCAAAAAGCCCAGACCAAGCCAGTTATGCAAGTGGAACATTAGTATCCTTAACTGCCGTTCCAAGTGCAGGATATCAGTTTAGTAGCTGGAGCGGCGCAGCTTCCGGAACTACTAATCCGCTTAGTATTACCATGAATGCTAATAAGAGCATCACCGCTAATTTTAGTCCAGTAGGTACTACAACTTACAGTTTAACGGTAACCACCAACGGCAGCGGTTCGGTATCAAAAAGTCCAGATCAAACAACTTATAACAGCGGCAGCAACGTAACTCTTACGGCTATTCCAGCTACCGGGTATAAATTTAATGGTTGGAGTGGTTCGGCTTCTGGTACAATAAATCCGCTTACCGTTAGTATGACCAGTAACAAGAATATTACCGCCACTTTTATTGTAGCGGCTGGTTCTCAAGTAGTAGACTTTACTTTAATTAACGCGGCTACTGATCAGCCCATTCGTACTTTAACGTCAGGGAGTGAAATTAACCTGGCAACTATAAAAAGTTTAAATATTCGAGCCAACACCAGTCCCGGTACTGTAGGTAGCGTTAAACTGGTATTAAGTGGAAAACAAACTAGAACTACAACAGAAAATGAAGCCCCCTATGCTTTATTTGGGGATAAAAGTGGTAATTATAATAACTGGACACCCGCAGTAGGTTCCTATACCCTAAAAGCAACCCCTTATACCGCGGCTAATGGCAGTGGCACCGCTGGCACAGCTCTTACCATTAACTTTACTGTGATAAATAAAGCAACTGCAACGGTTAACAACGTATTATTAACCGACGAAATGGAACAAACGAATACTCTCTTGCACTTGGCGGCTTATCCAATGCCTACTCCTTTCGGGCACATTCAGGTGAAGTTAAATAAAGAGATAAGCGGTAATTTAACTTACCTGCTTGTGTCTGCTACGGGTGCAAAGTTAGCATCCGGAAACTTTTCACTGGCACAACCAAGCTCCGTAGTTCCGTTTGATTTTTCCCGACAGATGAAGGTGACTGGAGTTTATTATCTACGGTTGGAAGGTGAAAAAATAAAAGCAAATATTAAATTAATGCGAGAATGAATTATTTAAAAAAAATTGAATTTATGCACGTATACTAAGTAATTCTATAATATCTTTTGATTATATCAATATGAGCTTAATGTAAGGTTAAATTAACTCTACACTAAAACAAAACAGGAGCCGCTTAATTTGCGGCTCCTGTTTTGTTTTAGTGTAGCTAAGTAAGTATTTACTTAGCCGCGACAAAGGTGTAAATTTTGCCGTCGCTGTAAGAGCATACGTACAATTCCTGATTGGCATCTTCGCCGAACGACGAAATGGTACCGTCTAGTTTCATTAAAGCAGCGTTCTCGTATTTGCCATTGGCTTGCGGGGTTAAAGTCCAGATGTTGCCGGTTACGTAATCGCCGTAAATGTATTTTCCTTTTAAAGCTGCCAGTTTTTTGCCGCGATACACGTGCCCACCAGTAATTGATTTACCGGTTTCCATGCTTTGTTGGTACGAATGTACTGGTAAAGCGTAGCCTTTTTTATCGCAGTCTTCGGGTTTAAAGCATTCATTAGCTTCCATCACGCGCCAGCCGTAGTTCTGGCCGTTTTTTACAATATCTACTTCTTCAATTTTGTTTTGTCCTACGTCGCCTACCCATAAATTACCGGTGGTTTTATCAAAGCTAAACCGCCAGGGGTTGCGTAAACCATAAGCGTAAATTTCTTCGCGAAAGCCTTCTTTGTTGTTTTTAAACGGATTATCTGCCGGAATTGAATATTTTAAATTTCCGGAAGGTTTGTCTACATCAATGCGCAAAATTTTACCGAGCAGGCTGGTTTTATTCTGGCCGTTGTTGTGTGGGTCGCCACCGCTGCCACCATCGCCGGCTGCAATGTATAAAAAGCCTTCGGGTCCGAATGCTACCTTGCCGCCGTTGTGGTTGCTAAAAGGTTGTTTGTAGGTTAGCAATACTACTTCCGAGGCCGGATCGGCTAGGTTGGGGTTACTTTTACTCACCTGAAACCGCGAAATAGCTGTTTCCAAATCTTTTCCCCGGGTATAATTCACGTAGAAATAACCATTTTTTTTAAAATCCGGGTGAAAAGCTAAACCCAACAACCCGCGCTCGCCGCCGCTTACTACTTTGCTCGAAATATCCAGAAATTTTTGGGTGGTTTTTACTTCCGGATTGTTCGGAAACACGTGAATAACACCTTCCTGGGCAATCACAAAATTGCGGTTGGTACCATCAGTAGGGCTAATAAACTCCACGGGCATCTGAAAAGTAAGATTCGGGAAAGCTACTTTTAACTGTACGTTAGCCGCTGCTTTATCTTTTATAACAGGGGTGCCGGCACCAGATTTTTTTAAAAAAGCCATGTTTACACTGGCCTTATTTTGGCGGGCCTGCAAAATAGCAAACACCCCAAACATGAGAAGTAAACTAAATAACAGTAGTTTATTAATTTTTTTCATACACTTTTTAAAAATTAAGATGGTATTCTTTAATATAAAGTAATTGCCGTTACTCCTTAAACTAGTAAGGCTGTTCAAGGTTGTTTTTTTTAAATTTATTACAAGGCAGGCAAACTTTATATCCTGAAATATTATTTCGCCAGGATTACATTTTAAATGGCTACTTATATGGTTTACCTCAAATTGAGTTTGCTTTTAACGTCTTATTGGACTTGCCAAACGACCTGCTTACATTTACGCGGAAGCCGCCCTGATTATTTTTTAATACGATGAAAACTCCTGTAACGTTAAACCAACCCGCTAAAGCTAAATTAGATACCAAACAAATAGCCGGCACGCTGGTGGTGTTTTTAGGAGCAGTTTGTTTTTCGTCTAAAGCCGTTATTGTTAAACTCGCTTACCAATATCACATCGATTCGGTTTCATTGCTGGCTTTGCGAATGGCTTTCTCGTTGCCGTTTTTTATTTTAATCGCTGTTTTCTCGCGCAATAAAGACGTACCGGCGGTTCCGGTAAGCGCTAAAGATTACTTGCTTTTGGCCTTTTATGGCATAATGGGCTATTACCTGGCCAGCTTATTTGATTTTATGGGTTTGCAATATATTACGGCCGGGCTTGAGCGTTTAATTTTATTTATTTACCCCACCTTGGTAGTGGTTTTCTCCTGGATTTTTCTGGGTAAAAAAATTACTAAATTTCAGTATGTCGCTTTGGGCCTGACGTACTCGGGCGTGTTGTTGGTGTTGCTGGGCGACGTAGAAGTGCAAACCAGCCAGCATTTAGTAAAAGGCGGCTTGTTGGTTTTTGCCAGTGCGGTTACGTATGCCCTTTACCTGATGGGGAGCGGCATGTTAATTCCTAAGTTTGGTTCGGTACGGTTTAACTCTTATGTCATGTCGGTGGCAACTTTAGGCGTATTTGCGCATTATTTGGCGAACCACGGGGGCAGTCAATTGTTGCAGTACGTACCGGCCGTATATGGTTACAGTATATTAATGGCGGTGGTAGCTACGGTAGTTCCGTCTTACCTGATTGCCGAAGGAATACGATTAATAGGCGCTGGCAATTCGGCCATTATCGGCAGTGTTGGCCCTATTTCCACTATTTTGCTGGCCTACATCTTTCTGCGTGAAACCGTTTCTCTGGTGCAACTAGTGGGCACCGCCATTGTGTTGAGTGGTATTTTATTGATTACCATAAAAAAGGAACAAAATCGATAATGTCTGAAATCTAAGTTTTAAGTAGCACGCTCCGCATTTTTTAAATATTTAAAAAATCAAGTATTTTCACCACCAGGAATTAATAATTTCATTCTCACTTTAATATGTTCGTAAAGCGAAATTCTCCAAATCCTTACTATCCGGATATGGGGATGTTTCTAATTCTGATTCCTTTTATTAGCGCCATTAACTATTACCTTACATACTCTAACATTCGGCTCGACTGGTTTTTGCTGCTTACTTTTACCATCGATACGGTACAAGGTTATTTTGCCTGGTTAGGGGTGCGTTACTTTATCCTGTACTTAGATAAAAAATTACCTTTTCATAAGGGAGCCTTACGGCGAATAATCTGGCAACAGATTGGGGTTTTGTTTATTGGGTTACTCATTATTAGTTTTCAAACAGAATTGGTAAGCTGGATAGCCAAAGGAAAACCAGCGCCACTCACTTTTTATACCCTCGACCTTTTTATTATCGGCATCTGGTTTTTTGTGGTGAACGGCGTTTACATTGGGTTGCATTACTACCACCAATGGCAAAAGGCAGAAAGCAGGCAACTGCAAGAAAATGACGTACAAGAAACCCTGTCTCAGCAAATCCTGCTGCAAGAAAATTACTCTAAGGTAAGGGGGCTAGTTGTAAGAATCGGAAAACAAGATACCCGGCTAAGTTATGAGGAGCTCGCCGGATTTTACGTGGATGATGTGTATGTCGTCGCCTGTCATTTAGAAGGAAAAAAATATTACCTGGACCAATCGTTGGATAAAATTGAAAAAAGCCTTCCTGGTGGGGTTTTCTTTCGATTAAATCGAAAGTTTATTTTGCACCAGCAAATGGTGTCCGGATTTAAACGGGCCGAGCACGGAAAGCTACAGGTCTTGTTGCATAAACACGAATGTTTCCCCAGCGAAATTCCGGTAAGCCGCACGAAAGCGCCTGCATTTAAAAGCTGGTTTCAGCCGGAATAAATACAATTCGCCCACCTTTTTACTACACTTTACCAAAAAACTGCTTGTTTTCATTACCCAGAGGCTTTTCCTGCTCTAATATTGCCGGGAAAAACTCTCCTCAAAATGAAAAACAAAATTGCCGCGCTGCTCCTCAGTTGTTGTCTTGCAACAGGGGCAAAAGCGCAAATCGATCCAAACCCAATTAAAAATTACCGGAATTTTCCTGTTATTCTTACAGCGCAATTTCACTCTTTAACCCTCCCTTTTAAAGATCTAAAATCTAACTTCTCCAATGTAGGCTTAGGAATAGGTACCGAGGTAAGTTTAAACAAAAAGCACAAATGGGTACAACAAGTTAATGGAGTTTGGTACCGCAACCGGGCCGTAGGGAATGGTTTATTATTTTATACCCAAACCGCCTGGAGGCCAAAGCTAATCTCTAATTTTTATGCCGAAGTTAAAGCTGGTGCTGGTTATATGTTAGCCTTCCGGCCGGTTGAATCTTACAAACCCGACAATGGGGATTGGGTTTCGGTGGGTACGAAAGGTAAAGGATTAATTACCGTTCCAGTTGGTATTTCGGTGGGCTATAACAAATATTCTTCGCACACCTATCTTTCTCCGTTTGTGAGTTACCAGCTTTTAGTGCTTCCTAATTACAACAAAAGCATTCCAATTGTGCCGGAAACCTTACTCCAAGCCGGCGTCAAAATCTATTATAAATAATCTAATCAATCCTATGAAAAATTTATTGCTCATTTTGTGTATTATATTTTTAAGTAGTTGCTCCGATTACATGCAGGATTTACAAATAAACTCCAGCTCCGACAACACCATTATAAATCCTGATTTTTCCAAAGCTGGTGAAGTTCAAAACGCCATGCAAAAAATTAGCCTGGCGGGAGCACCGGGTAGCGTAGTGGCCATTTATTCCGAAGAAGGTTGGTGGACAACCGCAACTGGTTACGCCAAAATTGAAGATAAAACCCCCATGCAAGTAGGCCACTTACAGTATCTACAAAGTATTGCTAAAACATATATGGCCGTTGCTATTTTAAAATTGTACGAAGAAGGCAGAGTAGATCTGGATGCCGCCATTACCCGCTACCTGCCCGAAAAGTACAGTAAGTATATCACCGATGCCGACAAAATTACCGTACGCATGCTGCTAAACCATACCTCGGGCATCCCGGAATATAATTTTGACCCGGCTTATGTGGCGTATTTATTACAACACCCCAATCATACATTTTCTTCGGAAGATTATTTAAAATTTGTGGATGCTAAAAAGTTGGATTTTGCTCCGGGCAGCAAATATTCTTACCGGAACACGAATTATTTACTCTTGGCCTTGATGGGAGATGCTATTACCGGGGATCATGCCAAATTTATTTCCGAAACAATATTGAAGCCTCTCAACTTAAGTAATACTTTTTATAGAAATGATCCGGGTTATTTAAAATATCCGAATCTGGTGAATTCTTATTGGGATAGATATGGTAATGGTATTGTAGAAAACGTTTCGCAGATGCAGCAAACCAATGTGGCTTCTTTAATCGGCGACGATGGCATAGTAACGACGCCAACAGACGCAGTAAAATTTTTGATAGGATTAGTGGAAGGAAAATTACTGGCCACCGCAACTTTGGAACAAATGAAAACCTGGACAACCGATAAAGATGGTAAACCAAAATACGGGCTTGGATTAGAGTATACTACCATTAATAACCAAATTGCTTACGGGCATACCGGGGGAGGTTTAGGTTCCGGATGCGAGCTGTACTATTTCCCGCAACAAAAGATGTACGTTTTTTTTGGACTGAATTTGGGTACTATAACCGATAGTCCGCTGCTTAAAAAAATAGAAATTGCCCGAGATAATTTGTACGAAGTATTATTAAAATAAAGGTTAAACTTACAGAATTAGTTTAAATTAAGTGGAATAATTTATAAATGGAATTAGCAAAAAAGCATTTTGCTAATTCCATTTATTGTTTCAAGTTTGGGGCATTCAGACAATCTTGTTTATTGATGGCAGCTAAGCTAAGGCAGCCATTAATTTAATTTTTTAAGAATACATTTAAACAACTGGTTTACGAAATATAGAGCATGACTAAAGAGATGAATTTAGAGACGCATTATGATCAATTGTACCAATTATCTCTTCCAAAAATAGCTACTGGTAATGTAGAAGTAGATGATCTGCTGAATTCTGAATCAGATACCCGCTTTGGAATTACCCTTTTAATCCGGCCTCCGGAATGGATCAAAAATAATATCCAGGAATTTTTAAGTCATTTAAAGACCATTGAACCAGATCAATATTATTACCGCAACTCCGATATGCACGTAACGGTTCTATCCATTATTTCGTGTTACGCCGGTTTTAACTTAAACCAGATTAAGCCAGCTGAATATGTAGCAGTCATTCAAAAAAGTCTTTCTGCTTTACCAAAATTCAGTATTCAGTTTAAAGGTATTACTGCCTCCAGCAGCAGTGTTTTAATTCAAGGCTTTTTACCAGACAATACTTTAAATCGTTTGCGGGATCAGCTAAGAATAAATTTTAAAAATTCAGGGCTGGAGCAAACCATTGATAAACGATACGCTATTCAAACGGCGCACACTACCATAGCGCGTTTTCGGAAAAATTTAGCCCATACCAGCGAGTTTATTCAGGTTTTAAACAAGTACCGCCAATATGAATTTGGTACTTTTACCGTGGATGCTGTAGAGTTGGTATTTAATGATTGGTACCAACGCACCGAACGGGTGAAACAACTTTATACATTCCCATTAACTCCCTGATTATTGTCTCATTACTATTATTTAATAATCTGCAGAACCAGCAAATAAAGGAAAACAGTTGTGGCCTTAAAAGCGGCAATCAATTTGCTGTTTACTTAAAACATAGATTCCGCCTAAAGAACTAAATTTTTAAATTTTTTATCTTTTTACCGGACGTTTTAAGTAATAATATTCTGAGAGGAGCAAGTGGTAATCTTCGGGCAAATAACTTACTTTACAAAATTAGAATAAGAACCTGCCACTTATCTTCTGGTTAAAAAACGAGCGCCAGCCAGAAGGTTTTACCTGAAAAAACGATGCGATTTAAAACCTTAATAATACTAGCTAGTCCTTTATTTATTGCCTGCGGAAAAGATACTTCTGTTCAAAAAACAGCAACTTCGGTTAAGCCAATGGTTGGTACCTGGCAACTGGTTACCGGAACGTTAATCGAAAAAGGCGATACTACGGTAACCGATTATACCAAAAACATATCTTTTATTAAAGTCATCAACGACTCGCATTTTGCTTTTATCCAGCACGATTTAAACAAAGGCAAAGATTCTTCGGCAGTTTTTGCCGCAGGTGGGGGCAGCTATTCTTTTAACGATAGCACGTATACCGAACACCTGGAGTATTGCTCCGACCGCGCCTGGGAAGGACACGATTTTCCGTTTACCATAACCATAAAAAACGACACGCTTACCCAACGTGGAATTGAAAAAATAGAAAGCTCCGGCATAAACCGGGAGAATATTGAAAAATACGTAAAGGTGAAAAATTAAATTTTGCCATAAGTTACAAGCGGACTAACGATTATTTAAATATTAAATTTATTTAATATATTGCCGGCTGCTTACCTGAAATTAAATTTTTAATGGAATGTAGCATTCCGCCGATTAATTCTGACAAAATGATTAAAGCCTGCATTTTTGATTTAGACGGAGTAATTGTGGATACTGCCGTGTACCATTACCGCGCCTGGAAGCAATTGGCCCAGGAGCTTGGTTTTGATTTTACCGAGCAGCAGAATGAGCAACTGAAAGGAGTAAGCCGGGTTCGTTCGTTAGAGTTAATTTTGGGTTGGGGCAATGTAACTAAATCCCCGGCCGAGCAAACCAAATTAGCTACTCGCAAAAACCAGTGGTACGTAGATATGATTAACCGCATGCAGCCTTCCGAAATTTTGCCGGGTGCTAAAGATTTTTTGCAAGCCGCCCGTTCAGCTGGTTTAAAAACAGCGCTGGGTTCGGCCAGTAAAAATTCATCCATTATCCTGGAAAGATTAGACTTAATGCCCTTGTTTGATGCCATTGTGGACGGCAATCACGTAACAGCTTCCAAGCCACATCCCGAAGTATTTTTAAAAGGAGCCGAAGCCTTACACGTTGATCCGAAGGATTGCGTGGTGTTTGAAGACGCGATTGCCGGCGTGCAGGCCGCCAAAGCCGGGGGCATGCAGGTGGTAGGTATTGGGTCGCCGGAAGTACTAACAGGAGCCGATCTGGTAATTGCTGGCTTGCACGAAATGACCTTAGCTAAATTGCAAAACCTGAACCCTGTAAACAACCGGTAAAATTGCTAGCGCAGTATAAGCCATTTGATTGCTTTTAAACCACTCTATTTCTGTCTTTATTCCTGTTAAAGCCAACCAAAATTATTGCTGGAAAAGTAAAAATTTAAAAAAACGCAGGATCAACTTAACAACAAGCCCGGCAAATACTAACCGACAATCAGAATGAAAAATTATATCAAAATAGACGAGTGGAATATTATTGAAGAAGGTTTTGATCCGCACCTGAACAAAATATCCGAAAGTATTTTTAGTCTGGGCAATGGCCGCATGGGGCAGCGGGCCAACTTCGAAGAAACGTATTCCGGCGAAACTTTACTGGGTAATTACGTGGCAGGCGTTTACTACCCCGATAAAACCCGGGTGGGCTGGTGGAAAAACGGTTACCCCGAATATTTTGCCAAAGTACTAAATGCCGCCAACTGGGTTATTATTGATATAAAAATAGACGGCGAAACGTTGGATTTACATACCGCCAAAATTTTAACTTTCCGGCGGATATTAAACATGCGTGATGGTTATTTGCAACGCACGTTTACGGCCGAGCTACCCAGTGGCAAACAAATACAAGTAAATGCCCGGCGGTTTTGCAGCATCGTAGACGACGAAGCCGGCGCTATTAGCTACCAAATTACCCCACTCAACTTTTCCGGCAACCTGACTTTTACGCTGGCCATTGATGGCGACATCAAAAATCAGGATGCCAACTACGACGAAAAGTTCTGGGATGAAGTAACGAAAAGAGTTAGCCCAAACAGCGCCTATTTAACTTTACGCACTAAAAAAACAGCCTTTGAAGTGTGTACCGGTATGCAGTTTCAAGTGCACCAGGATGGGCAAGCTGTAGAGCCAATTACGGAACAAATACAAAAAGAAAAATACGTAGCTAACCAGTTTACGCTGGCTGCCAAGCAAAACCAGGAAACCACAATTTTTAAATTGGCGGCTAATTTATCCTCTGAAAATTACCCCAAAGACAATTTGCTGCAACACTGCCAGGAGGTAATAGAACGAATAGCGCAAAAAGGTTTCGAGCAAATGTTGCAGGAGCAAGCCCAGGCCTGGGCCAACAAGTGGGAGGAAAGCGACATTGTTATTACCGGCGACCCGGCGGCTCAGCAAGGCATTCGTTTTAATATATTTCAATTAAACCAAACGTACACCGGCGAAGATGCCCGCTTAAACATTGGCCCGAAAGGTTTTACCGGCGAGAAATACGGCGGCACCACTTACTGGGACACCGAAGCGTATTGCGTGCCCTTTTATCTGGCTACCGCCGACCCGCAGGTTACCCGTAACCTGCTTATTTACCGCTACAAACATCTGCAAAAAGCCATTGAAAACGCCGAAAAGCTAGGATTTACCGGCGGCGCCGCGCTTTACCCCATGGTAACCATTAACGGCGAAGAATGCCACAACGAATGGGAAATTACTTTTGAAGAAATTCACCGGAATGCCGCCATTGCTTTCGCCATATATAGATACGTGCAGTATACCCAGGATAGCGCTTATTTACACGAGTACGGTTTAGAGGTATTAATTAGCATTGCCCGTTTCTGGGCGCAACGAGTTAACTGGAGCAGCGCCAAACAGCAATACGTAATGTTGGGCGTAACTGGCCCCAACGAATACGAAAACAACGTAAACAACAATTGGTACACCAGCACCATGGCCCTATGGTGTTTAGAGTACACGCTATCCGTAATAGAACAAGTAAAAACCAGCGCTCCGGATAATTACGCTACTCTGGTGCAACGCATCCAATTTCAAGAGTTTAATGAAACAGCGCAGTGGCAACATATTTTAAAAAATATGTATTTGCCCGAGGATAAGGAGCAAGGAATTTTTCTGCAGCAAGATGGCTACCTGGATAAAGAAAACATCCTGGTAAAAGATTTAAAACCGGCCGATAGGCCTTTAAACCAGAAATGGAGCTGGGACCGGATTTTACGTTCGCCGTTTATTAAACAAGCCGATGTTTTGCAAGGTTTGTATTTCCTGGAAGACCGGTTTGACTTAGAAACTATTCGTCGGAATTTTAATTTTTACGAACCGCGCACCGTACACGAAAGTTCTTTGTCACCGTGCGTACACGCCATTCTGGCGGCCAAGCTCGGCGACGAAGAACGGGCTTATCAGTTTTACTTGCGTACTTCGCGCCTCGATCTAGATGATTATAACAACGACACCGAAGATGGTTGCCATACCACTTCCATGGCGGGCACCTGGATGAGCGTGGTAGAAGGTTTCGGGGGCATGCGCGTGCGAGACAACCAGTTGAGTTTTAATCCTTTTTTACCGGCTAAATGGCAATCTTTTTCCTTTAAAGTTGGTTTCCGGGGAGTTTTATTAAAAATAGAAGTAAGTAAAACAGGGGTGCAGTTAACTAATTATTCCGATAAGGCTATTACCGTGGCAGTACATAACAAATCATACAATATTCCGGCAAAATCCCAGGTTCTGGTGGAGTCGGAATAAGCCGCGTCAATTAAAATTTAAAAAATTAAGATTTAATTCTTACCCGCGATTTTTAAGAGCCAATTAGTTTTTGGCAGAAGTACTTTTTAAAAAATTGCGCCTGCTGCAACTATGAATTTTCAAAATACTACCGACGAGCCCGTTATCGACAATAAATTTATTATTTATCAGTTGCTGGTACGCTTGTTCGGCAATCAGAAAACCACCAATAAACACTATGGTTCCCGCGATGAGAATGGGGTAGGTAAGTTTAACGATATTACCGATAAAGCCATCAGCGAAATTAAAGCGTTTGGCGCCACGCACATCTGGTACACCGGGGTATTGGAGCACGCCACCATGACGGATTACTCTGCTTACGGAATAAAACCCGACGATCCGGATGTGGTAAAAGGCATTGCCGGTTCGCCGTACGCCATTAAAGATTATTACGACGTAGATCCTGATTTAGCGGAAAATGTTTTAAACCGCATGACAGAGTTTGAAGCCTTAATTCGCCGGACGCACCAGCATCAATTAAAAGTAGTTATTGATTTTGTGCCCAACCACGTAGCCCGTACTTATTATTCCGATGTTAAACCCATCGGTGCGGTGGATTTCGGGACGAATGATGATACCACTAAAGCTTTCAGCCCCGCTAACGATTTTTATTATATTCCAGGCCAGGCGTTTGTGGTACCCGCCGGTACTAATGCGGGCGGCAACGAATTTCAAAGTAATTTAAAAGACGGCTACTTCAATGAATTTCCGGCCAAAGCTACCGGTAACGATGTGTTTTCGGCTACCCCCAGTTTGTACGATTGGTACGAAACAATTAAGCTCAATTACGGCGTAGATTACCAGGATCACCGGCGAATGTACTTTGATCCTATTCCGCCAGTCTGGGAAAAAATGCGCGCTATTCTGGAGTTCTGGGCCCGCAAAGAAATAGATGGTTTCCGGTGCGATATGGCCGAAATGGTGCCGGTAGAATTCTGGAATTGGGTAATACCAGCCATAAAAAAAATTAACCCCAGCATTATTTTTATTGCCGAAGCCTATAATCCGTACGAATATGCTACTTATTTTAACAAAGGCCAGTTTGATTTTTTGTACGATAAAGTAGGTTTATACGACGGTTTAAAACGGTTAATCCGAGACGAATGGAATGGTCATGTAAAAGATATTACCCACGTATGGAGCCAGGAAAGCCGCGGCTTTTCGTCGCGCATGGTGCGTTTTCTCGAAAACCACGATGAAGAAAGGATTGCTTCGGCGGGTTTTGCTGGTAATCCCTGGCTGGCCAAACCCGCCATGGTTGTTTCGGCTACTTTATCTTCCGGACCAGTTATGATTTATTTCGGGCAGGAAGTAGGAGAGCCTGGCAGTGGCAACGAAGGCTTCAGCGGCGAAGATAACCGCACCACTATTTTTGATTACTGGGGCGTACCCGAACATCAGAAATGGATGAATCAGGGCAAGTTCGATGGCGGACAATTAAGCGATGATCAGAAAGCTCTCCGGGCTTTTTATCAGAAACTATTATCGGTAGCGGGTCAGCATATAGCTATTCGAACGGGGCAATTTTATGAATTAAGCAATTTGTCCGGGTTTTCGCACAAGCAATACGCGTATCTTCGGTTTACCAGCAATGCCCGGGTTTTAATTGTCGCTAATTTCGACCGGTATCATTCTCTTCATACTATCCTGCACTTGCCCCCGGAATTAAATGAAGCCTTGCAGATAATTGACAAAAAAAGTGTAAATTTTAAAAATTTACTCACGAACGGATCTTTTCTAATCCTGGATATTCATGCAGGTATACCCATAAACATTCCGCCTTCCGATGTTTTTATGCTGGAGTTTTAAAACAGATTTAATAAGTTAATAGTTAGATTAATGTAATAAGAATTAGTTTCCAGGAGGTTGTTGTTTGTTGAAGTAAAATTGTACAATGCCTTATTTTTAAAATTTTAGATATTCTGAGTAAGTTTTAGCCCGGATATAATTTCAGCTCTTTAAATCAAGCTCATGGCCTCCGTATTTCAATCAGCTTCTGCTTCTAACATTGTTTTGGAAAAGCCGCGCTTAACCTTCTGGCAAATATTTAATATGAGCTTTGGTTTTCTGGGCATCCAATTTGGGTTTGCTCTGCAGAATGGCAATGCTTCCCGCATTTTGCAAACCTACGGGGCCGATGTAGAGCATTTATCTCTTTTCTGGCTGGCCGCGCCTATAACCGGCATGATAGTGCAGCCCATTATCGGCCATTACTCCGACCGAACCTGGAACCGGTTAGGCCGCCGGCGGCCTTATTTTCTAACAGGAGCTGTTCTGTCGGCTGTGGCATTAATTATTATGCCTAACTCGGCCGTTCTCGCCAATTTTTTGCCTTCTATTATTATCGGGGCTGGTATGCTGATGATCATGGATGCTTCTTTTAACGTAGCCATGGAACCCTTCCGGGCTCTGGTAGCCGATAATTTACCTGACTCGCAGCGAAGCGATGGTTATTCGGTGCAAACTTTTTTAATTGGCGTAGGAGCCGTAACGGGTTCTTTACTGCCTTATGTAATGGCCGAATGGTTAGGAATATCCAAAACTGCAGCACCCGGGCAAATACCAGATAATGTCGTATATTCTTTTTACACTGGAGCCGCTTTTTTAATCGGAACCATTGTTTGGACTGTGGTAACTACCAAAGAATATTCCCCGACGGAGTACGCGAAATACCACCCCGAAGAAGAAAGCGCAATAGAACAAAAAGGTTTGTTAGCTATTTTTACTGATTTTTCCAGAATGCCGGTAACTATGCGGCAACTAGGCTTAGTTCAGTTTTTTTCCTGGTTTGCTTTGTTTTCGATGTGGGTTTATTCTTTGCCCGCTATTGCCCAGCATATTTACCACGTGAGCCCCACAGATACTTCCTCCACTAAATTTGCCGATGCAGGTAACTGGGTTAGTTTTCTGTTTGGTATTTATAATGGTGTATCGGCTATTTATGCTTTGTTTTTGCCCGCTATTGCCCGGGCTACCAGCCGCAAAATAGCGCATGCCCTATCATTAATTGCCGGTGGAATAGGGCTTTTATCTATTTACTTTATTCAAAATCCGGATTATCTGGTACTATCTATGGTTGGAGTAGGGCTGGCTTGGGGAAGTATTCTGGCCATGCCGTATGCAATATTGTCTGGTTCTATTCCGGCTAAGAAAATGGGCGTATACATGGGTATTTTTAATTTTTTTATCACTTTCCCGCAAATTGTAAACGGCTTGTTTAGTGGCATTTTAGTAAAACAATTATTCCAAGGGCAAGCCATTTACGCGATTGTACTGGCAGGTATTTTTATGATTGCTGCGGCTATTTCTGTTCTATACGTGCGTGATAGTAAACCCAACATTTCTCGCTAATTGAATTTAACAAAATTTAAAAAATCGAACCTACTGAATGGAACCTACTGATAAAAAAGAAATATTAGCTTTAGTAAATCAGGCCCATAGTTTAGTGGAGCAGCTTTACTTGCAAAATTCGGCTGTTAAAGGTACGCCGGAGTGGTTAAACAAACGCCGCTTGTTACTCGCTGATTTGTCGTTGCACTTAGTGCAAGCCTCGGTAGCTGGCGAACAAATGCGCCCGGATTTACTTAAACGTTATCTGTACTCTATCCTGACTATTGCTCAGGATTATTTGCCGGAAATAAATTTAATTAAAACTGCGGAAGAACTTATAACCCAAGAGCCATCCAAGCCTGAAGCCATGTTAATCTAAATAATCTTTTATTATTTAAACAATGAATTCTTAAACTGGACAAAGTGAAATTGTTGATTCGGCTAAATTATAAACACCTAAGCTAGATTTTGAAGGGTAAAAAACTCTACCGCTCTTTGTTCGGAGTAATATTTATGCTGCCGGTAATTTTTCACAAACCCGACGTGTCCGCCATCTTTAGGCATTTCCAGGAATAAATATGGATTTGCTTCCGCCTCTTTTACCGGAAAGCATTCCGCGGATAAAAACGGATCATTTTGCGCATTCACGAGTAGCGTTGGGATGCGAATATTTGGTAGATATTGCTTGGAACTGCACTTGGTGTAATAATCGTGCGCATCTTTAAACCCATGAATTGGGGCGGTATAACGTTCGTCGAATTCCGGGAAAGTACGTAGGCGCTGGTAACCATCCAGGGTCATAGTGGTGGGCATTAACGCTGCTTTAGCGGTTAGTTTTTTGCGTAAACTTTTTAAAAAACGTTGCATGTACACGCGGTTCTCGAATTGAGCCATTTTCCGGGAAGCGCTGCTGATATGGCAAGGTACCGAAAAAACTACTGCTTTTTTAATTTGTTGCGGAAGTTGCTCTGGTTGTTGTCCTACGTAATTTAAGGTAATATTCCCGCCCATACTAAAACCCACGAGGTATATTTCCTGCAATTGATTTTGGTTTAAGACATATTCAATCATTAATTTTAAATCGTCGGTAGCGCCCATGTGGTACGACTGGAGCAGCTTATTGGGTTCGCCGCTGCAACTTCTAAAGTTCCAGGCTAAAGCATGAAAGCCTGCTTGGTTCATGGCTTGTACCATACCTTTTATATAAGGACGGTTGGCATCACCTTCTAACCCGTGCGAAAGAATAACTAATTTGTTTGTGGCTGTTTTTATTCTACACCAATCTAAATCCAGAAAATCTCCATCGGGAGTGTTCAGGCGTTCGCGCTGGTACTGCACTCCGGGCACTTCACGAAATAAACTCGGAATAATGGTTTGTAAATGGCCGTTAAAAAAATAAAGCGGCGCCCGGTACGAGCTTTTTATTACTGGCATGCAACGTAATTTTTACTTTTAACATAAAGTTACAGGCTAATAGTATACTTTCTGATTTTGCTTTTATTTTGTTGCCAGATTATGAAGGATTAATCTTAGATTTATAGCGTTATAAAGCTGCCAGCATTAAAAGGAACTATCGGGCTGCTGCTGGAGTTACCATATAACTTTCTTGAACTTACAAGAAAACTATAATTGATATTTGGAAACAAATTAAAATCATGTTAACTTTGCCCACTCATTTAGAAAAGGCATAAAGAAATCAAAATAATATTAATATATCATGGCTAACCATAAGTCGGCATTAAAAAGAATTAGATCAAACGAGGCGAAGCGTGTATTAAACAGATATCAGGCAAAAACCACCCGTACTTTTATCAAAAAATTAAAAGCTACTACGGAACAGGCAGAAGCACAGGAACTGTTCAAAAAAGTTTCTTCGATGCTGGACAAGTTAGCTAAACGGAATATTATTCATAAAAACAAAGCGGCTAATAATAAATCTAAATTAGCGAAACACATTAATACTTTAGCTGCGGCTTAAGTTTATTGCAGTTTTATTCAGCTTTACCTTATTCTAAGCCTTACCTCCAAGTAAGGCTTTTTTTGTACCCTGTAGTTTTAAATAGTTTAGATTTTGGAAAACAATAAAGTCCAGTAATAGCTTTACGAGTTAAAACAAAAAGGCCCGAACTGTAATGAGTTCGGGCCTTTTGTTTAAAATTTAAAAAATCTATAAATCTATGCAGAAATTAAGCAATACTCAGCTTAATGGTGTTGGCACTACGACGTTCCCGTACGGGGATGCTGGTTACATTGATGTACACATCGCCGGGTTGTAAATAATTGTTTTGAATTAATGCTGTCCGGAAATCAGTAATTAATTCATCCGTAGAGGAAGGATCGCCTTCGTAATAAAATCCCCGGATTCCCCATACCAGATTTAATTGATGCAGCAATTGCCGGTTATCGGTAAAAATAAAAATATTGGCTTTTGGCCGATGTTTCGCAATATGGAAAGCAGTATAACCCGAGCGGGTCATGCAAATAATGGCTTTCGCATTGGTGTCGCGGGCGAGTGCGCAGGCATTGGCCACTACCATTTTGCTGTAAAACGATTGTACGTTAGGCGCCAAAGTAATAACCTTGTTAAATACCCCACCAGGCTGCGCTTCTACCGAAGCCAGTGTGCGGCTCATGCTACGTACCGTTTCTAAGGGGTAAGAGCCAGCAGCGGTTTCCGCACTTAGCATAACCGCATCCGCGCCATCCAGTACCGCATTGGCTACGTCGTTCGTCTCGGCGCGGGTTGGGCGGGCATTGGTAATCATGCTTTCCATCATTTGGGTAGCTACAATTACCGGTTTGCCGGCTTTGTTACATTTATCAATCATCATTTTTTGCAGCATCGGCACTTCTTCGGCTGCAATTTCTACTCCCAGGTCGCCACGAGCTACCATTATGCCATCGGTAACCGCAATAATTTCGTCGATATTCCGGATTGCCTCTGGTTTTTCAATTTTAGCGATCACCATGGTTTTTTTACCACGTTCCGCAATAATCCGCTTGATTTCATGAATATCTTCGGCCTTCCGAACGAATGATAAAGCAACCCACTCTACGTCATTATCTAAACCAAAATGTAGATCTTCAATATCTTTATCCGTAAGCGAAGGAGCAGATACAGCCGTATCCGGAAGATTAATTCCTTTCCGGGGTTTCACCGGGCCGCCGTATTTTACTTCTACATCTACTTCTTTGTCATTATCAGTAGCCAGTACTTTTAATTCAATTTTACCATCGTCAATTAAAATAGCGTCGCCGGGTTTTACATCTTTCGCTAAATCCAGGTAAATAGTAGAAAGCCGGGTAGCGGTACTAACCGAATGATCGCAAACCAATTTTATTTTGTCGCCGGCATGTATGGTTACCATACCGTTTTCTACGTCGCCTAACCGAATTTTAGGACCTTGTAAATCCTGCATAAGGCAAACATTGGCGCCAAGTTCCTGGTTTATCTGACGGACCGTGTTTACCACATGTTGGTGATCGCTGTGTTTGCCGTGCGAAAAATTCAACCTAAAAACGTCGACTCCTTCCTGCACGAGAGCTTTTAACATGTCGTACTGGTTACTGGCTGGACCAACGGTGGCAATAATTCTGGTCTTATTAAAGGTTATTTCCATATTAGAACATCAAGTTTTCCTTGAACTTAAGAGTATTCGGGTCAAATTTTTTAACGTATTGAATAAGGGGCACAAATTTAAAAAGTGAGTTTAACTCCTGCCGCCAGTTATCGTTTACTTCGCCGTTTATTTGCAGCAAGTAATCATACTCTTTTATGTCGGGAGCCAAAAAAGGTTTTTTTAAAGTACTTAAATCTGCAGATTTATTACGCAAAAGCCGGAAAGTGCTACATTCTGTGCAATGCAGGTAGTTAGAAATTACCAGACGCCCTTTATTCAGAAAATCGAAGTAAATATCTTTTTGTTTGATTAATCTTATTCTTAAATATTTATTTAGCGCCCAGGCTAATTTATGTTCTCTGCTCGACGAAACAAGGCCAAACAGCTCAAAATCGTAATCGTAATCTAAGTCGAGGCAGAGTGTTTTCATGAGTAATTTTGCGCAAGGTAAACAATTATTCGGGGCGCTAAAATTAAAAAGTCAGAAGAATAGTTCAGTAGAAAACTGGAAAAACTTTTTTCCACAAGTTATTAAGATATTTTTTTTTGAAATTGTCTATTTAAATCTATTAATTTGCACAGTATTTCAAAAAAAGCTAAGAAAATGTCAGAAATCGCAGAAAAAGTAAAAGCAATAATCATTGATAAATTAGGAGTAGAAGAATCGGAAGTTACCCCCGAAGCAAGTTTCACCAATGATTTAGGTGCTGACTCTTTAGATACGGTAGAACTTATTATGGAATTCGAAAAAGAATTTAACGTGTCGATTCCAGACGATCAGGCTGAAAACATTGCTACGGTAGGCCAGGCCATCAGCTACCTGGAAGAACATGCCAAATAATTTCCTTCATTTATTTCAATTTTTCAGTTTTAAAAATTTCCCATTTTTACCTTCCTCTACATTCGCTTATGGAGCTTAAGAGAGTTGTAGTTACAGGACTCGGTGCACTCACCCCAATTGGTAATACCATTGCAGAATATTGGAATGGTTTATCCAATGGCGTGAGTGGCGCTGCGCCTATTACTCGCTTTGATGCCAGCAAGTTTAAAACACAATTCGCTTGTGAGGTGAAAGCCTACGATCCGGATAACTATTTCGAGCGAAAAGAAGGTCGGAAAATGGATATGTTTACTCAATTTGCTTTAATTGCCAGCAACGAAGCCATTGCGGATTCGGGTATTTTAAATAATGTAAACCGGGACCGGGTAGGTGTAATCTGGGGATCGGGTATTGGCGGTTTAAAAACTTTCCAGGAAGAATCTATTCAATTTGGCCGCGGCGATGGTACTCCCCGCTTCAATCCATTCTTCATTCCCAAAATGATTGCTGATAGCTCCTCGGGTAATATCTCCATCAAGAATGGGTTCCGGGGGCCAAATTTTGTTACTACCTCAGCTTGTGCTTCCTCTTCCGATTCTATTGTTACGGCGTTAAATTATCTGCGCTTAGGCATGGCCGATGTAATTGTTACCGGCGGATCAGAAGCAGCTATTACCGAATCAGGTATTGGCGGATTTAACGCGCTAAAAGCCATGAGTGAACGGAACGACGATCCAATAACTGCTTCCCGGCCGTACGATAAAGACCGCGATGGTTTTGTACTGGGCGAAGGAGCAGGGGCTTTGGTTCTGGAATCCTATGATCATGCAATAGCCCGTGGCGCTAATATTTACGCCGAAGTAATTGGCGGTGGCTTATCTTCGGATGCATACCATATTACCGCACCCGATCCAAATGGCGAAGGAGTGGTACTTGTTATGCAAAATGCTTTGCGCGATGCCCAAATCCGACCTGAAGAAGTTGATTATATTAATACGCACGGTACCAGTACGCCCTTGGGTGATGGTGCTGAGGTGATGGCTATTCAAAAAGTATTTGGCGAGCACGCGTATAATTTAAATATCAGCTCTACTAAAAGTATGACCGGGCATTTGCTCGGAGGAGCCGGTGGTATAGAAGCTGTAGCGGCTATTCTGGCTATTCAGAACGGTATAGTTCCTCCTACTATTAACCATTTTACCGACGACGAAACCATTGATCCTAAATTAAATTTTACCTTTAACAAAGCACAAAGCCGGGCTGTAAATGTTGCCATTAGCAATACTTTTGGTTTTGGCGGGCACAACACTTCCGTTATTTTCCGTAAGGTGCAATAAGAAGTGTTTGACTAGATAGGTGTTACGATTATTCCGCAATATATTTAGGCAAGGCCAGAACCTGGAAAGGTCTATCTCCAACGTAACGGGAGTTACGCCTGGAAATATGCGCCTGTATCATTTAGCCTTAACGCATACTTCTTTTGGTAAGCCGCAGGGCAACGAACGCCACCAAACCAACGAACGCCTGGAGTTTTTAGGAGATTCTATTCTGGGCGCTGTAATTGCGGATTTCCTATACAAAAAGTTTCCTTACAAAGACGAGGGATTTTTAACCGAAATCCGGTCGCGTATTGTTAATCGCGAATCGCTGAACCAGTTAGCGATGCGCATTGGCATAAATACCTTGGTTAAAGTCGATCAGGCCAGTCATTTGGCGCGCTACAAATCTATCAACGGTAATGCCCTGGAAGCTTTGGTAGGAGCTATTTACCTGGATAAGGGCTACAAAGAAACCAAGCGTTTTATTCTGGATAAACTAATTAAACCTCATTTTGATCTGGAGGAATTAGTATCTACTACCAAAAATTTTAAATCTAAATTAATCGAGTGGGCGCAATCCCAGAATAAAGTTGTTCGATTCTACATTATTAATCAGAAACAATCTGGCAGTACCACCGAATTTACCTCCGAAGTAACCATTGATGGGCAAGCCATTGCCTCGGGTACCGGGTACTCCAAGAAAAAAGCCGAACAAGCCGCCGCCGAAAAAGGTTTGATCGCTTTGCAGGTGCAGTAATAGCTATTCTTCTTTTAAGTTTGAAACATTGGCAGGTTATCTTAACTTGACCCATGTTTTTTTCGTTGAAAGTACCCATGAAGACAAGTCTTAAAATTGCGGGAGCAGCTCTGAACCAAACGCCTCTCGATTGGAAAAATAACCTGACTAACATTAATAAAGCAATAACGGAAGCGCAAGCCCAGAACGTAGAAATACTATGCCTGCCGGAGCTAGCCATAACAGGTTACGGCTGCGAAGATATGTTTTTAAGTTCGTGGTTACCCGAGGTAGCTTTCGAAAAATTGCTGGAAATCAAAGAGTGGTGTACCAATATTGTTGTTTGTGTCGGTTTGCCGCTTCGGTTGTATAACCATATCTACAATACCACCTGCGTTATTAAAAATCAGGAAATTATTGGCTTTACCGCCAAGCAGTTTTTAGCCAACGACGGGGTGCATTACGAGCCGCGGTGGTTTACTTCGTGGCCTGCCAACGAAATTCATACTTTTGAAAAAAATGGCATAAAGTACGAAATTGGGGATATTATTTACGAAGAGCAAGGTGTCCGGTTTGCTTTTGAAATTTGCGAAGATGCCTGGCGTTCGGATAATGACCGGCCCGCTGCCCGGCATTTAACCAAAGGGGTACATTTAATTATGAACCCCAGCGCGAGTCATTTTGCCATGAGCAAAACCGATGTTCGCTACAAATTAGTCCTAAATGCTTCCAAGAAATTCCACTGTACTTACTTGTACGTAAATTTACTGGGCAATGAAGCCGGCCGCATGATTTACGATGGCGAAATTTTAATTGCGCAAAATGGCAACCTGATTACCCGCAATGTACTGCTCAGTTTTAAAAATGTAGATGTAGAATCGGCAGAAGTAAATTTTGCGCAGCCTTTATTACCGGCTGAAACTATTGTGGAACTAGGTCCAATAGACGAAATTAAAGAATTTATATCTGCCATTACTTTAGCTTTGTTTGACTACTTGCGCAAAAGCCGGAGTAAAGGGTTTGTTTTATCATTAAGCGGGGGCGCTGATTCCTGCGCCTGCGCCATAGCTGTGGCCGAGATGATCCGGCGGGCGGTTTGCGAAATTGGTTTAGATGAATTTACGGCCAAGTTAAATGTTTTCTCATCAGAAGAAATCGCGCATTATAAAACTTTATCAGAAGCAGAGCAGGTAAAAGCAGTAACTAAAAGGTTACTCATCACGGCTTACCAGGCTTCCCGCAATTCTTCGGAAGATACTTTTAACTCCGCTAAAGGCTTAGCCGAATCCATTGGGGCAACCTTTTACCATTGGTTTATTGATGATGAAGTAGCCGGCTACACCGAAAAAGTGGAAAAATCAATTGGCCGGAAATTAACCTGGGAAACTGATGATATTACCTTACAAAATATTCAGGCGCGGGTGCGGGCCCCCGTTATCTGGATGCTGGCAAATTTAAATAATTCGCTTTTAATGGCTACTTCTAACCGGAGCGAAGCCTCGGTAGGTTACGCCACCATGGATGGCGATACCGCCGGTAGTATATCACCGTTGGCTGGCATCGACAAAGATTTTTTAAGACAATGGCTGGTTTGGGCCGAACGGGAACTGGGATATACCGGTCTGCAATTTGTAAATGCCTTACAGCCTACCGCTGAGTTACGGCCAGCAGAGCAAACCCAAACCGACGAAAAAGATTTAATGCCTTACAAAATTTTAAATCAAATTGAACGCTTAGGTTTTTACGAGCGATTATCGCCGAAGCAGGTTTTTGAAAAAATGCGCGGTGTAGAACCCGATGATTTATTAAAAATGCACATCAAGCGGTTTTTCACTCTCTGGACCCGCAATCAATGGAAGCGCGAGCGATATGCCCCTTCTTTCCACCTCGACGATTACAACGTAGATCCGCGGAGTTGGCTGCGTTTTCCGATATTAAGTGGCAGCTACCAGGAAGAATTAGATTTTTAAGCGCTCTATTACCAATTGCTTTATTTAAAAGATAGCGCCAAGATTACCTTAAATTGTGTAATTTTGGCGCTTACTCATTTACTATGATTTTAAGCAACCTCTTACTCTGGAACCCAATTGTCTGGAACGTTTCGCCGGAAATATTTGATTTTGGATTTTTTGCTTTACGCTGGTACGGTTTATTATTTGCACTTGGCTTTGTTTTTGGGCAGCGTATTTTAACCCGTATTTACAAAGCCGAAGGACGTACGGAGCAGGATGTTGATGTAATTACTTTATACATGATTGTGGGTACCGTGTTAGGAGCACGGCTTGGCCATTGTTTGTTTTATGAACCCGAGGTATATTTAAAGGATCCTATTAGAATTTTAAAAATTTGGGAAGGCGGTTTAGCCAGCCACGGAGCTACAGTCGGAATTCTGCTATCGCTCTTTTTATTTAGCCGAAAATACAAATTTGATTATTTGTGGGTACTGGATCGGATTGTAATTGTAGTTGCTTTGGGCGGGTCGCTCATCCGGTTAGGTAATTTATTTAATTCTGAAATTATCGGTAAGCCTAGCAATTTGCCATGGGCCTTTAAGTTTGAAAAAAATCATGAAATTATAAATGGGGTTCAGGCTTCACTACAGCCCCGGCACCCGGCCCAACTGTACGAATCTATTTCCAGTTTCTTATTATTCTTGTTTTTGTATTATCTCTGGAGCCGTCGTAAATCTATTACTCCTCGTGGTTTACTATTTGGGTTATTCGTGGTTATCTTATTCTCCTTACGCTTCTTATACGAATTCCTGAAAGAAAACCAGGTTGATAAAGAAGATTATTTATTAAATACCATTGGCATGAATATCGGGCAACTACTAAGCGTGCCGTTAATTTTAGTAGGCTTGTTTATTCTTATCCGGGCTATTACCAAACCTACTTATGTTAGCCCGGTAAAATAATTTTTTATCTCCCTCGAGCTTTAAACACAAAACGTAAATAGCCGTTTAATCAAAATTTTAAAAATATAATATTTCCAAGCTTTCAGTATAAAGTAAATTTGTACTTCAGTAAAACCTATAAAAAGTAAAAATACCAGGAAGCAGGTTTAAACTTCTGGTAAACCAGTTATTGTTGCGGTCGAAAGCGTAGTTGCTTTTGTGTATTGGTATTTAACATTAATTGGTTTAACAGGGTATACATTTACTTTTGAGTTATAAAAAAGCAATATTTTAAAAATTAGTTTAAAGGATACGTTAAGGAACGGGGTCGTAACCACTTCCTCCCCAAGGATGGCACTTTGCTAGTCGCCGTACCGTTAATTTTGTTCCGGCAATAGGTCCGTGTTTACGTAGTGCTTGCGCAGCGTATTCAGAACAAGTTGGAGTAAACCGACAGCTGGGTGGTTTTAAGGGCGACAGCACTTTTTGATAAACCCAAACTAACCCTAATAAAAGATATTGCACTAATTTCATAATTCACCCATCTAACCAATAATTCTACAACCAAAAACAAAGCCGCTACGTGCGAAAATAGCTTTTGTAAAACTAGTAATTCTTTTCTGAAAACTTTTTTGCTCTGTAAAGAGGTTAACTGCGGCTACGCTACTTTAACAAACGGAGGAGATAAGGGAAGATTTAGTTTTAAAATAAGCTTTTTGCGCTGCTGCTGAGTAGAAATTTAAAAATTCTGTATGGTTGTTTTTACCCGTTTAACTTTCTCTTTCTTAATTACTTTATGGGCTTTGCGGACTTATGCGGCCCATGAACCTTTTCCAATTGGCGCCCGGGCTGCGGGCTTATCCGGTGCGGCTGTAACTTTAACTGATGTTTGGGCAATTCGCAACAATGTAGCCGGTATCGCTTCTTTAAAAAAGTCCGAAATAGGATTATTCGCGGAGAACCGGTTTAACATTGCCGCATTTTCTACGGTTGGTTTACAAGCTGCTTTTCCTATTAAAAAGGTAGGTGCAATTGGCCTAGACCTATCCCGGTTTGGCGATCAATGGTACAACGAACAACGCATAGGAATTGGGTTTGGTCATCGATTGGGTACCGTAAACCTAGGCATTAAAGCAGACTTGTTGCAAACCCACCTGGAGGAGTTAGGGAGCAAAAAAGTTGTCGCTATTTCTTTTGGAGGCCAGTCCGAGGTTATTCCGAATTTAGTTTTTGCTGCCTCCGTTTTTAATATTAATCAAGCCAAGCTATCTGATTTTAGGGATGAGCGCCTGCCAACGGTGATGCGCGCGGGCCTCTCGTACCAACCCATCAAGCAAGTTCTTCTAGTAACCGAAGCCGAAAAGTACCTGGAATATCCGGTAAATATGAAAGTAGCTTTAGAATATATAATAATTGAAAAACTTACTTTACGTACCGGTGTAGCTTCTGCTACAGATCATTTTTCGTTTGGTACCGGTTTTCAGGCCAAGCAATTGCAATTTGATTATGGCTTCGGCCGCCAATCTGTTTTAGGTAATTTGCATCAATTAGCTATTTCTTTCAAATGGAAATAAGCAAAGTAAGGCGGTTCGTTATGGCTCTGACCGCCATTTACGTTCTAATCCATTATAAGGTAACCGCCCAGGAACTTCCGCGGCCAACTATAAATTTGGAGTTATTTGCGCAGGAATTATTGGCCCAGCCAGATAATACCAATGTGGTGTACGAAGATGTATACGAAAATTTAATTCAGTATTACCAACAACCCATTAATCTGAATAAAACTACCCCGGAAGAGCTGGAATCATTGTATATTTTAAATCCGGCCCAAATAAATAATTTTTTTAAATATCAGCAGCAAAATGGCTTGTTGCTGAGCACCTACGAATTGCAGGCTATTCCGGGTTTTGATTTAGCTACTATTTATAAATTATTGCCGTTTGTGGTTGCGCCGGAAGGCAACCTGCTCACGCAAATAAAACCTTTATGGTCGCGAATGCAGCGCGAGGAAAATCAGTATTTGTTAATTCGTTACGATCGTTTGTTGCAGGAACGAAAGGGGTATACTTTGCCCGATACCAGCTCTACCGGCAGGATAGCCTCCCGTTATCAAGGTTCGCCTAACAAATACTTGATTCGTTACCGCAACAGCCATTCCCGCGATTTTAGCGTAGGATTTACCGCCGAAAAAGATGCCGGTGAGCAATTTATCTGGGATAAGAGTACGCAACGTTACGGTTTAGATTTTTACTCCGCCCATTTGCAATTATACAATCAAGGAAAATTTAAAACTTTAGCATTGGGCGATTACCAAATTCAGTTTGGGCAAGGATTATTACTAGCTGGCGGGTTTGCCGTGGGTAAAGGTGCCGAAACAATAACCACTTTACGCCGGAGTAATCTGGGCATTCGGCCATATACCTCGGTGCTGGAAGCCGCATTTTTTCGGGGAGCTGCTTTTACCTATTCTTTTAATTCCTGGGAGTTAACTACCTTTTATTCCAACAAAAAAGTGGATGGCAATGTGCAGAGTGCCGATTCGCTGGTGACAGAAGATTTAATCACTGACGATTCTTTTTCTTCAATTCAAAGTACGGGTTTTCACCGGACACCTACCGAAATTAAATCGAAGCACCGGATAGAAGAACAAGTAGTGGGCGCAAACCTTTTGTATCGGGATAACAAAGTTCCTTTAACCATTGGGGTAACTGCTTTACGCACCCAATACAGCGCCGCCAGGCAACCTACGCCGCGGGTATATAATCAATTTGATTTTACCGGTCAGCAGCTCATGAGTTTGGGTACGTATTATTCTTACAACTGGCAAAATTTAAATTTTTTCGGCGAAACAGCCCGGTCTTCTACGGGTGGTTGGGGAACTGTTAATGGCCTATTAGCCAGTTTATCGGCTCAGGTAGAAACTTCCGTGCTATACCGCAACTACGGCCGGAAATTTCATTCGTTTTACGGCAATGCGTTCGGCGAAAGTACCCGGAATAATAACGAACAAGGTTGGTATTTTGGCCTGAAAGTGAAACCAGCCGCCCGCTGGGAAATTACGGCTTACCACGATATCTTTACTTTCCCGTGGTTAAAATACCGGGTAGATGCCCCTTCTGCCGGTCACGAAAGCTTGGTACGCTTACAGTTTAAACCAACGAAAACCGCTTTATTATACGCCCAGTTTCTTACGGAGAACAAAGGTCGAAATGCTCCGGTTTTAACTCAGCAACTTGATTTTGTCAGCCCTACTATCCGGCACAGCTATCTTTTTTATCTGGATTACACACCGGTTGCTAAATTAAATTTTAGATCCCGGGTACAGCGAAGCACTTTTAATGAGCAGGGAACTACTACGCAAGGATATTTTATGGCCCAAGACATTAATCTGGATTTAAAAAAATGGCAGTTTAGTACCCGCTACGGAATATTTGATACCGATAATTACGATAACCGGCAGTATACCATTGAGCGGGATGTATTATACGCTTTTTCGGTGCCAGCACTAAGTGGCATAGGAACGCATTACTATTTATTGCTGCAATTCAAAGCTGGTGCTAAGCTTGATTTCTGGATGAAATATTCGGCTACCAATTACCGCCGGCAAAAAACAATAGGTTCTGGATTAGAAGAAATGCAAGGCAACCGGCGCGATGATATTCGGTTGCAAGTTCGGTATTCGTTTAATTAAGATAACTGCTTTATTCCTACTCTTTCTGCTATTTGTAATCAAGCATAAAACAGATAGTTTAAATTACAAAAAAGCAAAAATTTAAAAAAATAACTTTTATCCCGCCACAAACATATGAGCCGCATCGGTGTGTTTGCATTTTAAAGCAATATCCATCGCGGTTTCGCCCGCGGCAGTTACCGCGTTTATGTCGGCTTTATGTTCTAATAATAATTTAATCATATCCGCATCGCCATGCTGGGCGGCGGTGTGCAAAGGCGTAAAACCATGTTGTTGCGTTGCATTTATATCGGCGCCCTGCTGCAAAAGTAAAGTTACCGTTTCTACATCCCGCGATGCTACGGCGGAATGCAAAGGCTGCACTTGCCAGTTATTTTTAGAAGTTTGATTTACATCTGCGCCTTTTTCTAACAATAGTTTTACGGTATCTGAGTGGCCAAAAAAACTAGCTAAACCTAAAGAACTGAAACCATCGGGAGAGTACGTGTTTAGTAATTCAGGTTGTTCCGTAAGCAATTGCTCTACGCGTTCGTTTACCCCTAAGGCAGCGGCTTCAAAAAGACTAAGCTGATAATCTGAATGGCTTAATAATGCTTCTAATAAGCGGGGATTACGTTGGTAAACGGCTAACAATACTAAAGGTACCTGGTCTTCAGTTTTAGTATGAATTATATCTGGGTTTGTTGATAATAGCGTTTTAACTTTTTCAATATCACCGGCTTTTACAGCTTCCAGAATTTCAGTTTCGTTAGACATACAATACTTTTCTTTTTGAATTAATAATATACCTGTTTTTGCCGCAATAGTTTCCGAAAATACTTGCGCTGGTTGCAATAGCAAATCTGCTTACGGCCAAAAGTAATTGCTTAAATTTAAAAATTTTTAAATTATATGATTAATAGAAATTTGCTGAGTATTTTAAAAATGCAGCATTGTAAGTACCCGGACAGAATTAGCTTAAACGAAATGGTTTTCCAAATTTTGTCATTCCGCAAGAAACTTGTTAGTAGATCGCGTTTCAGGAACAAGTTTCCTGCGGAATGACAAACTGGATAGAATAATCTAATTTTGTCTTGTTACGTCGCTTAATCAAAATACAAAATGGAGAAGTATAATTGATGAATAACAAAGCATCATTTTAAATCAAGTGACAGGTAATGAAAAACAAAAAGCTCTGGCCAGTAACTGACCAGAGCTTTTTATTTGTATAGGAAAAAGTTTTCCCGAAAGAACCGGAATAAATTACGCAGTTTTAAAACGACGTTCTTTAATTCTGGATGCTTTACCAGAAAGACCACGTAAATAATATAAACGGGCTCTTCTTACTTTACCCCGACGTATTACTTCAATTTTTTCGATGTTAGGAGATAAAAGAGGGAAAATACGCTCCAAACCAATTTGGTTAGATACTTTACGTACAGTAAAAGTTTCGCCATTGCTATTCGGGTTTTTACGCTGAATAACAACTCCCTGAAATTGCTGTATCCGTTCTTTGTTACCTTCCCGGATTTTTACGTGAATGTTTATGGTATCACCAGCCGCGAAATCAGGAATACCCGCGCGTTTTTCATTGTATTCTTGTTGAATGAGATCTAATAATTGGCTCATGGCTCTTATAATGGATTATAACGTATCTTCAAAATTCGGACTGCAAAGATAAAAACTTTTTTATACAAAAACAGCTAAATGATGAATTTTTAATATTAAGGTTACTTTTCTGCTTTCAGGTAATAACAAACCTGTATTATTAAAGATAATATTTAAAAAACTAGTGCTTATTTTAATAAATCCGGGCGACGTTGTTCCGTGCGGGCAATTGCTTGTTCAAACCGCCATTGTTCTATTTTAGGAGTATCGCCCGATAACAAAATAGGGGGTACGCTCCAGCCATTGTAGTCGGCGGGCCGGGTATAAACCGGCGGAGCCAGTAAACCATCCTGAAAAGAATCAGTTAGCGCCGATGATTCATCATTTAAAACGCCCGGTAAAATCCGGATAATAGCATCGGTTAAAACAGCCGCTCCTAACTCGCCGCCCGATAATACATAATCGCCAATGCTCACTTCGTGAGTAACAAAATGTTCACGCACCCGCTCGTCTACGCCTTTATAATGACCGCACAAAATAATTATGTTTTGCAGAAGCGAGAAACGGTTTACGGCATTCTGGTTTAAAGTTTCGCCGTCGGGTGTCATGTAAATAACCGCATCGTAGCTACGCTGTTCCTGTAATTCAGTAAGGCATTTCGCGATGGGTTCAATCATCATAACCATACCGGCACCGCCTCCAAAGGCATAATCATCAATCTGGCCGTATTTATTTATAGCATACTTACGCAAATCGTGCACGTGAATTTCTACAATGCCTTTTTGCTGCGCGCGTTTTAAAATAGAATGGCTAAATGGACTATCGAGTAAGTCGGGTTGGCAACTGATAATATCAATCCGCATCGTCGTCGCGTTCTTCTTCGGTGGGGTTACTTGGTTGGGTATAAATATCAACCAAGCCTTCGGGCAGGTTTACGTATAACGTTTGCGTTGTTTTATCGGCGCGCAGAATAATTTCGTCCTGTACCGGTATTAAAACTTCGGCTCCCTGGTAATCCATAGCCATTAAATCCTGATGCGGAAGTTCAAACAAATCTCTTACTACTCCTAGTTTACCCAAAGTTTCATCCACGATGGTGTAACCAATTAAATCGTGGTAGTAAAATTGATCGTCTTCTAGCTCTGGTAATTCCGTTAAAGGAAGGTATAAAGAAATACCTTTTAATTTTTCGGCTTGTTCAATGGTATCCGTGTCTTCAAACTTAATTAAAAACCGGCCTTTTGCTTGAGGATCAATAAAATCAATAAAAAAAGGAACCAGTTTTCCGCTGATGAGCAGGAAAACTGATTCCAGATTTTCGTAATCTTCCGGATAATCTACATCAAAAAAGGCGATTACCTGGCCCTTAATACCATGCGTCCGGACGATGTAACCTAACTGGTAACAGGCATCAATATTCATGGTAATAAAAGTTATTAAGCTTGTTCCTCAGCAGCAGGTGCTTCCGGAGCATCTTCAGCAGGAGCAGCTGGTTCGGCAGCTTTCGCTGCATCAGCCGCACGTTTGCGAAGAGCCTCTGCCCGAGCTTCGTTAATTTTACGTTCGTTTTCTAAAGCAGCTTTCGCAGCATCTGATTTTGCCTGGCTTAGGGTATCGCGTTTGCCTTGAATCTTAGCTTCTTTCTCGTCTTTCCAGGTCTGGAATTTAGAATCGGCTTGTTCTTGGGTTAAAGCACCTTTGGCAACGCCAATTTGCAAATGTTTCCGGAACAACACACCTGTATACGAAAGCATGGCTTTAACAGTATCGGTAGGTTCTGCCCCGTTCATAACCCAGGTAAAAGCTTTATCCTGATCAAAGTTAATTGCAGCAGGATTAGTGTTAGGGTTGTAGGTACCTAATTTTTCAATAAATTTACCATCGCGTGGTGATCTGGAGTCTGCTACCACGATATCGTACATAGCAGCTTTTTTACGGCCTCTCCGGGCAAGTCTGATTTTAACAGGCATAATTTAACTAACGTTTTGTTAAGCGACGGAACCCGTCCGTCTTTTGAGGCTGCAAAGATAGTGAATTTTTTAAAATTTTAAAATATTAATTAATAATGCTTTGTATACCGGTTAACGCTATTGGTAAAATCAACGCATTACTTCGCAGCAAGTGTTATGTTGGTTTAAGTAAAGTAATCAGGGGATGGGCAGTAAACGCAACTGAATAGAGTCTGTAAGAGCTTGCTGCCTGGCTTGTAACGCCTCATCAAATGAAAAGCCTGCAAATTCACTTTGGTCCAGGTAAAGATACAGGGGCATTAAACTTGGTTCCGGCCAGCTAGCAAGTGGCGCTGTTTTTTCTAAATTTTTAAAATTTTTAATATTCGCAGCCAAATAATAATTATCGAGTAATACATATTGATAGCCCTTAGCCTTTACAGCGGCGAGTTCTTTCTCGTTGAAAACGGTGGTTACTTCTATGTTAGCCGACTTGGAGTAGGGTGTAATGCCTAAACCTACGGTGGTAGCCACTTTCGTGATATTATGTTCTTGAAGGTAGTTAATTACCCGGGGGTAGTTAGTGGCAGCAAAGTTATAGATTTCTTTTTGTAGCAAAGTGGCTTGGTAAAAAACACTAATTAAAATAAAACCAGTAGCTAGTTTTTTGTTTTTTATTACCCGCAAACTGCAAATAAATGTAACAGCATATAATAAACTATAAATTAAAAATAAACCCCGCGGCGCTTTTTGTAGTAAGTGCATTCCGAACAAAACCGGATAAATAATCCAGAATAAAAATGAGTAAGGATTTGTGATAGACTTTCGGGGCTGAACAAAAATCTGTTGCCAAAATAATACTGGAAATAAAAGTATTCCTCCTAACAAAAAAGGTGATTCGAATCGCAGGAAATACCGCAGGTAAAAAGTTAAATCTAATTGCAGAAAACCTACCCGGGAACTCGGGTTAGGAACCTGGTAATTGTACAACAAAATAGCATAAGTAGCCGGAAACCGGTAAAACGGTAAATTTACCCATACAGCTATTACTGCATATATAATAAAAGGAGTAATTAGGATAAGTCCGGCCAAAAGCAAATGTTTTGGTCGAAGCACTATATCTTGATAGATAAACTCCAGAAGTAAAGCTACCGGAAAAAGTAAGAGAAATTTATAATTAATGGTGAGTCCTAAAGCTACCAGCCCTATAACTTGAAGAAAAGCCTGCTGGCTATGTTCCGTAAAACGTTTGTAATATACAGGCAGAATAAATGCAAACAGCAATAAACTAGGCGCTTCGATGGTAAAGTAGCGCCCATTGGCCGTTAAGAATCCAGAAAAGCCGGTAAATACGAGTAGTATAAAAGTTTGAAAAACTGATAGCTTAAATTGCCGGGCAATAAACCTGCCGATCAGAAGAATGGCTAATACATTAATGAAACAATTAAGGGCAATAAAAAAATGAAAATTTTTAAAAAATAAGGTAAAAACAGCATAAAACAAGAAGAAGGTAGGGCTGGCATGCTGAAATAGATGCTCAAAGTTACCAATTGCAATTTCCTGCACAATCTGCCAGTTTCGCGCGGAATCGTAATCTAAAAAGCCGCTGTTCCAGAGAAGATGCGTTTGCACCAAAAAAATAATAATACCAGCCACAAGATAGCTGACTAAGAAACGGAATTTTGTTTGGAGCACCCTTTTTTAATTTAAGCGATTAGGGCAAGCTAATTTTGAATCTGTACAAAACTATAAAAATAAAAAGGTCTCTTTATCATGATAAAGAGACCTTTTTATTTAAAAATTTAAAAATTGATTAAGCCCGTACTTTTTTCAGGCGAATAATCCGTAATTTATCTAAGGCCCAGATTACAGGGTACGTTGGATCAACTTCCCACCATTTAACGCCAAAATTAACCCGGTTCGGTAATTTATGATGATTATTTTGAAATAATTCGCCGCCCGTTAAAAAATCAAAAAACAAAGAATTACGCGATTTATCATTGTTGTCGAAATTTTGATATCCGTATTTGTGACCACTCCAGTTTACAATAGCGCCGTGGATAGGTCCCATTAAAAAATGCAGCGGTAAAAGTAAATACATCCACCATTGCGTAGCAAAATTTATGTAAAACAAAACGTACAAAGTGCCCCAGCCAATGCGCGAAAAATAAGTATCGCCAAAGTTTTCTACGGCATTCCATAATGGGTAATTTCCTTCGAAACGTGCTTCAGATTCTACCCTTTTGTGCAACACATTATTGTAAATATTTTTGGTTTTCCACATCATGGTAAACGCATTATTTGAAAAATGCGGCGAATGTGGATCTTTATCAGTATCGGAAAAAGCGTGGTGCATGCGATGCAAAATGGCATAAGCCCGCGGCGATAAAAACGAAGAACCTTGCGCAATATAAGTTAAAAGAAAAAAGAATTTTTCCCAAAAAGGGTTCATGGTAAACATTTTATGTGCGGCGTAACGGTGCAAATAAAATGTTTGAACAAATAAGGATAAATACCAGTGGGCAACGAAAAAGAGAAGAATGGGCATCTTTATAAAATAGAAATGGAAAATGAAAACTAGTACAACAGGGTTTAGTTTAAAACAGCTTACGTTTTTATAAGTTCACAAAGCTACAACAGCGCATCTAAAATTTTAAAATTCTAACAAGAAAATTCGCTAAAAATGATAAAAATCATTACTAGGAAACAAGCGAATAGATTTTTTGTTTAAACAAATTCCAGGGGAAAACGGTGGGTGGTAAAGCCGATACAAAGATAGGCTCGTTGCGGACCGGATGCCGAAACTCTAAGCTAAAAGCATGCAAACAAATGCTTTTATCCGGCATAAGAGTGGGTGCCCCGTATTTTACGTCGCCCCAGATGGAGCTTTTTTGAGTAGCTAATTGCACCCGGATTTGGTGCGACCGGCCCGTAACGGGTTTTACCTGAATTAAACTGTACGCTTGTTCCTGGCTGATTAATTGGTAACTTAACTCGGAGCGTAAGCTTTGGGGTAATTCTTTAGTAAATGCTTGAGTAAGGTTGCGTTTTTCGTCTTTTACAAGCCAATGAACTAGGTGGGCCGCGTTAGTTACAGGAGGCTTTGCGGTTATAGCCAGGTAAGTTTTATGGATGGTGTTACTTCTGAATTGTTCATTCAGGCGCGATAAAGCTTTAGAGGTTTTAGCCAATAAAACAATGCCGCTAACGGGGCGGTCGAGGCGGTGAACTACTCCGGTAAACACGTTGCCTGGCTTTTGGTATTTTTCTTTCAGGTAGTGTTTTACTAACTCCGATAAAGGAACATCGCCGGTTTCATCGCCTTGTACCAATACCCCCGCCGGTTTATTTACCACAATTAAATGGTTATCTTCGTAAACAATTAAGTGCCCGATATCAACCACTTTTTAAAATTTTAAAAAATAGAAATTAAAAATTAGAAATTGTTTTTGATATAATGTTGTAGTGCCTGAAAGCCCAAGATTACTCATGATTTTGTTTCGGTAATTTCTAAAAGTCTACTGAAATACATAAAATTTTAAAAATAAACCTTACAACTTTGCTAATAAGCTTCTTCCGGGCTCGGAAAGTCGCGCGATTTTACATCGGCAATATAGTGGCTGACGGCGTTTGTCATGATGTCATGTAAATCGGCGTAGCGGCGCAAAAAGCGGGGTTTAAATTCTTTGGTTATACCTAATAAATCGTGCGAAACTAAAACCTGGCCATCAACCGCAGGGCCGGCACCAATGCCAATTACCGGGATACGTAACTTTTCGGCTACCTGGCGAGCTAATTCTGAAGGTATTTTTTCGAGCACCAGAGCAAAGCAGCCAATTTCTTCGAGTAGTAAAGCGTCTTCGAGTAATTTTTTAGCTTCCTGTTCTTCTTTGGCGCGCACGGTGTAGGTACCAAACTTGTAAATAGATTGCGGAGTTAAGCCTAAATGACCCATTACCGGCACGCCAGCGCTTAAAATCCGGATTACGGAATCTTTTATTTCGCTGCCACCTTCCAGTTTTATGCCGTGGGCGCCCGATTCTTTCATGATCCGGATGGCAGAACGTAAAGCTTCGGAAGAGTTGCCTTGATAAGAGCCGAATGGTAAATCCACTACCACTAAAGCTCTTTTGACCCCACGTACTACTGAAGAGGCATGGTAAATCATTTGATCCAGGGTAATAGGAAGCGTGGTGGTATGGCCAGCCATAACGTTAGAGGCGATGAAACCGGCGATGTTCCTTTATCGGAGTTAGTAAAACACTACCTGAAAGAAAAATACCAAAAGCCAGGCAAC
>Ga0115853_100005_pt1 | contig 45379 bp, 43 predicted proteins | sample InSIn5gowninarea_FD_83867 | JGI IMG/M metagenome (GOLD analysis project Ga0115853, IMG submission 83867)
ATGGAAGTGTTCGGTCCGCCTGAGAAGCACCTCGTCGAGCAAAGTACTCGCAAGAAGTTATTTTTCGACTCAATGGGCAAGCCAAGATTGACGGTCTCGACAAAGGGCAAGCGCCGTCGGCCTAGCACAAAGACATTACAACAGACGCTGAAGTGTGACGACGAAGCTTTCCTCGACTTCATCACAAAATGTCTACGATGGGATCCCGAGCGTCGTTTGAAGCCGGACGAGGCAATGCAGCACGACTTCGTAACAGGGATTAAGAAGAGACCGAATACTGTCGCAAGTACGATTGCCAACTTCTCCTCTTCGCCTGCTAAACGTCATACACTGCAAGCGCCACTGCGGATACGACCTCTACCCGAAGCACCAACATATGCCAAGAACAGTGTAGGTATGCCTTATGGATCGGCCAGGACTTCTCCCTCAAAAGGACAGATGGTGAATCGGCGACACTCTGTGATCAATGGCATGTCAGACCAAACGAGCAAACGAGGATCAGTCAGTAGTGCTGTAGGAACAGCAATGCCTCCTCCGCCAGCTCCCGTGGTCAGGAATACGTCGAGCAAAGTGGACATGGCGGCCTCAGCAGCAAGTTTTGTGACTGTAAGGATATTCATACATGATATGATTCAATGTTGCTGACATCAATGCTAGCGACCACGATGATTGGCTGAAAAGCGGATGACTTAGCTAGCTGCTCGACGCTCATGGTTAGGTGATTGACCACGGCCTAAGCATACAAGGGCAATAGCAGGTTGAAGAAAGGTATGGTTACGCGTGCTTCCATTGCTATTCAGACCAGCCTATGTTCTTGAATAGAGCAAGCCAGACATGTGGGCAAGCACGGCGATCGGATGCAAGATGGGCAGCAGACAGGACAGGCATTGATTTCAAGGAGTAGGAGGGCATAGCATTTTCACGAATCAACGATGCATCTTGACGCCTACCTTGTCTTATCAATATCGTCGTTGCGTGCTCGATGCGGACTAGCATGAGCGGGTTCCTGTTCCTGACAAACGTGTGAAGATCTTCCGCCGGAACCAACGACTGGCACGACCTAGATCGTTGAGGCGAGCACATTATCCTGCAAAATACATCGATAGGAACATGGGCTTGAGGACGGCTATGTAGGGGAGAAACTATGCCCGGAGACTATCAAGCTTCGAGATTGTCTTGCGTCTGCCTCTGGCCCCGCACGAGAAAGTTGTAGGTGGATGAGAAGTTGACCTCGGTCGGCAAAAAGGGCCAAAGGCTAGATCTTGGGCCGGGGTCATGCAAGATGATTAATGGATTTATCTTATTAATCGTTTCCATTCGCCTCCACCTCTCTTCAATGGCTTCAGCATAATATTACCACCTTGTCTGCGCATTTATCCTACTTCAAACATTTTTATCATCTACGACTCCTGTTCACATCTACTCGATCTTATACACCATATTTGCCACGCTTCTTCCATCCTCGCCAGCTCCACGACTGTTTTGATTCATCAGCTCCGACATCGCTTCCCAAGAACATTTATAAACTACAACGCCTCCGCTCAACCATCTGAGCGTACCAGATCACTGAGACTTGTTGTATATTGCACGAATAAAAGACTGAAGAGACATCTACCTTCCTCCGAGGCACACAACTGGCCACAACTTTAGTCACGCGACACTACTGCCCCCTCCATACACCACCCACCATGCTACCCGCAATCCCACGACCAGAGGACTACGAGGTCGATCCATGTGTGGGCTTCCTACCCACAGAGCTACCTCTCGAATGTCTACCAGATCCATACTACGCCCAATGGGAGACAATTGGAAAGAACCTACAAGGTCTCATACTCAGCCGACGACTTCGAGGTGTGGTAGACCGATTACCAATCCTGTTAACTCAATACCTACGGAGCGAAGCAGAATGGCGACGGGCATACAGTCTGTTGGCCTTCATCTCCCACGCCTACATATGGGGTGGTGACAAACCACTAGAGGTCGTCCCTCCTTCAATCTCCATACCGTTTCTTTCGGCCTGTGACCACCTCGAACTTCCTCCAGTAGCAACCTATGCAGGCGTAGCGCTCTGGAATTACAAGCCACTTTTCTCCGACGAAGCTCCAGACACCCTGGATAACCTCGCCACTCTGCTCACCTTCACAGGCTCTCTCGACGAATCCTGGTTCTACCTAATCTCTGTCGCGATTGAAACCCGAGCCGGGCCAATTGTCCCTCTAATGCTCTCCGCCATACAAGCCGCCCGTAACAACGACTCCCGCACCGTCACAGCCTGCCTCCAATCCTTCGCCGAACGTCTAGACGAGCTCGCCTCCCTTCTTGGCCGCATGTACGAAAACTGCGATCCCCACGTCTTCTACCACCGCATCCGCCCTTTCCTCGCCGGCAGCAAAAACATGGCAGACGCCGGCCTGCCCAACGGCGTCATCTTCGACGACGGCACAGGCACATCTGACTACGTGCAGTACTCCGGCGGCAGTAACGCCCAAAGCAGCGTGATCCAATTCTTCGACCTAGTCCTCGGCATTGAGCACCGACCCACCGGCACGAAACCCAACAACGGCACAGCAGCTGCTCCTCCACCAGAAGGCACAGGTCCGCCACCACCATCTCACAATTTCATCCATGACATGCGCAAATACATGCCCGGTCCACATCGCCGCTTCCTAGAACGAGTGGCCGAAGTGGCAAATATCCGTGACTACGTCCTGACGCACCAAGCTGACCAGGCGCTGGCTACATCGTACGATGCCTGTCTGGCGATGCTGCGCAACTTTCGCGACAAGCACGTCCAGATGGTGTCGAGGTACATTATCATTAAATCCCGCGAAATGAGGCGAGACTCGACACAGAAGGTCAATATCGCTAACACGCAATCTGCGGACGGCGGCAAGAAGAAGGATCTTAGAGGGACGGGTGGTACGGCGCTTATACCTTTTTTGAAGCAAGCGCGAGATGAGACGGGCGAGCCGGCGATTGGAAGTTGGGCGAGACGGCTGTTGGGTGGTGCGCCTGCGGGCTTGGAGGGTGTTAATGGTGGTGCGAGGTTGGGTGCTGTGACGGGAGAGGGGAGAGATGGTGCTGCGGTGCAGATTAAGGGGTTGAGTGGGATTTGGATGGATAATGGTGAGATGGGAGGGATTTGTCATTGGTGATGGAGGAGATGTATCTGCATGATTTGGCATAATCGGCGCATTTGGGCGGCCTTGTCCATGGCATCTTATAGGCTTTGGGAAAAAGACTGGCTGGTATGCTAGTACGAAGTCGCTCTGTACTGGCTGGAAAAATTTCCATGATGAACATAACATAACATCAGCTTTTTGTACGAATAATATGACATATTCACATTCATACTTTTGTATCCTCCTCGTGCGCCCAAAGGTGGAAACACTGCTGCCTGAGAAGGATTCATGCTCGGAAACAGTACTCGAATGAGATTGAAGCCCAGTTTGCTGAGACACATGCCTTGGCTACCGAAAGATTCAGAACGGAGCAGCCAAACGACACTTGATTTCTCACGGTCTGTTGTCGTCTTCTGAAGACCTTGAGTAACGGATTCAGCTCAATGTATCTTTTGAGCATGAGGAAGATATTTTTGTGTAGCTTGGTAGTGTCAAATGTGAAGCATCTGAAATTTGGAAGCGTTGCTTGCTATAGCTCAAAGCTTATGGCAGTATCCTACACAATTGTGCTCACAAGAGTCTTCCCATTACCAAAGATGTACACAGACCATGAATCAACTGGCATCCCCTGTAACGCCTTGTTCCCTGCCTTTGTCATCCAGGATCTTAAAAGCTTTGGTGTGCTGCTTCACACAGTCGAGCCATTCAACCTTGGGTTGTCAGAATCTGAAGAAATATACAAGTTCTCTCCCTGATACGTCGGCACCAAGCCAACGCACCTCCCCTTCCCAACACATCAAACCCGCACACCCTTCTGCGCCTTCTCAACCACCTTAACCAACTCCGCATACGTCTCCTTCCACTCCTCTGCGCCCTCAACCTCCTTGTTCTTCCCTCCAGCAGCCCCCGGCGTAATCATAACCACACTCGTCGGCCTCTTCGTGCTCCCAGCCGTTCCTAATTCCGCTCGGCTCGGCACGTAAATGTAAGGTACATTGTGGTCCTCGCAGAGGACAGGGATGTGCGAGATTACGTCGAAGGGAGAGATGTCTGCTGCTAGGACGACGATGGCCTGTGCGGTGGAGGAGGTGCTTGTGGTGGTGGAGGATTTGCGGAGGGATTTTACTACTTCTTTGACGCCGCGTTTGAGTGTTTTGGCTTTTGCGGCTGTTGATGTTGGGAGGAATTAGCATTCCTTCATCAATGGTCTGTCTGGCTCATACTAAAAGGATGAATGAATGGTCTCGCGATGCTGTGTTGTGCAAGAAACCTGAATAATGATGCGAACGTAATTGGCCTACCTTTCTTAACACCCTTCAGCACCTTCTTCATACTCTTCTCATCCGCCATTGGATTCGCAAATGGCACCATCGCAGCCAGCAACTGCTCCGCATTCACCCCATTAATCTCCACCTCCGCCGACGTCTTGACCACGCTCATATCCCCATCCACCTCCGTCTTGCCATCTTCTAATGCTTCTGAAAGAGCGTTTGTGACGTCGCCCATTTCGGTATCGTCGGCCATGGAGACATCTGCTGCATCCGATTTGCGTGGTTTCTTGTCTTTCTTGTCCTTTTTGGATTTTTTAACCCCGTCGTCGCTGGCTTTGGTGGACTTCTTCTCCTTCTTGTCCTTTTTTTCTTCCGAGCGTTCTTTAGCCATTGCGTGTGATGTGTGACGGGGGGTAAGTGGGTTGGTGGTTTGGGTATAGATGTGTGGTCTTGATTGCAGCGATTGAATGTATTAGATAGCTACTACACTCTTCCTCCACACGAACATTCTTTTTTGCGAAACCGCCAAGACTATGGCGGACGTGCTTCCGAAGCTGAAGACATCATCTTGAAATAATAATAAAAAGGTAGCAGCATATCACAAAACAATGTCGACAGATGGATACTTCCCACCAACAATCACATTCAATACCCTTCCTCACGCGGACGGTTCTGTCACGTACGAAGGACATGGCTATACTGTAGTCGGCGCAGTCAATGGTCCTCTGGAAGCGCAACGACGAGATGAGCTGCCTGACGAAGCATTTCTGGAAGTGAATCTACGGCAGGCTAGTGGTCCTGGTGGTATGTTCATCAGCCTCACATTGCAATCTTCATTGATCTGTAGCTAAGGAAAATGACACCAAATAGGCCCACGAGAACGCCATATCGAATCACTTCTTCACTCCACCCTCCGCTCCCTCATCCTCACAAATCAGCATCCACGAACATTAATACAACTCACTCTCCAAATCCTGCGCGCACCAGCATCCTCATCGTCAAGCGCACCTATACCACAGACGTCGTCGCATCTGCCTTCGTTAACACCATTACTACACGCCTCCGTACTAGCACTACTGAATGGGAACATACCGATGCGGGATATAGCGACAGGCGCTCTTATTTCGATATCCCAGAAAAGCGGAGAATTCCATCAGGATTGTTTTACTAGACAAATAGACGCGCATGACGAGGATAGGTTCGCGAAAACAGTATGGAAGTCGTCACATTTTGTTGCATTTTCATCGCATGGAGAAGTACTGCTGGCGGAGAGCGAAGGCGAGTTTACGATAGATGAGTGGGAGACTGCGGTGGAGTGGGCGTCGTATAGAGCGCTGGGTACAGAGACTGGTGGTGTGAGTTATGATCCAGATTATGATGAGGATATTATGCATCACCATCGTATAATATTGCACGCGATAGAGCAGGAAACGACGAAGACGATGCGATGGAAAGGTGGAGCGTGAGGAGGAGGTGGTCAGCAAGTTAGAGGAACAGATATGCTAGACGCTTGCCACGTTTTGAATGATGTGTGACAGAACAATAATGAACAGGCATAACGTCGTTGCTGTAATATATACATCATCTACCACTCCGAAACCTCACCCTTGCCCGGCAGTCGCGATCGTACCACCTTATCTGGGTTCAGTAGATTTAGCGGATCAAAAGCCCTCTTCAGCATCCTCATCGTGTCAACTGCTTCAGTGCCCAACTCATGCTCAAGGTAATCCCGCTTCACCAAGCCAACACCATGTTCACCAGTTGCCGTTCCCTCCATCTCAATCGCTCTTTTCACCATCCTATGTACCAACTCCTTTGCAACATCCCGTTCCTTCTCATTGTACAATATAATAGCATGAAAGTTACCATCTCCAACATGTCCCACAATACTTGCCAACAGTCCAGTTTTCTGGATATCCGCTTTCGTTTCCTCGATGATATCAGGTAATCTCGACACGGGCACAGCCACATCCGTCGTCCATACCCGATCAGACTCTTCTCTCTTCTGCGCCGTCACACTCCACAACGCCTCTTTGCGTGCCTGCCACAGTTCACCCGCTTCTTCCTCATCCTTTGCAAACTCAAAACTTTGGCTTCCTGCTGCTTTCGCATGTTTCTGTACAGCGGTAATGCTTTCTTTGACGGCGTTTGGTGTCGCGCCGCTGAACTTGAAGAAGAGGGTCGGTGCTTCTTTCCATGATTTGGTCGTCATGCCTGCCTCGTTAATACACTTCATCTGAACATCATCGAGGAGTTCGACCGCAGCTACTGGAATGCCGGAACGTACGACTTTTGCCACACAGTCTGCGGCGGCGCGCACAGTCGGGAAGGAACAAATTGCTACTCGTGGATTCTTTGCTTTTGCCGTCAGCTTTAGTGTTGCTTCTGTTACGAGTCCGAGGGTGCCTTCGCTCCCGATGAATGTCCTTGTTAGATCGTAGCCTGCGCTACTTTTCCGCGGTCTTTGTCGTGTCTTGATTACTGTTCCATCGGCAAGCACGACTGTTAACGATAATACCCAATCCTTCATTGTACCGTAATGGTAAGCGTTTGTGCCCGAGCATCCCGTGCCTACCATTCCGCCGATCATGGCGCCTGGACCTGGATCTGGAGGGAAGAAGAGATCTTGCTTTTCGAGTTCGTGGTTGAGCGTTTCCCAGCTCATGGCAGGCTGGACAACACAATCCATATCGTCTGCATGTAAAGCAATCATCTTATCCATACGGGAGAAATCTACGCAAATACCGCCTCGGGTTGCGGCGAAGTGGCCTTCCAGGGACGTGCCACCGCTGTATGGAGTTACGGGGATGTGGCGTGCGTGGCATACTTTCATTATTCTTGAGACTTCATCTGTCGAGCCTGGCTTGACGATGCAGAAAGGTTGATCGGAGTCGAGTTCTTGATAGGAAGACCATGCCGAGCCCGAGTGTGAGAGAAGGTCAGATTCAGTGGTTGAGAGGTTGGGAAGGCCGACTATGTCACGGATTTCTGTCCAGGCTTCTTGAAGGTTTGCGGTGGTGATGTTGTGTTCTGGTGTTTGTTGTTCGGAGATGGATAGAGGGAGGGTTGAGCGGTCTGTAAAACCGGCGCTGTTGAGGCTACCGAGATAGTAACTGAAGCCTGAGGCGACCATCACAGCTGTATTGTGTTGTCAGTATACGGGATCTTCTGCTTTCAAAAGCACCAAGACGTACTTGTAGTCAACCCAATCCCAAGCGCAAGAGAACTTCCGCCTGTATTTCGCCCGCGTGCCCATCTTGCTTGTTCTGCTCTTTCTTTCTTCACTCTTGCTGCTGTGCTTTCCCAGAGTTGTGCTTTAAATTCGGGCTTCTCCTCACTACTCGAGGCATAGGACCTTTTCTGTATATGCTGACATATCGCTCGCCGAGGTGTGCGTGGATCACAGCATTGGCGTCGCAGAACTGCTAGAGGTTGTATTGAAGCTCGTCTGGACATTATGCTGTTGTTGCATATGAATGCTTAGCAGAATTACAGAATAAGAAGCTCTCCAATTCTGATACGCGGCTTGGCATGCGGGGTAGTGTTTCACATGTTGTCGATCAGTATGGCAATGAAAGGTCGAAATTTAACACTCTATCTGGCAGACATACACGTCGCAGGTGTCTTATGAAGATTGGATTCGTTGACATGTCTATCCAGAAGCCGCACTTGTGCTAGCCTTGCGGCCTTCTCTGTCTCAAATAGAGGCTTCACGCTTGTACAGGAACTTCTTGTCTACCACTTACTGTGTTGGCTCCATTGCTTGTACTATCACATGAACTAATGTAGGACAATTATGAAATACTCCGAATTCGTCAAAATGCACCCACGACACAAGCTCCGTCGATATCGCCTCCCCATGTCCCAGTGGTGGGTGATGAACAGCGTTTCAACAATCTTCTTGTGTCGTGACGGACCACAACCAAGCTCAGGCTCAAGTTACGAAATCATATATACCATATATGCGTTGATGCTAGCTAAGCGCTGGTCTGTCGTAGAGCCATCCAAAATTTCCTCTTCTCGCCCTCACCTTAGCCCCCTCTAGCAGATACATGCCTCTCCAACAAAGCTCATACCCGAATTCACGCCAGATAACGAGCTGGATTTTCTTGATCGTTCATATCGGCAATGTGACAGGCCCGGAAAAGCACTATCATCCCTGCTGAGAAGCTCCTTCCGTGCACTAGGACCGCTACGAAACAGATTGGCCAATTTCCTATTGCTGAGCGTATTCGACCAATTAATGCCTCGGTGGATCGTTTTTTGGTGAATATACCTCAAATTCCAGCGTCACGGGAGCAGCACTGGCTACTTCAAATGCCACAAACAACAATGTCTTGCTGCATATCCTGTGTGCGTGAAGATTGTTGCTGGTCATAGCGGGAATACCAGCGCAAAGGTTGAGTGGAATAAGAGCTAGCGTGGCAGTAGACGGCTGCCCAAATTGCTTGTTTCCCCAACCATCTGAGGGCAATGAGTGCTTACCGGTAGCGGCACAGGGCACTGGTCAGGAATCACTTGATGCAAGCAGAGCATTATATATTGCAACTATGGAGTATTATCGATACCTTCCTCAAAATTCATATCTGCCTATACGATATTGTATAAACAAACAACGATGCTACGATCATCTCTACATCAGTTGCTATTACCAGGCTCTTATTTCAGGCCCCCCTTGCACGGCATGAGAAAAATGCTACAAGTTCTAGATTTTATACCACTCGATAAATACGGGGTAGCAGTTCATGGCTTTTGATCCTCAAAAGCTTAATAGATCCAAGCCTTATGTAATGCTATCTTCGATCCACAATCTCCTACAGATGCCAGAAAGCCGCATCTGCTGCTGCTACTACCAGCTTGGGCAAAAGCACCAATATAAGGTGGCGAGGATGACATTAAAGTTCTTATGATTGGCTGAACCTTCATCACACGATCACCTTCCCAAAACGTCGTCAATGAAAAAGTCTACCGTTGAAACGTCCTCCCATACTCGTGATGAGACGAGTGACATTCTTTACGCCTTACACCACAGCAACATCATGACGTCTGTAGGCGTCGTGTCCTGTCGAACTTCAGACGAAATATTGATACTTAAGAAACAACAAGACTGTGATATGATACCAAATCCCACATCCCATAAATATATTGTCCCAGATCTTACTCTTTACAAGTCGAGGAATAATCAAAAGAGAGCTGTGAGGACTTCCCCGTGACGACTATCCTGCAGGGCGCCCAACCAACTAATTCAAATCTCAACTGAGTCCGACCTGAGATATCACAATCCTATTCTGGTGTTCTAAACTCTCAAAACGCCTGCAGTACCCTCCACACCTATACTTCTGCCCTTTGTGCAGGTTGCACTCCGCAACGCATTGTTATGGAGGCATACAGGCAATACCGCCGTATCGAGCACAGCGTCCAGCAACAAATACGCCACACCGCATCACCCACGCCCTCCGAACTCGAAAGCAACGCCACCCTCAGCAATGACGACAAAAGCGACAATAACAGTGACGACAACAAGGATGATGAAAAGCAAATCATAGTAGACTTCAACGAAAAAGACACCGCCAACGACCCGACGCAATGGACAATCCGCCGCAAGCTCTGGACCACCCTGCAGATCTGGCTCCTCGTCTTCGTGGCCGGTTGGGCGTCTGCATCGACTTCGACCTCGCACAAGGTCGCCGCAAAAGCTTTGCATGTCTCCGGGCTCGCCGAGTCGCTCGGGACAGCCATGTACCTCTTCGGCGTTGCGTTTGGTGCTGTGTTCGCCGGTCCTATGAGTGAGACCGTGGGGAGACTGCCGACGTATCTGGGCACTTTCTTTGTATATCTGATCTGGCTAATGGCCTCCGCACTCGCGCCAAACTTCGGCGCACAGATTGTCTTCCGTGGACTAGCAGGATTCTTTGCCGCGTCGAGCATGAGTATCTATGGTGGGAGTCTAGCGGATATGTTTCCAGAGAAAGGGAGTCGAGCGTCTGTGTGGCCGTGGTTTGCACTTTCGCCACTCCTTGGACCTGTGATTTCCCCGGTGCCTTCGGGATGGGTTACGCAGTATTTAGGGTGGAGGTGGGTGGAATGGCTGAACTTGATTATCTCCGGAGCGGTGTTTGTGATGGCGCTGTTGTTCCTGCCTGAGACGTCGTCGAACGTAATTCTGAAGGTAAAAGCGAAGTTGCTTGTGAAGAATACCGGGGATAACAGATATGTTGCGAAAGGCGACGAGGATGGTGATTCCATTGGCGCCATGCTAGGAGATCATCTGCAGCGGATGGCGTACTTTATCTTCCGCGAGCTGACGACGCTACTGTTCGGCCTATACCTGACACTGCTGTATGTGCTCGTCTATGGATTTTTGCATGGCTTCGAATTCCTCTTCACGGACACATATCGCTTCAACACCGGCCAGAATTACTCTGCATTTGCTGCGATTGCTATTGGCATCCTTCTCGGGTTGCCATATGTCCTTGTCGTCAACAAGATTGTCAGATCACGCAACAACGGAGAACAAGGACAAGAAGAACAACGACTAATACCCGCTCTGATCCCTTCTGTCTTACTCACAATCTCAATGTTCTGGATAGGCTGGACAGACCGCCCAGACATCTCAGACTGGTCCGTACTAGGCGCTTGCGTTCTATTTGGCTTCTCAGTAATGGCCCTTTTCACGACAACATACCATTATTTGATCGACGCATACGGCACGGCCGCGTCGAGCGCTTTGTGTGCTGCGACATTTATGCGGTATTTGGCTAGTGGAGGCATGGTGATTGCTACGGAGCCGCTGTATAAAGCGATACATGTCGAGTGGACGATGACGTTGCTTGGCTGCGTGGCAGGTCTTCTGACACCTGTTCCCTGGATTTTCTGGTGGTCTGGGAGCAAGTTGAGGGAGAAGAGTAAGTACGCAGTCGGAGGTGGAGATGATTCGAAGGACGAGAAGGATGATTCGAAGGATGAGCAGGATGATAATTAGAGCCTGCTATATTTCACTTTACTGTAGTGTAATTCAAGCTCGTCTGAACGTTATGCCCGTGCTATAAATGAATGCTTTCTGAAGCTCGGTCAGGCTTGGCATAAGTGTGGGGTAGTGTTTCAATGCTGTCGATCACTCTGACGTATTCATGGGTCTTGTTTTGATCGTCAGAAAACTTGTTTTGCATAAAGACATCTAAACACAAGTATTCACTGTCTAAGCTCCTATTTGCAGCACAATGACCGACAAAGACATCGCCTCCAAAGCCCTCAAATTCGGCGTCGCCAACGAAAAAAAACCCGGTCCGGGTGAAACAAACCTCGACAGACTCCTCCAAACACTCGAGCCAATCCTCGACCCTATACCCTACATCTGGGTTTCCTTACCTCCAGGCGAATCCGTCCCACCAATCTTAGCCTCCTCAAGCATATACACCTTCGCCGAGCCCTACTTTCCAGAAAACGGCAGCGACAATCCAACACCAGCAGCTGGACTGCTGTCAGCATCCGGTTCCGCCCCTAAAACACGTATAACAATCGTGCTGCCACAACCTGCGCTAAATGCATACACGTCGTCGACTATGAGGCTAGGCATTGACGATGAGACGCTGGGGTTGGCAAAGGGTGCTGAGATTGCGTTTCCGTGCAGAATGATTACGTGTAAGGTGCAGAGCAGTCTTAGTGCCGTGGGAATGATTGCAAGAATCAGTAAAATACTTACCTCGGAGGGTATATCTTGTAATGTGGTGAGCGCCTTTTTTCACGACTACTTGTTTGTTCCGGAAGACGATGCGGATTTGGCTATGGATGTGTTCTTGGATATGGTCGACGAAGAGCGAGAGAAAGCTGGACTTGAACCTCTGGACGAGGACTACGATCCGGAAGACGAGGAAGAAGATGACGATGACGATGAGGACGATGATGATGATGACGATGACGACGATGATGATGATGAGGACGACAACAACGACAAGCAGGCTAATGAGGGTGGGAAAGACAAAGCTGATGGAGACGAAACAGAAGGAGACGAAACAGAGGGTCTTCGCAAGCAGATGCAGCAAGCATCAGTGGAAGAATGAGCAGAAAGCTCTTTAGGCGTGCTTGTTTGTCAATTTTTTCGTTATAGAATTATTATACCCCTAGACTGTTCGAAATGACGAGATATCTATCCTGAATTGATAACGATTATCATTATACCATTGGTACTTGTCCTTTACCGTGCCATTATTGTAATTTCTGTGCGCACGTCGTCGTCGTCACTTGTAGCTTACTTGCTCTGCGATCTTGCCTTATCTCTCTTCTCTTGTGCCTCGATCATGTCCATCCATTGATCCTCGCCCTTGTACGCCTCGTGATGAATTCTCTTCTCAATGATACGCTTGTGTGTTGGGTCTTCCGGGTCTAGAATCTTCACAGTCTCCCATCGTCCCTTACCAGCTCTCATATCATTACTCTCCAGCGCGAAACTGGCAATCAGTACAGCCAGTGTCAATCCTTGAGCGTACACACGAGCCTGAACCAACTTCTGCTGTCCAGTAAGATGCCCCTGTCGGCTGACCAGTCCGAATGCAACACCCATGGAGACAACCCAGGAACCGAACACAATTGGGTAGCGTTGTGCAGATACCCATTCCTTTGCCTTTTGGCCAGCGCTCTTGTCTAATTCTAGTTGCGCGAGGGTACTTTCTGATTTGTTGACGTAGTCTGCATCTGCATGGCGCTTCCTTTCGAATTCTCTTGAGTAGCTATCGGCAGTCACAACACCTAAGTGGTTGATATAGATCAGTATGCGAAGGTCAAGAAAGCAGGGACTACAGCTCACCTCCAAATGTCATTGGTACCATGATAAGGAAAGCTCGTAGTGGGATGGTCAATTGTCTGAATGCATGCGAGCGTTGTGTTGCAGTGTAGACACCCAAAGTGCCGACAGCCAAACCAGAAACAGCTCCAATAATACCACCTTCCCAGGTGACCCTAAGGACGTGTTAGACTCATGTGTGCTGTTTTGCTACTGCTCCCTACGACAAGGGCATTGATGTGTGTAATCCGAAGGTGCCGTACCTGTTATGGGCGGATTCTTCTTCCGGTGTAAGTATCTTCATGATGTGTTACGGTGTGATGAGGTTTGAGCTGTAGGTCGAGTCCTAAGGTAGTAGGAGGCAATTGAGTCAATGTTGTGTGGCAAAGAGACGAACAGATTCCTTATGGAAGCTTTAGTTTCCTGATACCAAATGTAAGATATCGATCCGCCGCTATGACGCAAGATATTCGGTTTCAATTCGGTTTCAGCTAAAGCCAGACTAAGCCGCTCTGGGCCGATTTACCAACCACGACACGTGAGGGCTAAGGTAATCATCTCCACCTTTGTCGCGATCAGCTACATCGTGAACGATATCGTGATCCGTAAAAATATTGAAAGCGCCATCACTTAACAGTAGCTTTGCTTCCATGTCTGATGTTGCTTCCACGATTCCTTCTTTCCAAAATATCCTCGGCGCTCCAGCGCATCCACGACCGCAAGCCCAAACTCAGTATCAAAGCAAGACATCTGGCAGTTCTTCCTCAGCGCCAGCGGATGCTGGCGAGGATGTCGAGTTCGATGAGGGGGACAGGCGTGCGAAGAAGAGGCAGAAAGTGAATCATGGTAAGTAGGACTTGGTTCTTAGCCTAATACAGATATCCTGCAAATACTGATCCTGATATGCAGCCTGTGTGTATTGCCGACGTTCAGTGAGTCTGTCCTATTCGTGCAGCGCCATGTTTCGCTCTGGCAGCACTTGATATGTAGATATGTAGATAGTGGAAATAGCTGACAAACTCTCCTTACAGCACATGACATGTGACCAAGTAAGCCTCGACTCATTTCACTTCCAATCTGGACAATCTAGTAACATAGGTGTCTAGAAACGACCGTGCTCACGGTGTGTCAAACGAGACATTGGGCATCTTTGTCACGATGAGCCTCGAGAGCCACGAAGGCAGAGCACGAAAGTGGACAGCAAGAACGATTCACCAGAACAAGAATCACGACCTCTTCGTAAACTTGTACGCACCGAGTCTAGCAGAGTGGAAGAAGATCCTGAGGATCCCGAAGTCCACGATATCCCACCTGTGAATAGTGCGTTACCAAGGCCAGCGATTGAAGCCGACCAAGTGGCCATTTCCCAGCAATCACGGTTTTCCAATCGTAAGTAGCCCTTTCTCCTGCAATTCTCGATCTCTGTTGACAGATATATACTAGAACTCAATGCCGTCGACCTGACAAGCAACTTCGCCTTCCAAGATGCGAGTGGTTATGGACCGAGCTACATGTTCAACACAAATGAGGTCTCGGACGAATTCAACTTTATCAATGATTTCCTAAATACCAGCTTGCTCGACGATGGCGCCCTGTACTCGTCAGACATGCAACCCGCCTTTCCAAACGCTCTTCTTACTCCATATCTGGGACCAGTAGCAGACGCAAGTGCTTCCACTGAGGCATCGAGCCGACACGCATCAGGTGACAAGGCCATGGAAATAAGATCACCACCAGTAGCCCAAGCGGACAAGGCACATGAAAAGTACTACATGACTGCTGCAGATCCCGCTGGGACAGATGCACCCGATGAGCGGATGAACAAGCTTCTTCGCGCTAAGTATGATGCGGGGTTGCTCAAGCCATTCAACTATGTCAAAGGTTATGCACGACTAAATCAATTCATGGACCGTAACCTGCAGGCAAGCTCGAGACAACGCATTCTGCGGCAACTAGACAAGTTCCGACCGAAGTTCCGGGAAAGGATGCAGCGTCTGACAGACATTGAACTGATAATGGTTGAGATGTGGTTTGAGAGAAAGCTTATGGAGTACGATCGTGTTTTCGCAAGTATGGCGATTCCAGCGTGTTGCTGGCGGAGAACTGGAGAGATATTCAGAGGCAATCTGGAAATGGCGGAACTTATCCATGTGCCAGTCGAGCAACTACGAGACGGGAAGTTGTCGATACATGAAATCTTCGTGGAAGATTCCTTGGTCAGCTATTGGGAAAAGTTTGGTGCAATAGCTTTCGAGGCCAGTCAGAAGGCTATCTTGACGAGTTGCTCCCTGCATAGTCCTCGAGACGAAGTGACACGCAGAGATACAAAGTATAAAGACGTTGAGAGGGATGGTATGCTGAAGTGTTGTTTTTCATTCACAATTCGACGAGACACTCATTCAATGTGAGTACCAGTACTGGATCGTGGTCGATAAATGCTAACATCTGAATCAGACCAGCACTGATCATTGGACACTTCTTACCCATTTCTAATACATAGAGATACTCTGAAGGTCCTTTGTGTTCCATTCATTGTGTATAGTAAGGTAGTAACGGACGTGCATATTCTGACGCAAACCTGTTACCAATGTGAAACAACCGTTTAATTTCCATGAATCGCGTTTTTTCAATGACCTGTCCACACGTCAGAAAGACTTTTCGATCAATTATTGCACTTCCTTCCTCATACAATGGCGCCGCAAAGGTCTGGAAAGCAAGAAAGTTCAAGCTTGATAAATCCCTTACTTGGTGAGTTCGAGGTCTTTCCGTGACATCTCACTAATCGATTTGAGGACTGACATGTTCATGACCGTAGCATTCGTCGACACTTTGCCGTTTCGTATCAACTCTATAACAACCAACGCCACGCAAAGCGAGATAGCCGCCCTTCAATCGGAACTGACCAGCCACATAAACACGTTGAGAACCAACAGCCAGAATGTCGCAAACAAGCTCAACACAAAGGAGTGGCAGAAACAGGGAATTGAAATATGGAATGTGTCCACACGACTTGGTAGAACGTTCTGGGAAGGCAACAGCAATGTTGATAACAAAGTCACTTCCGAAGCGCGCATCTATGGCTCAGTCCGAACCTTCGCATTCTTTCTGCTTGATTGCGCGTATCGTAGTAGACGCAAAGAGGAGAACCATGAGACCAGACCGGACATTGCAAAGCACGCTAGGATTGCAAACAAAGCTGCCAAGACGTGCCTCAATACTTTGCAGCTTGGCTTGTGTACTACAATCTTCGAACGTGCTGCCGATCTTGATGTTGAGCTGTCGAAGCTGTTACAAGAAGCAGTTGCTGGCCGAGACGAAGACCAGTCTCAAATAACCGACGAACACACGGAATACAGACGTCTCCAACTGGACTATTGCGCATTGCGAATCGTGCTGGTACGGTTCCGCTATGTCAAAAACATCTACACGCACAGTAGTAGCAACTGACGCTACTACAACAGGCATTCAAGCAAGACAGTCTAGACCTAGCAGAGTCGATGTTCCTGCGAATTGAGGATGACCTGAAAGCCATGGATATGGAGCCGGCTCGTGCAGAAGAGTTGGCTGACTTGATGTATGAAGTCGGACAAGGATTCGCGAAGAGGTCTGACCACAAACGAGCTGCTAAATGGCTCCATCGATCTCTACAAATCATCTCTGCTCAAGATAGTGATATGTTGAGTCCTGACGCAGGCGAACTCAAATTGAGTATCATGAACTATCTGAGTACGTTCGATGAAGAGTTACTGGACTCAAGCTAACTAGGGATTAGCACGAGCGTTGATACAACTTGACTCTGCTGACACCTTATCAAAAGCACGAACTCTGGTCGACACTCTGGAAGCGGTATCAATCACTTGGTGTACATGTAAGCAACAGGCGCTGGACTGACAATAACAGAGTTATGATGATAAGATGGTTGTGGCCATGCTGCGCTTGGATCTCCTCTTGGCGATGAATGCGCTTGAGGTTGAATCGTATTCACAAGGTCAGTATAATTCCTCAATCGCCCTTGACCTCGGATCTAATCACGTCCAAGTTCTCAACAGACTTATACGAATAGTGCATCTCACCAACGTGAATTGCAATACGCAAGTTGACCGTCTATACACTGTGATGATATCTTACTGATCTATTTACAGCGTCATGTCATACGTTCATAAGCTCCGTACTATAAGGTATACTCCAAAGCCTTTCATGCCAAGGTGGTCACTGACGATTTACCAGTCCAGTCAACGCCTGCAGAGCTCTCGACGACTTCCTCACTTTGCGCTTTATGGTTGACCAGAACGTCGAGTGGGCACAAAAAGTGATCATTATACGGTTATGGATCAGCATTGAGAATTTAGCAGATGACCCAGAAGTGATAGATGGTCTCCGTCTTGTCTTGGACTCCTTCATGAATCGATTCACCAACCCTTTCGATGCTGCTGCAACCCATGCTGCACATGTGGTAAGTGCTGAGAGTGACATTTCATTCACGCTAGTGCTTACACAGTGAAGCTCTTGTGGAAGCGTATCAAAGTAAAGCACAAAGGAGGTCATTTCGAGCAAGCTGAGAGCTGGGCTCTACTTGGGCTACATGAGATATTTTCAAATGCTGGAGAGTACAATGCAGCTGTTTTGATAAGGTAGTGAGCACTACGATACTTTATGAGAGGCGCTACTGACATCAAGACAGGAGAGTTTTACTCTGTCAGCTGGAAAGGCATGATCTTGTCACAGCAAGAGCGACGATCGGGCTGTTGTCAGACTCAGAAAAATCAACACCATTGACGAGATTTCTGATGTACAAGTTTGCCATCAAGAGCCATGATGCAGACCTAGGTAAGGAATCTATACTTGAGACCAGTTCCAACGAGTGTGGTGGTATCTAAACAAATGGTTAGCATCGGAGTGCCTGGATCTCATAAGTCAACAAAGTTCAAATGATTCGAATCTACTTTATGCTTGTGTACTGGAAGCACAAAACTCATCTGACAAGTCTTCGGCAATTGCTGCTTTGCGCAAAGTTCTCCTATCACAAGATCACAATGTCGCCAATGGTGCTCAAGTGCCTACATTGCTTCGGTATGCCTTGATTGGAAGCTCACGTCACGCAAGGTCGTCTAATATCAAGACAGGTGTCTGGCAAGATTATTACAATCAGATCTACCTCCTGCAGATGAGAGAGACGAGCGTAATACTGGACGTCAACTTTGCGAAGTCTTCGAAACAGGTGAGCTAGGGAAGCTACGGTAGTATTGCATTACTGACATTAGTAGCTGCGTCGCACGTCTCTAGTAAGGTCCAAGGCAACAAGTCAAGAGTGCTGGACCAGTTCGATCAGGACGAGCTGCACTGGTTCATGAAGCACAGCTATAACCTCGGTCTGCAATACTATGGGGAATGGCCTCGTGAGAGAAGTCTGCGGATGTTAGAGAGTTGTATTGTGGTATGTTAGCAGTCAAATCTTGACAGTGTTGTACTAATGCCAGTAGTTCATGAAAGCTGCTATTTCGCTAAATGATTTCGATCAAGAATCACAAGATGAATGGATCCATCGATCTGCCAACTGCCACGTTCTTGTAGTCAACGCACTCACAAAGATAGCCAGGGCAGCAGACGATCACGAAGCCAAAGTAAGCACATTCGCGGACATCGACGTTGTATAAAGTATTGACTATGTCAGCTACGACACTATCGTAAAGTGGAACATTATGCTACATCATTTGGCAGTTTCTCCAGCCTGGATCCGGAACTTGAAATTGACCTAGCCCGCGAGCTCGTCAAATGTCATTTCGAAGCGGCCGTCCAATTACAGAACTGGGACAGCCTCGTCGATGTGGCGAACGTGGGTTATGTTTTTACTTTCTCGGCAATGGACACTAACCATAGCCACAGCAATGTCGCATTATGAAAGACCAGAAGCTGTCTCAAATGGTGGTGGACATGACCTTATCCCAAACAGGCAGAGTGCCCACAACGATACAGCTGAAGGTTCTTGAGGTATGCTTCTCGACGAAGACTCCCTACCTCACAGCACTAACATATCCCCAGATGATGGTCGCAGCCACAGACGCACAAAGCAACCCCACCGTCCTGAGCCGCTGGCTACGTGTAGCTTACACAATCTGCACACTAGACTCGACTCAGCCAGACACCTTGCAACCAGCAAACACCACAGGTTCCCGTGCAAAACAAGAGATGATCTCAGCGCATGCTCTTTCCTTGGCTCAGCAGTATCCGCCACTTCCACCCACAGACGCAGATCCTTTACAACACCCGCAGTATCCAGCGGAAGAGATTGAGTATTTTGCAACGACTGTTTTCAATCGAGCGATTGATGCTTACTGTGCTTCTGATGACGAAACGTGCCAGCGACTGGCAGATTTGGCGGTCGAGTTTGCCAAATGTGTAGAGAATGTGGACGGAGGAGCCTTGAGAGAGGCGTTGATTGAGAGGAAGACTAGTTTGAGACCAGCGTCGAAAGGTGAAGTGGAGTAGATGTGGGACTGCTCTCTTTGCTAGAGGCGCCAGTATTATGAGCTTAGTGTTGCTTTTGTAAATAGAGACTTCCAGTCAATCACTCATGTCGATATTGTCTAGGGTGGACATGTTTTTTAGTAAAGGACGAATGATGATGCTTTAATCCTCGATAACCAGATAGAGCTGCACCTCTCCCCTCTCCACGAAGAACAGCACCGACTGCCCTGGGTGTTGCTCCAGATAGTCCAGCACTACTTCCACTACTGCTAAGACCACCACGACCACCAAGATCACCCACTCTAGTATCGCATACACTATACAGATCATGGTGAAGGACGGTGACAGTTGTGGGGAAAGTAGTCGTTTGAGATGATCAGCTCGTTGCTCGACGGCCACCTTAGATCTGGATTTTTGAGTTGTCGGATTCTGTTGTGTGAAAAGGCTCGTTTGCGACAGATTCTGCGATATGGATGGGAGGAGTCTGCAAATCTTGCATGGGGTTGCGCTCAGAGTGGACTAAGGTCTAACTCGTGATATTGAGTCAGAATACAACCTCTGGGACCTAGTGAGTGACTAGCTCTTTCTTTAAGGGAAAAACCTGCCTCGACCTAGCATGATTTTACGAGGGTTTCTGCCCAGTGTGTAGTGGTGTGTTTGCCGCAGTCGAAATGGTGTTTCTACTTCCAGAATTATGAGGGCATACGACTTCGCCAGAACCTCTGTTCGAACATCTTGACGGTGGGCGGAACAGCCAAGCAGAGAACATCGTGTATCTCTTCGTACGATACTATGCCGCTGCGTCTTATGTCCGGGACTAGAGCGCGGCTGGACTTTATCGAGAATTGCTCTTACGGATGTGTTTCTTGCCCTGCTTCGCGACCTGAGCATGTTCTTGACGTTGCTTTGTGAATGGTCTCAGTCGACGGCTAACGTCGTCCCAGGGAATAGTCGTCATATGTCAAGATCATGGACAAGCAGGGCAGCCCATTATGATCGGCTTCTAGTCCAAGAGCACTTTCATTGACCTCTGCGTGCCACTCAAGTCGTGACCATTTCACTATCATCTTCTTCTTGCGCGCCAGATGCAGCCACGACCTCAAACCCACCCACAACTTCCTTGATAATCTTCACAAACTCTTTCAACACTCTAACCTCTTCGTCTTCCACCTCTCGCAACTTGCTTACCAGCTTCACTGCCTCCTCTTCCGCCCTATCTTGAGTCCAAGGCGCCTTACGGTCATTATGTTGTCCATACTGCCCACCTCGACCGCGACCGCGACCTCTGCCCCCTCGTCCTCGGCTATGATATGGATGATATACGTTGTGCCTGGATGTGTTGGTATTGCTAGTGCTATTGTAGGTCGAGTTGGGATCTGATGGCGGAAGCATTACGGCGTAGATCTGGCGTAGCTGCAATGACAGGGTTGGGTTTGATGAAAGGAAAGATGTGATGGCGGGTGAGGTGAGGACATTCTGGAGATTGGGACGTGCTCGGATCGGAGGTTGTGGTTGTAAAAGTATCGCAGGAGCGGAGGAGCTAGCGGTAGTGTTGGTGCTCGGATTCGGAACGGATTGGGTGATTTTGTCAACCGAGTCTTCAGCCTGAGAGCCTTGTATGACATGTATCGGTTTGTGTGTTTTGTAGCAGACGAGCGAACAGCTACATGCTGAGTTAGCTGCATTGCTAGAGCAGAAGGCAGGGAGTTTGAGGACATACTATGGCAACTGACAGGCAGGACACTTATAGCGAGAGGGCTGCTGGGAGCAAACGCCACACAGAGTCGTCGAACTCATCGCGGAGGCATTAGTAGTTCGGTCGATGATGCTGAAGGAGATCTGAAACACAGAACATTCGCGCCGGAGTTCGGGCCGTAGCTTATCGTTGATATGTGGCGTGCGTCATGTCTCGAATCTTTTGTAGTAAACAACCACTGCTGTCATCCTTCCGCATTCAATAGTCGAACCTCACAGAAATGGCAATCAACATCGCGACAAGACACCTGATCAGGCGCAGCAATGTCCTGAAATCTACAATCCACACTGACTACGTACTACCTCTGGCAGCGACAAGGACATGGACATTTACTTCGAGCTCAGCACGTTCTATTTCAGCACTATCTGCCGCAGCTAAGCGACCTGGTCTTGCTACACTGTCGCGGACGCAACAACCAGTTGTATCTAGGAGGACTCTATTCATCCAGACAGAAAACACGCCCAATGTGGACGTAAGTTTGCATCTTTCACCAGAAACATCAGCACAAGCCAAGGCTAATTGACCTGCACAGGCACTACGCTTCAAACCCAACCACCGCATCCTCCCAGAGGATTTCCAGTCTTCCTTCCTCGAATACCTAACACCACGCTCCACACTCGCGCCGCCCCACCCCTCACCTCTAGCCGCCCAGCTCATGAACGTAGACGGCATCCAATCGATCTTCTACGGCCCCGACTCCATTACTGTAACTAAGTCATCCGACGTAAGCTGGGGCGTCGTCAAGCCCGAAGTCTTCTCCCTCATCACCGAAGCAGTAACCAATGGGCAACCCATCGTCAACACCATCGAAGCCAAAGCAGGCGAAGAAGGACAAGCAGGCACAGAAAAGGATTCGCTAGCGTATGATGAGAATGACCCGGAGGTGGTCAGCATGATTAAGGAGCTACTTGAAACACGGATCCGGCCGGCGATACAGGAGGATGGTGGAGATATTGATTTCAAGGGATTTAAGGATGGGTGGGTTATGCTGAAGTTGAGGGGGGCGTGCAGGACGTGTGATTCGAGTACGGTGACGTTGAGGAATGGGATTGAGAGTATGTTGATGCATTATATTGAGGAGGTGAAGGGTGTGCAGCAGGTGTTGGATCCGGAGGAGGAGATTGCTATGGCTGAGTTTGAGAAGTTTGAGGAGAAGTTGAGGCAGCAGAAGGGTACGGTTGCACCCGTGTAGAACAAAGGTAGATTGATTTTAGCATTATGAACAGCATTATGATCCTCTGTCTTGAAAACCTTCTAACACTCTGCTTCCTTGCGTTTGGAACATGCTAATCTTCGTCAGGGAAACCTCTAAAATCGGTTTCGTCATTGTTGTCATCATCGCCTAGTATAGACTGGACTGCTTGCTAGTTTAAGACGGTCGTAGAACGTTGATCGTACTAGGTGTTAGAGTAAGGGCTTTTCTTAAACAGCGCTGGCGTTGTTCGGGGAAAAGCTCGACACCGACTGTAGCTACCAGGGCACGAATAGGTCCGCTTCGAAGTACGGCCTGGAGTAACGCCTGGAGTTGCTAATCTTGAAACATTTCTATTGCTATTTCACGATCGTAGCCACGGTCCGTAGACTCTGGCCAACATAAGAAAGCGTGAAAGAATAAATTACGGCGTGCTAGTCGTACTGCGTTCTTGAATTCTATTAGCTGATTGTGGAAGTCTTTTAGGTGAAACTGTTTCGGTCGCAGGCTAGGCAAGACCGAAACATATATAGCTTTATCCACGATCTTCTTGTCGACTATGTACATCTTGTATTCTTGTTCGCACATGTTAAGAGAAAAGACCATGCAAATCCCCTCGATAATAACCAACACTAGATCCGGTTTCCCGTCGCTATATCTTATAGTCATTCTTGCAGGAACTTTCCTCATATTTAGGACAATTCTATAGCTTACTTCGAGTTGTGGAGACTGCTGCCAGTTCCTTTGATTCAAAACTGTTCGCAGGGACACTGACTTCTGAGACGAGGTAGGGGAGCATAAATTCTTTCTGCCTGAAGTGCTCAGCTATTGCTTAGGCCTTTCGCACGGAAACGTCTGGTCTCCAGCTCGTCGCAAGTCTTCATATACCTGCACACGTTTGACAGTATCACCGCTCAAGAAATCACTTCAGACATTCGGACCGTCTTTAGCTGGTCAAATCGTCGATTGTAAGTTTGCCATGCTCTGCCTACCTTGCCAATGCCGAAGCCGAGAGTGTGCTAAGGCGTGCAACAAACCGATTCAGGAACGCCGAGATATGTCGTGTGATGGGCATGACACGAACGGTGGTAAGCGACTTGTTGATGAGCAAATGCCATGAGGAGCTGTGAGCGAGAGTCCTAAACTCGGTTTTGTTTCTTGTCTTTGATCAACAGTTGGCTTGATCACCACAATTTCAACTTTAGCGTCGCTCAGCAGCTCTTCTCGCGTACCAAATACTAGGCATGCTTGGGGTACATCCCAGATGTCGTATTTGCGGGCGCTGTTTCGACGAGTCTTGCAAATATTGCCTTCTTGGCCTCCAGGAGCACTGCTCAACTGCTCAAGGCGGACTGGGGTGTGCCATCTGAAGTGTGGTGCAAGTCGCACAGCAGCAAGACCATAAATATGCCGAGAGTAGCAATTTGTTGATAGCCTTGACATTGCCTTGTCATTGTTTTCAAACACGATGACTGTTGTGAACTTGGCGTCGCTAAGGCCAAGCGGCCGAGCTCCACTCTTTCATGCACCACAAGGATATCACTTGTGTAAGAATCTCAGTGTAAAGGACGTAAATATAGACCAACGGATGACAGGAGAATGTCATTGGTCGCAGAGTGCGCTTGTGGAATGTGTTCTCATGACGAAGCAGCCCATTCTGAAACAGACAGGCGAAGTTTGAGGTTAAGACAATACCTCACTGGAGATCAGGCTGATCGCAGAACGTTTCAAAGCTGGGCCAGAACACAAGACTTCAGCGACCAATCACGGTCATCTTGGTTTAGTGACATTCTCCTTGGCCTTCTTGAACGCATGGGACTTCGTGAAAGCCATCGGCAATCCCAATTGTGCAAATATGCGAGAACCGCATCAAGCTGGTGGTGGCCTTCCTGCGTCGAGTCCATTCCCGCCGGCTTCGTGTGTTCAAGCTGCGCCTACCATCCCGCGGTAGCACACCTTGCCGTCGTTCCTTCAGTGTGCTACAGCAGGGATTCATTATCCGCCTTTCACTAACAGATTGCGATGATGCGCCAAGTGTGCCTCCGTAGTCTTGGCTCTGGGCATTGCTCGTCTTTCTTTCTTGTCATCTTCTTGTCCTGCGTTCCTCTCAGTCTTGGCCGCGCAGTCAAAGATGCTCTTAATCCTCTGCTATCCCGCCACTTGGAGCAGGCGACACCTGAACGAAGTCTGCTCTGGCTAAAAGTGTACACAAGAGCACAAGGCACTCTCGGTGACTTTGACCTCAGCTTCAGCCGCAATGGCGGAACCCTCCGAGTCGTCTCCCGCGCAAGCAATCCACCAACCTCAGCCGCAACACTTCAACCACCACCTTAACGACCCCCACAAACACCCATCCCCAGAGCGTCGAGACAGTCGAAACCACAGCCAATCACAACATCATTCACATCGACACTCTCAAGCATCCAACCGCCTCTCATATCCACCTCCCGCACGCATCCGACCTGAACACTCTTCACACCATTCGCAGCATGGCTCTCGTCGCACCTCGCGGCAATATGAGCATCACTCTCGACCGCCATCAGACCACTTCAATAAACAACAACATGATCGTCGAACAAGCTCTGCCGATAGTAACCTGAACGGCGAAATCCACCAATACAAAGCACACGAATCAAGACGCAACACACGAGGCACAATCGAGACAGTAGGAAGCCACGACGCTCATCATACACACCGCAGAGTATCCGAGCCTAGGAGCCAAGAACGTCTCTACAATCCCAATGATGACGATGAAGATGACGATGACTTGTCTCCGAGGTCGCTATTGCGGGCAATGGTAAGGATTTGCACCGTCCATGGCAATAACGTACATGTACTAATGACGATATCTAGCTTCTCCTCAGTGCTCCCGTACCACTTCTCAGCTTCGTGCTTTGCATATACTCGGTCATGATGATCTTCCTCGCCATATTCATTTCACCACTTCGACTCTGTATACGCTCAATGGCTCCTTTTCGAGTCCGCATCCAGAGATATCTGCTACCACCCTTGAACATGCAAAGACGCTTGATGAAACTTGGTCAGGTGCGACTACTACAGCGACCTCTGCCACTTGCGGATGGCACCACGCCGTTAAAAGCTGGCCCCGCCGCTTATCTTCCGTGCAGTACCGACTCACTGTTATGGATGCATATTCTATCGCCCTTAGTTGCTTTAATACTAGGATTTGCAGCATGGGTTACTTCGTTTGTCTGGCTCTGGAGCGGCATGCTCAATCACGAGAGTATTGCGGACGTTAGCAGAGGTGAGAGACAAATGGCGAGAAGGATATTCAATCTTTGGCTTAGCTACCTTGATTGGCCGCTTAAAGACGGGCTTGAGCTGGAGGGCTGGGAGGACGAAGAGCAGAAGACTGTGTCGCCAAGGACACCTGAGATCTTGGAGATCAAGGCCCCAAGACCTTTTGTATAATGACCTTTTTACGAATACGTTACGATATATACTAAAGACACGAGATTGTCGAGAGAGAATACTATTAGCTCTATAATACCACAATATTGTCACTTCTTTCGTCCCCCTTGCGATGACCCCTGAAAGTCTAAACGTTCCATCTCAATGCAGGTAATTGTAAACACCAGACAACTCCTTGTCAACACTAAACTTCATCTATTTATTATAGCTTCGGCAGAGTGCGCAAGGTCACGTCGCTACAAACCATCGTCCCCGTCTAGAAGATACCTCTCACTGCACAAGGTCGACGCACGAAACGACTTGGGGAAGGAAGGTCATTGTTAGCCACACCACGCTAAGCATCTCGAAATGGCAGCCATCATGAACACAATGTACGTTGGAGGCCAGGCGCTACTTACACGACCGAAGAAGTTCCTCCTTCTGTGGAAAGATACAGGACATATTGAGCGATTGTGATATCTGGGAAAGAGAAGGCCATCCCGAAGCGACAAGACCAAAGGGTTTATGCATGAAACAGTGCATAGTAGTAAAAGACAAGCTGACAATGTGCTCGACACTAGGCGGACCGGCACATTCAAACCGCACAAAACAGCAAAAGGCACAAGCAGCTATCAGTTGAGACAGTTCGCGGATGCGACACTTGGAAGTGGCAGTTTGAGGAAAGCCGTGAAGTTACCAGAAGGAGAAGACATCAACGAGTGGCTTGCTGTCAGCGGTTAGTCGATGTTTTTGGTCGGGAAATTACGCAGAGGTCTGACGCTTTTTCTATCAGTGGTCGACTTCTACAACCAGATCAACCTGCTCTACGGATCAATCACAGAGTTCTGTTCACCACAAACATGTCCTGAAATGAAGGCTACAGACGAGTAAGATTGTCAGGATGCTATCTAAACGACTCATATCTGATAAGAGAACAGATTCGAGTATTTATGGCAAGACTCGGGCAACTACAAGCGCCCAACGAAGATGAGCGCACCAGAATACATTGAACATCTCATGGCATGGTGTCAGAACAACATCGACGACGAGCAGCAGTTTCCAAGCAAGATTGGTATGACTGAAGACGGTCCCGCTGGACTAACTAGACCACTTCTAATGTGTTCTTACAGGTGTACCATTCCCAAAGAGCTTTCCACCCCTCATTCGCCAGATGTTCAAGCGTCTATACCGTGTCTATGCTCACATCTATTGTCACCATTATCCTGTTGTGCTGCAGCTTGGGCTTGAGCCACATCTGAATACGAGCTTCAAGCACTATGTATTGTTCGTAGATGAGCATCAACTTGCGTCAGGGAAGGACTATTGGGGACCGTTGGGAGAGCTTGTGCAGAGTATGCTGCAAAGCTCTTGATATCACTTTTCTTTCTCTTGTACAGTATGCATGTTACGACTTTGGGATTGTTATGGTTGGGATTGGGCAACAGTCATGAGGCTAAGGCTTCCGGGAATGGAGCTTCAAGATTGATGGCATGAGACGAGATCATTGAAACAGCTCACAAGCTACATTAGCACTCACGTATTTCATTCGACATGAATTAAAGCATGTCAGGTTGTAAAACATCCATGAATTCTTTTGACCTATTAATATTCGGCTGCCGTTTCCGGCCTAGTTAAAGCCCTAGCCCTGACTTCATTGAGCTTGCTTGGCAAGAAGCTTTGAAACGACGACGAGACGTCTAGTGCTGCTTTCTAGACGACATCCCAATCATCTCCACTCCATACAACATGTTTACCCAGCGTGCTCTCGCCCGATGCGCCGGCCAAAGAGCCACCATCGTCCCTCGTGCTGCCACCCGTGGCTATGCCGCAGCTGCCGCCGATACCAAGCCCCCAGTCGCTCTTTACGGACTTGACGGTACTTATGCCAACGCTCTGGTAAGTCGCAACAAACACTGGATGAACGGCTTGCGGTGTACAAGACCAGACGGTTCAGGCTCCAAAGCAGGAGAACGAGATCGAAAGGAACCAAGAAATGGCAAAACACTCGAGAACAGCAATTAGAGACATTTATAACCAATCACAACTACTCTCAATACCCAACTAACGCCCAACCTCCTCTCTGCAGTACATCGCCGCCGTCAAGACCTCCTCCCTCGAACCCACCGCCAAAGCCATGGCCTCCCTCTCCGCCTCCTTCAAATCCGACGCCAAGCTCTCCTCCATCCTATTGGCACCCACCCTCAGCGCCTCCGACAAATCCGGCATCATCAGCGAACTGATGAAGAGCGCTTCCATCAACGCTTCCAGCAAGGAAGGTAGCACCGTCAAGAACTTCCTCGAGACGCTTGCCGAAAACAACAGATTGAACCAGTTGGAGGGCGCTGCTGACAAGTTTGGAGAGCTGATGAGTGCGAGCAGAGGCGAGGTCGAGTTGAAGGTGACGAGTGCGCAGCCGTTGGATCAGAAGGTGCTTAAGCAGTTGGAGGGCGCGGTTGGGAAGAGCAGGTTTGTTGGGCAGGGCAAGAAGTTGAAGGTTGTTACGAAGGTATGCAGATTTTGCTGGAAAATGGATTTAAGCGGTGTGGAGGAAACAGATTGCTAACATCATGTGTGATATAGATTCAACCTGATATCCGTGGTGGACTCATTGTCGAAGTTGGCGACCGTACTATTGACCTTAGTGTTGCGTCGAAGCTCACCAGGATGAATAAGCTTCTCAGCGACACTCTATAGAGATCGCAGCTGAGGCTGGGCTTGTTGCGGAGAGTGTGTCAGAATACTTTCTAGCATTGGAGAATATTTAAGCAAAAGAAATGTTTCAAAAATCCAACCGAAACAAAATACGTGCTCGACTGTATTCAAATGTTGTTCTACTAGCCCTTTCGAATCGACCTGCAGTACGCTCCCAGTTCCAACGTGCGGAAACAGGAACTCCATTGCCAACATCATCCTTGGTGACTTTTTCTTCCTTAACACTGCATCCGTTCAACAGTCCGACTTCTCATGATCTATCATTGCCATCGCCGTACTCGTTACATAACGTTTTCCCACGCGGCGAGGGTCCTGCTAGAGTCTCATCAATCACCCTCTGCGTATACCTCCTTCTTTTATTCAGTCATTCACCTTCAGCTTATCCTTCTATCCTACCTCCTGCTATCTCAACTTTCCAGCACGTATGGCCATTCATCAATTCCATTTCCAACTCCGTACCCAACAAGAATTTTGCGATCGGAATAGACACCTTCCTCACCGAGCACTTACAAGTTATGAAATTGCGGTTTGCACTGTGACCAGTGTGGCCGAGGGGAGATTGTGGACACAGAGATCATTCGGGAGACAAGTTGCCTTTGCGCGATGACCTAGTTAAGACCATGTTGGTGAATAATAGGGGAGGAGGTGAAGCTGTTGGAGCAGAATCATTTACGAAAAGTCAAACTCGTCTGTTAGCGAGATGGTTTGGGTCCGTTTGGAGTCCTGTTACAACCACTCTTGTTTTCCTTGTAGGCGTGCAGTGCTCCGCAAATGTCCCATACACTTTCTCATTCAACGAGTCCCAGACCACAGGGCTTTTTCTGGCATCCGTAGCTAAAATAAAGACGTCGAAAAATATACTACAATAAAAGTGGTGCTGGATGGGAATCACAGAATCGTCTCACGCAACATCTCTTCTCATGCAAATCAGCACTTTGGGTCTTTCATAATACAGTTTCATCATAATCAGTATACTATACACGCGCTCATGAGAGCATCTTGTCAAGGGGACCCAATGGAGTCTGTGCTGTTACCGGAACATAGCCCTTCCAGATTCTCTTCACACCTTCAATCAAACCAACGTCGTTCGTCTCAAACTCGTATAATCCTATCAATGTGCCAAGAGTAGCGAAGCGCAGAACCCATTCGAGTGCGACACGAGTTTTAGGTACACGCTTCTTGGGGAAATAATCGATGATGCAGGACCTGGAGAGAGTCAATATTCGCGTTGTGTACCCTTGTTCATAATCGAGAAGGCCTACTGGAATCCAACGTGGGAATGAGCGACAAGGAGGGCACAGAAGACTGCGTCCAGTGTGGGGTTGATGGAACCGGCTGCGAATGGAGCGATTGTTACTGGGATCAATGCGACGGCGACGATTCTAGCCTTAGGATTAGCTCTGTCTTCTTGAGGTAGAAAGATCATCCATCGACAGAGTTCCTACCTCTCAAATGCCCAGTGGTATCCTCCGTGTGCGGAATTGGGCTGGGGTACTGGAGCAGCCTCGTTGGCTAAAGAACGGGTTAGCCCTCTAAGTTCTTGTATCCTCCATCTCTTATTCGACTGTCTTCATACCAGTTCCATCGATTCTTTGTGGAAGAGGCGGCAAGATGTTTCTACGGCTAGTGACGTGGAAAGCAGCTACTCTGGCGGTGTTCTGTTGGAAAGCGGGCTTGGTGAACGAGGTGAGGATGGGACGGGCATTGGATACGGGAGAGGCGGAAGTGGCGAAGAGACGCTGCGCATTGCACGCCTGGCGGAAGATAGCTGGGCGAAGGACGGACGCCATTGTGAGGATGGAGGACTGGTTACTGACGAGACGAGGCGAATACAGCAAGATCGAGTTTGTGATTAGAGAAGCTTGAAGTCGATATATTGCGGGGACCTCGGAGGGCTCATTCGCCCAATGAAGAAGCAACTGTCTTCCGCCCTAACCCTGCTCAGGAAAGTACAACGGACCGGACCTCACTCGCCAAAGCTTCAACCTCGAAACATTCAGCCCCTACACCACTCTCCTTTGCGCAGCCATGGCCTCCAGAAATCTTGCGCTCAACCTCCAGAGGAGTCTGCGTAGCCGTGCTGCCATCCAGCAGGTCAAACAGGGCATGAACAATGGCTTGACGAGATCTTTTGCGACACCAGTCAGCCACGGAGCAAAGACTGAGTGCACCACATTGAGCAACGGTTTCACTGTAAGATCTTGTGACTGTCTCAATGGGAGGCTAGCAATGCTGACACTTGCCATCAGATTGCGACGGAACACTCACCCTGGGCTCAGACTTCAACTGTTGGTGTGTGGATTGATGCTGGTAGCCGGGCAGAGACGGACAGGACGAATGGCACAGCTCACTTTTTGGAACATCTTGCTTTCAAGGTCGGTGCAATGGACAAGAGATGGGAGAGACGGAAAAGCAGGCTAATTGGGATGTAGGGTACAAAACAACGAACACAGCACCAACTGGAGTTGGAGATTGAGAACATGGGTGGCCACTTGAATGCATACACATCGGTACGATACCTCTCACCTCGGAAATGTACATCTTCAAGAACGATTGCTCACATCCGGTGTAGCGCGAGAACACAGTCTACTACGCCAAGTCATTCAATGCCGACGTTCCCAAGACCGTCGACATCCTCTCCGATATCCTCCAAAACTCCAAGCTCGACCAGCAAGCTATTGAGCGTGAACGTGATGTTATCCTCCGTGAACAAGAGGAGGTCGACAAGCAGCTCGAGGAAGTTGTTTTTGACCACCTACACGCCACCGCTTTCCAACAACAACCTCTCGGGCGCACCATCCTTGGACCTAAGGAGAACATTGAATCTATCAGCCGTGATGACCTAACAGATTACATCAAGACCAACTACACCGCAGACCGCATGGTCCTTGTCGGTGCCGGCGGTGTACCCCACGACCAGCTCGTCGAGCTCGCCCAAAAGTACTTCTCCAAGCTTCCTACAAAGCCTCAAACCGACTACGCTGCAGCTCTTACTCGCGAACAAAAGGTCAAGCCCGACTTCATCGGTTCTGAAGTCCGTGTTCGTGACGATACCATGTCAACCGCCAACATTGCCATTGCCGTGGAAGGTGTCAGCTGGAGTGACGACGACTACTTTACCGCTCTTGTAACACAGGCTATTGTGGGTAACTGGGACCGCGCCATGGGCAACGCACCGTATCTTGGTAGCAAGCTCAGCGCTTTCATCCACGAGTTCCAGCTTGCCAACAGCTACATGAGTTTCTCCACCAGCTACAGCGACACTGGGTAAGTTCTCGTCAATATTCAGCATTAGCCCTTCTACATTATACAAGCACATGCTAACCTTGTTAGTCTGTGGGGTATCTACCTTGTCACCGACGTCGTCACCCGTCTCGACGATCTTGTCCACTTCACTCTCCGCGAATGGTCTCGCCTTTCCTACAACGTCACAGAAGCCGAAGTCGAGCGCGCCAAGGCTCAACTCAAAGCCTCCATTCTTCTATCCCTCGACGGTACTACTGCCGTCGCTGAGGACATTGGTCGTCAAATTGTCACGACTGGCCGCAGACTGTCTCCTGAGGAGGTTGAGCGTGTTATTGGTGGCATTTCAAGTGGTGATGTTATGAGCTTCGCGAAGAGAAAGATCTGGGATAGGGATATTGCGATATCTGCTGTGGGCAGGATTGAGGGATTGTTGGACTACCAGAGAGTCAGGAATGATATGTCGAGGAACTTTGCGTAGAGCGAGGGAGAAGTTGCAGATGAGATGGAAGGGGAGAAGGAGGTTTCTGTACAGTATTCAAGAGTGAAGAAGATATGTGGAAAAAGCTCATCTTAGACTCTATCACTCATGTTTTTCGCCTACTCTAATACTCACGTCGATACTGACTTTTTCATGTTGTGCATAGTGCACAATCTATTGATCATATGTGTTCCAGCAGTATTATTTGAAGATGCCTAGGTATTTATTAAAAGCAACTTGCTTCATGAAGTGTCATTATTATGTACAGTCTTGCAGGCCTTTCCTGCCTACATTGCGAACATTATCCGTCTGCAAGTGTCGTGTTGTGGTCATTCATTATGCAGCTTCTCACTGCTTCCCACCTTCGCTATGCAATAAAAGCAAGAAAAGAAAATCACAATCGCCCTGTCTGTTCGCATTTTCAGCAATGGTAGCACTTCGTTCACTGTCCGAGGTTTCGTTGCGACGATACCCTCAGACTGACTTTCCAGCAAACCATGCTCGCACATGCAACCATGTCTTACGACTTGCTACTCCATCACCAATGCAATATCTTGCCTCTCGATGATACTCTTCTGTCTTTCGTCTCTGCTGACACGGTAGTATCGCTCACAGAACTCGCTGCACTGCATCTCCCTCAAGAACTCCTCGTCGTGGGTGATCACAATCAATTGAAAGTTACTCTGTCTCCTCCTTTCCTTGATGATATTATGCAGACTTTGCGCCAAGGCTCGAATGTTGTCACGGTCCAGATTCGTCGTAGGCTCGTCGAGTGCGATCAGGCCACAAGCAACGCCAAAGCATTCGGCAAGAGCAAGGCGGATGATGATTGATGCGAGCACTTTCTGACCTGCACTGCAACGGCCACGCATGTCCATCTCGGCATCTTGCTTGAGCATGCAGACGCGATAATTATAGGATTTGGTACCCTTGCCTGTTTCATTGTCGGAGCGGATAAGGATGGTATCAACATCTGTACCTCTATACGTACGCTTCCACAGCTCGTCAATGATGCGGTTGATTTCCTCCATCTTGAGGCTATGAAACTTCATGATGGCCTTGTCGAGAGCGCCTCCATAACGAGCTAGGTCTTCGACGACGGCTTGTGTAGATGTAACTTTGACCATTGCTTCAATGAAATTGTGAGGCGCGTCTTTGTAGTCGGTATTCCAGTCACGAAGGAGTTCTTTGAGCTGGTTGTCTTTGGACTTGATCTCACCCATGACGCTGGCTTGCTCGGAACTGAGACCGTTGCGCTTGTTCTGCCATTTACCAGCTTCAGCTGACCACTTCTGATGGTCCGATTCTGCATCGTGCGACTCGAGGTCGGTGATTTCAGCTTGAACAGTGACGAGGTCACGTTTAGCACTTCGGTAGCGGATATTCTGGTCGATCTTGTCTTTGTTGTTGATATGGTTGGACTTCTGGTCTCTCAATTGGTTTATGCTGCTCGCCATGGCGACTCTGTCGGAGCTGATGAGGCCCTGTTCTTCTTGAAGAGCCTCTAAATCGCGCTGTGAACGAGCAAGACGTTGCTCACCGCCACGATCCAAATAGTTGTTGATCCATTCTTCGGCAGTCTTGAGATCGCGAATGCTGCTGTCAAGTTTGGCCCTCTCTTCGTCGAGCTGCTTGCGTTGGTCGTCACCACGTTGCTCCACATCGTCAAGCTTTGCCTGGGCCTGCGCAATCTGAGGACCAAGCTTTTTCCCTTCCAGCTCGATCTTGTCGACGATATCCTTTTGTTCCTTAATTTGGCTCCGCAAGTCCTCAATCTGTGCGGCAAGACTCGCCTTTTCTTGCAGCTTGTGTGCAGTCTCAGTCAACTTACTTTTGACTTCTAGAGCTTCGAGATCAAGACTTCCTATATGTCGATGAACACGGTCCCTATCAGACGTCAAAGTCCCCATGTCAGCTCGGATCTTGTCACTTTCTTGCTTGGTTGATCGTTGGTCGTTGAGAATCTCTTGGAGCCCTCTGAGCACGACAGATTGAGATTGCTTGCTTGACAACTCTGCGAGCTCTTCCTTGGCCCTGACGATGGCTTCAACGTAGCCTTTGATGTGCTGCACAGTTGAGGCGATAGATTCCACATTGCGTTTAGAAGCAACGTGCTCTGCGACAACCCCGTCTTTCTCCTCAAGTCGAGCTGTAAGATCAGAGTATGCAGTATTGAGACGACGAACTTCAACTTCGATGCCAGGTATTTCTGACTCTGTGAGGCGCTTCCAGGTATCATAACTCGAACGCACGGCTTTGAGCGCCTTTAGCTCTTCGTCTGTAGCCGCAAGGTCTTCGGCCACCGTTTCTGATGCAGCTTTTGCCATCAACTTCGACATCTTTTTTTCGAAAGCAGCTTTCTCCTTGTCAGTTCTGAAATCCCGCTCGCACAGTCTGCAGCAATTGTTGTTGGTCATTGTTTTTAAGCAGTCCTGGTAGTATTTCTCCAACGCGGCGAAGCTGCCAGAGTCTTCTCGCATAACATCTCGACTAGTCTCGAGGTTGCGAACCACGGTTTCATACTCGTTGAGGTCTTCTTCGTTCAAAACATCCCGCACCTGCTGCTGGCATTCTTCAGCGGTCGTCCTTTTAGCGTTGAGTTCAGCTTGGAGGGCAGTGCGCTTCGTTGCGGTAGCTTCAACCTCTCGAAACATGCCATCCCGTTGTTGTTCGACGTCTTTGAGACCACTATCTTGCGACTTCAAGACGTTATTGAAAACTGAATCAAGCGTTTCCACAGCCCAATCATTACCCAGAGTTTTGGTGATCCTGTCACTATGAGCTCCCTGCATTGTGTCAAGACTAAGCTCGTTGTCATGCAGTGACTTGCGAACATTGTCAACTCGTGCCGTTTCTGCAGCATGGTCTGTGGCTTGCACGAGTTCATCGCTTAGGGCAGCACTCTGCACGTCAAGTTTTTGAATCTCGGCGGCCAGATCTTGAATTTGCTTATCGTGGTTGGCGGTCTGGAGCTCAGCCCTCGCTTGCTGAAGACTCTTCTCGATAGCTTTAGTACGAGATTCAAGTGCCACCCTCGCGCCTTCGTCCACCTTGATACGGTCGAGAGTATTCTGCAGAGTTGATGTCTTCTGGTCGATGCGCTTCATGTTCCCACGTGCATTCTCTTTTGCAGCACTATGAGCACTCTTCTTTTGGTTCAGGGCATTGACCTCTTCCTGAGCTGCCTTATACTGTTGGTTGTTTTCGTCCATAGCACGATCGCGTGTAGCAATCTGGTCCCGTTTCATTTTGTTCAGGCGCTCCATGAAGTCCTGGACTTCTTCGCTGGCAAGTTCGTGATCGAAGCCACGTATATTGTGTCGCCGAGCTGCTTCTTTGACCTGCTTTTCGCGCTGACTTTGCTGACGTCCAAACTCGTCTTTGTCGGCTTGGTACTTGCCCTGTTCAGTCTGCTTATGCCCAATCTGTCTTTCCACAGTCTGCAGCTGATTTCCAAGCTCGGTATATTTGGCCATTTGAGCATTGAGATCGTTGTCATAGGATTGTGCCTTTTCTTCGTATTGGTCGAGCATGGTCTTTAGTTGGGCGTCTGATTCACGCATTATAAAATCTCTACCTCTTGCCTCAAAGTCGTCGATAGCACTCTGCTTGAAGCCTGCCACCAAACGCTTTGTGTCAAGTGTAGCCATGATTGCGTGGAACTCTGTTGCTTTCTTGTAAGCTTCATTGGTCTTTTCTTGAGCTTCATTCGTTTGGCGATTAAGATCTTTGATCTTGGTTTTGAGAACTTCGATCTCGTCAGCCAGTGCGTGAGAGCGTTTTTCGGCACGTTCTCCCTTATCCTTGTCATCCTTTGCATGAGCCTCGATAATCTTGAGCTTGCCCAGCTCCTCGACCTGCTTCTTGCGCAAGACTTTGATGTTGTCGATTGCCTTGGTATATTTGAGAGCTTCAAATATCTCGTCGAACTTCTTCTTCAAGGTGCTTGGTTCACTGAGAGGCCACAAACTTTCGTCCTGGTGACAAAAGATAACATTGTCAAGGACAGCCTTTGAAACTCCAAGGTACTGTGGTAACATTGTATCCAGCTCGGCAACACGAGTAGAAAGCGATACTCGCTCACCGTTCCTGATCATCAAAAGTTGGCCTTCTAGAGTTTTCATGGATCGCGTCGTCTTCTTCATTGTAAGCTGCAAACTGCGCGTAGCTACCATCTTGGCACCAGATGTGCTTTTGAAAGACAGCTTAACTTGAGCTAAGACCTCCTTCTCTCCAGCAAGCTATGACTTTTTAGTACCGAGCTTGGGCAGTTGAGACCTATCAGCGTACCTTCGGATCATGGATGAAAGCTCCACCCTTGCTGTTTGGGGGCTGATCACCAGTAGTTGCGTACTTGAGACATTCAATGATGGTCCAGAAAGTGTCAGTCTGCGCTCGATATTGGAGCTGTCTAGCTTACAGTCTTTCCAGAACCATTCGTGCCAACAATCAAGGTTAGTGGAGCATAGAACTGAATGGTCTCACTACGGGTGTTGTCGAATGAGCGAATGCCCAAAATGGACAGCTTGTCGATGACCGCTGCCTCGTTTCAGTGGGATGCAAATCATAGATGTCGTGATACACTTACACCTGAAAGCCTGTTAGCGATACGCTTAGTCGGATTCATATTGGAGATGAACCCACATTTCGCCGCAGGACAATCAGAGCATATATGTAACGTCCCAGGCTACAGTACTGTCACAAGAAAACAGGCAATGCAATCCCGTGTCAACGATGAGAGATAGAAAGTTGTTGATGAGTTTGCTTGAACTAAGAAGAAGTGACGGCACGTCGTCGTCAGAATTCGTGGACCAGGACTGCTGTGAAGGGTACCCTAACTTTCTTCAGACTACTCACCTTATGCCCTTCTCTAATACCCCAGGCTCTTACTCAAACGATATCTGTGATTTAATATATTCATAAAATCTAGAAGGTCTACGGGCACTCTTCACAGCGCACCTTTTGCCCTGCCGTTTCATGCACGCGCGCAAAAATTCTTGGCGCGATTGCCGTTTCGCCTACCTACCCCAGCGCGGATTTTGTTTGTTCAATTTGATACCGCTAGTGGGAGGAGTGCTGGAGTACTTTAGTGTTAGCTAGACCCCCTCCACCCTGTTACACTCTTAATAAGGTAGGCCTAGGATGGGTGCCCATTAAAGTACGAATTCAGCTATATCCTGGGTTGTGAAGGTGACTGCTGGGCGCTCAATTTTGAAACGGGCATCATCATGTTTCCGTTTTCGGCCGACCTCCATTGGCCTCACTTTTTGTCATAGTGACGCTAAGAAGATTGGTCATACAAGTAGCAAGCTTTTACTACCACACCCTCACAAACAGAAAAGCTAAACATGGGTGCCACAACATTACATCTCAGGTCTGAGACCAAACCTCTCGAACACCGCTCTGCCCTCACTCCCACAACCGCAAAGGCTCTCATCGATGCTGGATACACTGTCAACGTGGAGCGCAGCCCAGTCCGTATCTTCGAAGATTCCGACTTTGAGAAGGTCGGCGCCACACTCGTGCCCGAAGGCTCGTGGCCAGAGGCACCTAAGGAGCACATCATTATTGGCTTAAAAGAGCTTCCTGAAAATGACACATTCCCTCTCAAGCACACACACGTACAGTTTGCACATTGTTACAAGAACCAAGGTGGATGGGAGCAAGTTTTATCAAGATTCCCCAATGGACAAGGAACGCTCCTTGATCTGGAGTTTCTGGCGGAGAAGGGAAGACGTGTAGCTGCGTTTGGTTATCATGCTGGCTTTACGGGCGCAGCGCTTGCTGTGCAAGCCTGGAACCACCAGTTGCAGATGGGGACCTCTGATCAGATGCCTGGAGTCAAGCCTTACGATAACGAGGCTGCGCTGATCAAGAAGATCAAGGAGGAACTAGCACAGGGTGAGAAGAAGACTGGTAGGACACCGAGAGCATTGGTTATTGGTATGTCTAGAGCAGATTCGATGTTCTAGCAAACTCTAAGTTCGAACAGGTGCACTTGGAAGATGTGGTAGAGGTGCAGTGGAGCTATTCCAGAAAATTGGATTGCCGGACCAGAACATCATTAAGGTATGATGACCTTCAGTAAAGACACAGAGGCTAACACTAACATTGATGCAGTGGGATATGGCTGAGACTGGTGCAAAGCCTGGTCCGTATGCCGAGATCATTGAAAGTGATATGTGAGTACAGTGCTGGGAAGGTACAGCTTAACGCGCACATCTAACGTATCACAGCTTCGTCAACTGCATATATCTGTCGGCGAAGATTCCTCCTTTCATCGATATGGAGAGCTTGAATGGCTCGAACCGTAAGCTGTCAGTCGTCTGCGACGTGTCTTGTGACACCACGAACCCTCATAGTATGTACAGCAACGCTCAGACATTTTTCCAGTCAAGCTAATTGCATCTGCACAGACCCTATTCCAATCTACAAGATCAACACAACCTTCAGTCATCCCACAGTACCGGTAGAAGTCGCCAACGAGCCTCCATTGAGCGTCATCTCAATTGATCATCTCCCAACACTGCTGCCTCGCGAGGCCAGTGAGGCGTTTTCGAACGATCTGCTGCCATACCTCAAGGAACTAAAGAATTGGGAAAGCCACCCTGTGTGGCAAGGTGCAGAGAAGCTTTTCAAGGAGAAGTGTGACACTCTGCCTCAACAAGCAGAGAAGGACCATATCAAGGGCTTGTAGAATGTAGAGTCGAACACAGCGTGGTCAGATTTAGGGAAGGAGGGCCTTGAACGTGCTGGATTCGTACAGTTGGCTTGGTAAAGTCAGGCTAGTACGGACCAAGGGGCTACACTAGAGGGCCGCATATAGACTGCATAGTAGGTAGACTGCATATTGCATAATATTACATGAGACGAAGTTGCATCGAAGATTCATAGCCAAGCTAGAAGGGCTTAACGGCTGAACGGCTGTATTCCCGTACGAGCAGCTCGATCTGTCTCTGCGAAACCCTTCGGAGCATCGGACGATCCATCAATCACATCTTCTGGAGGCTCTTCCCAAGTACCAAGAAGACACTTGAACCGTCGGAGTCATTGCGCTCATCCCTTGCAGTGGGGTTTCGCGCCAACGATGGAGGTGAGTAAACGAGCCAGTGGCAGTCTCGAGCGCTCGATTCGATCATCGGTTTCAGCGCCGTATGTCTCTTTGGCGATTTCGTTGCCCAGTGCTGACATTTAGTTTGCGCTCATCGCTAGATGTATCCACTGGACGGTTCAGGCCAGTACGATGTAGGGGACGCTTATATGTATCAGATGGACTATCAAAACTACGACATGGACATGGCCTCTATGTCCAGCAACAACAATAATAACAATAATATGCATATGATTCAGCAATTACAACAACAACACCAACAGCAACAGCAGCAACAACACCAGCAACAGTACCCACAACAGCACCAACAACATCAACATCAACATCTACAGCACTCACAAGAGAACTCACCAGTGCAGCAGGATCAACGGCATGGCCAGCAACAAGGAGAAAGACCAGATGAGAACATGGAGGACGACGAAGGGGCGGATGTTAGGATGCAAGGTAGCACAATCATTGGGGCAGGTCCCTTGCCCACAAGCTATGGCATGCAACTAGCTTCCTCGACCGGCAGTCATTTGACAGAATTCACCAAGCGTCGGAACTGGTCGCAGCGTGTCATTGAGGAGCTTAAAGACTTCCTCCATATCCTAAGTGCTGATGGCCGCATATTATACTCCTCTCCCTCAACAAAGATGCTCACCGGACACGAGCCTGAATTCCTTACTGGAAGCCTCATATTCGAACACCTTCACCCAGATGATGCTGCCATTTTCATTCGAGAGTTCAATGAGAGTATTTCCACTGGGAATCCGTTACGCTTTTTCTACCGCTTTCGAAAACCTGACAACACCTACATCATTTTTGAAGCTCATGGTCATCCACATTTAGTTAGTGATATTGGCGGCCCAGGCGCCAATGCCACGCCGACAAACACATGTCGCGGCTTTTTTATGATGTCGCGACTCTATCCCACCAAGAATGCCTCGCTTCTTGACTCTTTCCTTGAGCACAAGATGGAGAATGAGCGCCTCCGCAAACGTATCGCAGAGCTCAAGAGAGAAGAAAAGGAAGACCTTGCAGGTCCGGGTCCTGCCAACGCAACAGCAGGGACATCCATATCCGCTCCACAGATACCGACGCTCAGGCCTTCCGACTCTCAAGACAGTACTGCTGATTCATTCACTACCTCGAACTCTCGAACCCACTCCATCCCATATAATCCTGCCATGCCACCACCTGCAAAACCCGTCCTTTCTAATCAACCACTAACCCAGCAGAATCTGTCAGAAGCTTTAGCTGCTTCGCGACCAGATAGTATGCACGATAAAATGGCACGCTATGAAGGTGTATCTTATCTCGAAACTATTGAAATGCTCACAGGTCTCCGTCACCGAGATGGAGAATTCAGTAACGGCGTATCTACAGGAGCTCTTTCGCCCACACTCTCTGTTCGTGGAGATGCAGGGATAACAGTAAGCCATGACAAGGACGGGCGTGTGCTATCTCAGTCAGGCCTTACTGGTGGTTTGTCCGCATTGGATCGCGACAAGAAGAAGAAAATGAAAGTGGCGGATGAGTACGTATGCACGGACTGTGGCACACTGGACAGCCCTGAGTGGAGGAAAGGTCCGACAGGTCCGAAGACGTTGTGTAATGCCTGTGGATTGAGGTGGGCGAAGAAAGAGAAGAAGAGGACTGGCTTAAGTCAAAGTGGTGGGGACGCAACTATAAACGGGACTATGAGTGGAAGCGGCACAGTGGGCATGAGCACGCCGACACAACATGGAATGAGTCAAAGTGGTGTCTGAACAAATAACGACGTAGAATCACTGGACTATGCAGCGTGCAGCAAAACATACGCAGAGTATGGACTCGGTACGTCGGTACAAGGCGCCTTCTCGATAATATGGTACTGGCCTTGACTACTGGAGAAGATGTTCGCCTCGGTGCTAGTTGCATACCCTACCGACTTCGGTGGCAAGGCCAATCCTCAGACTGGTCATATCATTGTTATTACATGATCAATCAAGCTTGAGATAAAGAGAAGATTGAGTTGTCTCAGATGCTCGAATGTGATAGATCATAGACATTCAGACATTTGACAGGGCGGAGCTTATCACCGCTCACATGGCTGCAGTCTTTGCCGACGGCGAGAATACAGCAGAAGCTGATATGTGGTAGGGAGATGTGCACATAGCACTTGGTGGATTCTTGAGGGTCATACGTTCGAAGCCGAAGGAAAAGGACAAGGGGAAGAGGCAGATGTCTACCTAGCATGGGTTAGAGAGGACTAGAGAGGGACTACATGTATGTGCAAGAGAATTTCCGGTATACAGCTCGATCTTCAGCAGAGACCGCCGAGGACGTTTCAAGTCTTGGCGTGAAGCTGAAACATCATGTTAAGCAAGTTTAAACCCAGAATATAGTGTAACACTGTAAATATAAAGGTGTTCATTCTGGCGTCGTTCTTCCGATCATCCGATGTGTGCACTTCCCATACCTCAAGATACTGGATCTTATCGACCTGTCGAAGCATAGACACACCTGTGAATACCCCGTCGAAACCTGAACAGTTGACATTGTTTCGTTCTTTCGAAAAATACACCGCGTGAGTTAGGAAATCACCAGCGTCTAGGCGACAATGTCATCAGAATCAATTCTACAGGCTCGGCCTCCAGCCACAGACTATATGACATACCTGACCATCGTCGAATATAACTTGACTAAAGAGACCCTGCCAACCCTTGTAACCGTGCTACAGGACGAAGAACTGACCCGGAATATCGGCTGGGATCTAATCAACACGTTACTACCACTTCTGCCTGAATCACAAACAGCACTTGACGTGGTAGTAAAGCTGGGAAACCCAAGAGAAGTTGTTCTCAAGGTGACGGAAGCTTTGAGGCTGCTTGACTTTGGAGATGAGGAAGCAAGTGGGGACGAGAATGGCGAAGACCCGAGCACGAGCAAGCAGCAAGAAGAGGGCGAGGAAGTGTTGGCCATTATGCAAATGAAGGCTCTTCTGTCCATGTTGCCTGGACTCCATGCTAGACTCAACACGAAAACCCCTAGCAGATTTCTCTCGACTACGTTGCAGGCCGTACTTGCTGCTTTCTCGAATGCAGGCGCTGCATGTGAGGTCATTTATGAGGATATTATCACATTCACCAAAGCTTTACGGACAGCGCTCGGCAGTGAACACGCGAGTCCTGAAGAGAGTGCTATGCAAATGCGCTTGTTCCAGTCGTTCTTGACACACGTATCTGAGCTTTATGTGTTGATGATATCTGACGGATTCGGAGAAGCTGCATTTGCTTGGAGTTCTAGGGCTTTCGAGCATTTGGTACCGACAAAAGTGGTTCCAGGCAGAGTATCAGCTATAGCGAGATTTACGGACGAGGGAGCACATTCGCAACGAGCTCAAGCAGAAAAAGCCACTTTGCAGCTTGCAGAAGAGCTCAAGCTCGATGCTGGCGTCTTGCTGGATGCAATTTTGCATGAATCAGAAGCTATGATTGACACTCGTGCCGAAGAGGAAGATCCTCCCCAGTCTGCGAACGATATACCGTTATCGGCCCAAGGCAGTCTCTTCTTACTAGCAAGTCTGTTTCTCCAAAGACTATTGGCTGGAGAACAGACACAGTTGGATAGACTTCCAATCTTTGAGGTCCAAAGCACATTACTTTCGAAATTCATTGGTGTGGAAGCTCTTGGTGGTCTAGGATGCGCTGGTAGCGAACCACCAAGCACAATAGATGCGGCTCTTGCGCTTGCCTTGTTGGCTGTTGTCAATAACTGCGTTGGCACCACGGAAACAGACGAAGCCTTCACATCATACCTGCAGGTCACGTCTTTGCTATCCGCTAACACACCCTCGCCGGAGCTAAGATATGTGGCACACTATATCACCTCAACACTTCTGCATTCGAATCCGTCAGATCACATACGCCTCACATTCATTCGCGACACGCTGGAACACTGCCCATACGAGAATCTCAAAGCTAGCGCTGTGGAATGGTTCAAGACGGAGATAATGAGGACCATTTCCCAAATACCAGCATCAAGTGAGACTACTAGCAACATATTTGCGACATCCTCCGCACTCGAAGCCATCTCCGAGTGGATGTTTCCAGATCAGCGGCATACCGCATACGAAGAGAGTGAAGCGGAGATGTGGATGACATTTAATGCAAATCTGAGCTTCAACCTTGCCGCTTTGAATCTCTACCTATTCCTCTTCATGTCACCAATCTTGCGCGATCGACTTGGAATGATGAAGTTTCATGAACAACATAACGTGAGCAAGAATCATCTGCTGCCATTCCGGGACATGATCAAGCAGATTAGCACTAGTATCAGTTCAGGTCCTATGTCGCGCAACATGGACGAGCAAGACGTTGCAGTTGCACAACTAGATGTCGCACTGATGGAGAACGTATTAGACCGAGTAGAGGAGAAGCTGGCAGAAGTTGGGTTGACCTGAAGTGGCAGTATATTATTTTCTGCGATCGTTCTCACGGAGCTGGACCAAGCAGCTTCCTTGCTCGATCCGCAGCGATGTCGCACATGGCCTAAGCACAACGAATCAGTACAGCAACCTATGAGGTTCACCATGTCGGCCTGACCTTGATTGCATCTCCCCTCTCGGCATCGATGTCACCTCGTGCCATACGTTTGCGCATATCCTCCATGATCACTGGTCGAGGTCTTCCATTCACAAACACCCTGCAAGCATAAATAAGCTCCACCAAGGCGCCAAAGACATTCAGGCATAGGAACAGACATACACGTAACGGAGGCCAGGATATTTAGTTTCATAGTCTTCATTCAGCTGCTTCAACTGAGCAGCCTCGTTGTCACCACCAGTGTTCAGCTGCGCTTGCTCGGCACGACTCTGAGCACTGTCTACCTTTTTGTCGCCTAATCGGGGGTGAGCACCAAGAATCGAGTCTAACCATTGTGTATCACTGGACGAGGATGACTCCAACAGGTCTGTCAACTGGACACCAATACTGGCTATTAAGTCATTGTAAGACTCGAAAGATTGGGTGTGAAGTAAGTCTACTGATAGTGTATGTAGAGGCACGCTTGGTTCGAAGAGAAGGTCAAGGATAGCTGCGCGTTCTTGGGTCGGTAGACTCGTGATTGAGTTCACCGGTGGTAAAGTCATCGTTGTCGCGGGATCTGAAACAAGATTAAAGAGTGAAACAAAGCTGATACGGAGTGTGGTTGTATTGCGGTCATAGCTCGATCGAGTACCGAAACCTTACTGCGCACTAAGTTTAGCCCCACTTACTAAGGCTTGCCTGTCCGTGCTTCTTCTTAGTCAATCATTATCCGGGCTCGTCTCGACTTTGCTTCACTTCAGCCTTTGTCCTCTCGCTTGAAGGATCCATACCTCCCGTTCCCGCCGCTCCGAAATATTACCACCTCACCACGATATGCACGCATCTGGCGTCCTCCAAGTCCTATGATACCTCGTAATTCATACCAGCCGCGCCGGCTTACAGTCTCCACAGCCAATCGGGCAGATCCCAACATCTATCATGTCACTTGCTGGGTTGGATTCGCCAGAGCTTGAAAAGGCATATCAAGCAGTAGAAGCGCAAGAAGGAGGCTGGTCAGTCAATGCGATCGAGTAGTACTCGATGTACTCGGGTAATTGGGAAGAGCGCTGACATGATTGTTCGCGCAGGTTATTGTTACATTATTCTTCGAGAGACGCACTCGATATACTTGCCAGTGGGGCGCAAGGATTGACAAAGTTGCAGGAGAGGGGAGATGCAATCAAGGTCAGGCCGACATGGTGAACCTCATAGGTTGCTGTACTGATTCGTTGTGCTTAGGTCATGTGCGACATCGCTGCGGATCGGGCAAGGAAGCTGCTTGGTCC
>Ga0115853_100006_pt1 | contig 44620 bp, 36 predicted proteins | sample InSIn5gowninarea_FD_83867 | JGI IMG/M metagenome (GOLD analysis project Ga0115853, IMG submission 83867)
GTCCATACCGTAAACTTTCAACGGATGGAGGACTGTGATCATACTGCCCAGATCCATTTACATGACGGCGATGAAATATTGAAAAAGCAATAAAAAAAGCCACGGATTCCGTGGCTTTTCCAATGATAATCTTTCATCCATAAATCGTGGTTTCCTGTAAAAAAGAAAATGGGAATGCCACGATCTCTCAAAGCAGTAATTTTGCTTATAAAGCGGATAAAGCCACGGGGTATTACCTTTTCATACTCAAACCAAAAATCAAAGATATCCCCTACCAAAAAAATAGCAGCGGCATCATCTTGAATATCGGAAAGCCAACGAACGATCTTATCCTCCCTGATCCTGCTTGACTGATAATCCGGGGCACCTAGATGAAAATCTGAAGCAAAAAAAACCTTTTGGCCGGGATTTAATGTAATATTCATAAATAAGAAGATTCTATAATTCGGGATTTATAAAAACGAATGGCCTTTGCATGGTTGGTACGCAAAGGCCATTGAAATAAATGCAATCTTTAAAGGAACAATCGGATATTTAGAATCCCGCTAAACTCATCCTCCTTATTGAGGCTTCTCTCCCAAATCACCTTTTTCTATATTGTTCGCTTTGCTATCCGCTTCTTTTTTAAGCAGCGCTTCGGCCTCATCTCTGGCATCTATCTTTCTTGTAAATGCCTCATATGTCGTCTCCCGCTCGAAAGGGCGTTTGCCTATTATTTTTTCAAGATCTGATTGGAAGAGAATTTCCTTCTCCAGCAATTGCTGTGCAATTTTTTCCAGCTCCTCCCCTTTATCCCGAAGCAGCTCCTTTGTACGATCATAGGCGAAAGTAATCAGTTTACGAACCTCTTCATCGATAGTCTCAGCAGTAGCCTCGGAATAAGGCTTATTAAATTTGTAATCGCTGGATTTGCTGTCATAGAACGAGACGTTTCCGATCTTCTCATTCATCCCATACACCGAAACGATGGAGTACGCCATTTTTGTGATCCTTTCAAGGTCACTCAGCGCCCCGGTAGAAATCTTCCCAAATATCAATTCCTCAGCTGCTCTTCCTCCAAGCGCCATGCACATATCGTCTATCAGCTGCTCTGTTTGGTAGAGAAACTGTTCCTTTGGAAGATATTGTGCATAACCCAGGGCCGCAATTCCACGGGGGACGATACTCACCTTCACCAGAGGATCAGCATGCTCAAGGAACCATCCTGCAACTGCATGTCCAGCTTCATGATAAGCTACAATTTTCTTTTCTTCAGGAGAAATTATCTTATTTTTCTTCTCCAAACCACCAATCACCCGGTCTACAGCATCCTGAAAATCCTGCATATCCACCGCCTCTTTGTTTCTTCTCGCCGCTATTAAAGCAGCCTCGTTACAGACGTTGGCGATCTCCGCTCCTGCAAAACCTGGGGTTTGAGCGGCCAATTTCTTCGGTTCTATGTCATCGGCGGTTTTGATAGGCTCAAGGTGAACCTTGAAAATCGCTTCTCTTCCCACAATATCCGGCTTATCTATGCTGATCTGCCTGTCAAACCTTCCTGCTCTAAGTAAGGCAGAATCCAATACATCCGGTCTGTTGGTGGCTCCAAGAACAATAACTCCAGAATCAGTTCCAAAACCGTCCATTTCCACCAAAAGCGAGTTCAAGGTGTTCTCTCTCTCATCATTAGAACCCGGCATCTGGCCTTTTCCCCTAGAACGTCCGATAGCATCAATCTCATCTATGAAGATGATACACGGCGCTTTTTCTTTGGCTTGTTTAAACAAGTCTCTTACTCTGGCAGCACCTACGCCAACGAACATTTCAACAAAATCCGAACCTGACAAGGTAAAGAATGGAACGCCTGCTTCCCCTGCTACTGCTTTGGCCAACAAGGTCTTTCCGGTTCCTGGAGGTCCTATTAACAAAGCACCTTTAGGGATCTTTCCTCCGAGCTTCGTGAATTTGGATGGGTTTTTCAAGAACTCTACAATCTCCTCCACTTCCTCCTTGGCCTCATCGAGTCCTGCCACATTGTCAAAAGTAATTTTAACTTTGTTTTCCGCATCAAATAATTGAGCTTTGGATTTTCCTACATTGAAAATTTGGCCACCCGGACCACTGGGACCGGACATTCTTCTCATCATCATCCAGAACAAAAAGAATATGAGGATCAGAAACCCAAAGGTGGAAATCCAATTTCCCCAACTTTCTTCGTTCTTTGCGGTATAACCGATTCTTTGACCCTCGTCCAATTGTTGTTCAAGCTCGTTAAATCGGGTGATAAAACTTTCTCCAGAGACAACATTGATACGGTAGTGAGGGCCGGTGACGTTATAGAATCTGTTTTGTGCACCTAATTCTTCTTTATATCTGGGCTTCTCAAGCGCCTCCTCTTTCAGCGTCACCTCTACGTAATCCTGATTGTTGATCACGACCACCTTTTTGACATCGTTACTCAAGAACATGTCTTCAAAGCGCTTGTTAGTGATTTCAATTACTGCATTGTTCTGGTTGAACCAAGTCACGCCTACCAGCACAATAACCGCAGTAATGATCAGCCAAAGTTGTAAATTGGGCTTTTGGGGCGGTTTGGGTATAAATTTTTTATTTTTATTTTTCTCACTCATCTTTTAAATATTAAGGCAACAACTTCTGATACAACAATATTAAAAAATCAAAGTTCAGGTTGATTAATTAATATGGGTCACCTTTGCATCTCCCCACAATTCCTCCAAAGCATAAAATTCCCTGGTATCTTTTAGGAAGATATGAACCACTACATTGACATAATCCATTAATATCCATTGGCGGTTGGTTTTCCCTTCACTTTGCCATGGCTTTTCATTGCTTACTTTGGTAACTTCGTCCTCTACAGAAGAAGAAATCGCCTCAAGTTGGGAATCGGAGGTACCGGAACAAATCACAAAAAAATCGGAAACGGTATTTTTAATGTTTCTCAGGTCCATCACCACAATATTGGAAGCCTTTTTTTCTTCCATTCCTTTTACTATTACTTTACTCAGCTCTTCTGCTGTCATATTATATAATTAACTTTTTCACTGTTTTTATTACTTGCGCTATCCGGTTCTAAATAAAAGTTTAAATATCTTTATTGTGAAACGAAATAACTAATAACTCATGCATAAAATCCTTGCCAATACAGTGGTTTTAGGAAAAGACATCCTTTATCTGCCAGAATGTCATTCGACCAACGACATTGCGAAGCAGAAACTTAAAGAGAAAATCGTAGCTGAAGGAAGCATCATCATTACCGACAAACAAACAAACGGACGGGGACAAAGGGGCAACCAGTGGCAGACTGAGCCAGGGCAGAACCTTACTTTTTCCTTAATTCTCACTCCCTTCTTCCTCAATGCCAGCGAACAGTTTGATCTCAATATTGCCGTATCTTTAGGCATCAGGGCAGCCCTGAGCGAATATCTTACAGGAATCAAAGTGAAATGGCCCAATGACATCGTACATGAAAAAGGGGGGAAACTGGGGGGCATACTCATCGAAAATTTCCTAAAGGGACCAAGAATTGAGGCTTCTGTTGTCGGAATAGGATTAAACGTCAACCAAATGGAATTCCCGGTTGCTCAGGCCTGTTCGATGGCCTTATTGGCTGGATCCCCGGTAGATAAGGAGGACCTATTTGAAAAAATAATCTCCAGTATCGAATATTTCTACCTCATGCTAAAAAACAGGGGCAAAAATAACCTGGTGGAGTCATATCAATCCCACCTTTATAGGTTTGGTGAAATCTGTCCATTTGATGATGGAGAAAAATTTAATGGTAAAATTACCGGCATTGCAGAAGATGGAAAGCTGGTTATCCAAAAGGAAAATCAGGAATTGTTTCATTATGCTTTTAAAGAAGTCCGGTTCCTGTAAACCCCTGGATTTTATTTGTCTAAACAATTCCGTAAATTTGTTGGCTGGACTTAAAAAAACAATATTAAATCAAATATAATATGTCAGAAATAACATCCCAAAAGTATATCAAGTACAAAGTGAAGGACATCTCTTTGGCTGAATACGGCCGAAAAGAAATTAGGCTGGCTGAGGCTGAGATGCCCGGGCTAATGTCATTAAGAGAAGAATATGGAGCTTCACAACCCCTTAAAGGGGCTAGAATAGCAGGTTGCCTTCATATGACCATTCAGACTGCAGTCCTGATAGAAACCTTGGTGGCCTTGGGAGCAGAAGTTTCCTGGTCTTCCTGTAATATTTTTTCTACCCAAGACCATGCTGCCGCCGCTATCGCAGCAGCAGGGATTAGTGTGTACGCCTGGAAGGGGCTCAATGAAGAAGAATTTGATTGGTGTATCGAACAGACTTTGTTTTTCGGTGAAGATAGGAAGCCTTTAAACATGATTCTGGATGATGGCGGGGATCTTACCAATATGGTTTTGGACAAATATCCCGAACTGGTAGCTGGAATCCGAGGCATCTCCGAAGAGACCACAACCGGTGTTCACCGGCTGTATGACAGGATGAAAAGAGGAACACTTCCAATCCCATCCATCAACGTTAATGATTCTGTTACCAAATCTAAATTTGATAACAAATACGGCTGTAAAGAATCTTTGGTAGATGCCATTAGAAGGGCTACGGATGTGATGATGGCAGGAAAGGTGGCTGTAGTAGCTGGATATGGTGATGTAGGGAAAGGTTCTGCTGCTTCCTTGCGCGGCGCAGGCGCTAGGGTTATCGTTACTGAGATTGACCCGATTTGTGCACTTCAGGCGGCTATGGATGGTTACGCTGTTAAGAAAATGGAAGATGCCGTTAAAGAAGCTAACATTGTCGTAACGGCCACAGGCAACAAAGACATCATCAGTGAGAAACATTTCCGTCTGATGAGAGATAAAACCATCGTCTGTAACATCGGCCACTTCGACAACGAAATCGACATGGCTTGGCTCAACGGAAATTACGGACATACCAAAGACGTCATTAAACCACAGGTCGATCTTTATAATATTGAAGGCAAAGACGTCATTGTCCTTGCAGAAGGCCGATTGGTAAATTTAGGTTGCGGTACAGGACATCCTTCCTTCGTTATGTCAAATTCCTTCAGTAATCAGACATTGGCTCAATTGGAGCTATGGATGAATTCGGAAAAATATGCACCGGGAGTTTATGTTCTTCCAAAACACTTGGATGAAAAAGTAGCAGCATTACACCTCGGCAAATTGGATGTTGAATTGGACACACTATCCGAGGATCAGGCAGAATACATCGGAGTGAAGCCTGAAGGCCCCTTCAAGCCCGAGTATTATAGGTACTAAAAATAAGTGATACGATCATCATTGGAAAAGCCACGGAATCCGTGGCTTTTTTTATTGCTTTTTCAATATTTCATCGCCGTCATGTAAATGGATCTGGGCAGTATGATCACAGTCCTCCATCCGTTGAAAGTTTACGGTATGGACCACGTTAGCTTCCACAGTTCTCTCAAAGATCCATCTTTCCTGCCCGCTTTCAGCGACCTGAAACCCATCAAGAAGGCAGTTGCTTGAAAATCGCTTTGGTTCGATCACTTCCATCTCAAAATGGCGTCCCGCCAAGTTCCTTCCGAAACCCGCACCTTGGGTTTCAAAGTGTTTGATACTGTCATTGCTCACAACCACCTCATGGGTAAAGACTCCTTCCATTTTGCTCGTGGACCTATTGGCATCAGTGATCATAAAACCGGAAACGCTGTCTTGTAGAGTCCGCGTAGTTGCAGTACTGTCAGTTTGTTCCAGCATCCTAAGCCCATCAACTTTTACCCCCATCACCCAATAATCATCATACCCTATCCGAACTTTTTTGGACAGCCCTAACGAATCCACGTACGTCAGCCTTAATTTTCCGCTTCTAAGCGCCCTGTTCGTAGCACATTCCCCCCCACCAAAAGCCAAGACTACTTCTTTGGCAAGATCATCAACGCTGATGACCGGGCATCCCGCAATGTTGCTATAATTTGCGGTATCTCGATAATAATCAAAAGAATGGAGAGCATAGGAAACATGTTCATCCAGAGAAAAGGTCAAAGAAAAAAGCTCCTCTCCTTCAAAGGTTTGATCGGTCTGCACGCGCTTTTCTTCATCACTGAGACAGGAAGAAAAGATGAACAGGCACAAAAGGAAACTCAGGTATTTCATGACTAAGTGTTGCAGCATCTGTTGTTGATGTTCCTTTGGGAATTACAATGAGCATGCAAATCTAGTAATTCCTCTGATATTATCTTACCGGATGGACATAGCTGCCAAACCTTTCGATGATGGATTTTTCCAGGTCCTCCTTATGTTCAGGTGCTGCAATTCTCATAAGCTCATAGGCTCTTTGGCGAAGGTTTTTACCGTAGAGGTTAGCCACTCCAAATTCGGTCACAACATACTGGACATGTGCCCGTGTGGTGACAACTCCAGCCCCTTCCTTTAGAAAGGGTACTATTTTGGATGCCCCTTTTTTGGTGGTTGCATTGAGGGCCATGATGGGTTTGCCGCCCTCAGATAGGGAAGCGCCGCGCATAAAGTCCATCTGCCCCCCTACTCCCGAATAATGGTAACTACCAATGGAATCTGCACAAACTTGTCCCGTCAAGTCCAGTTCAAGACAGGAATTGATGGAAATCATCTTAGGGTTTTTCCGGATGACTGCGGTGTCATTGACATAGGCTGTTTCATGGAAGGAAAATTCCGGATTGTCGTTGATCTTATTGTAGAGCTTATCGGTGCCAATAGCAAAGGAAGTAACGATCTTACCGGGATGTTTATTTTTGTATTTATTGGTGATGGCACCTGTTTCCATCAGATCGATTACTCCATCAGAAAACATTTCTGTATGGATGCCCAGATCCTTGTGATGGCCCAACACCGTTAGCACAGCATCCGGGATCGCTCCTATCCCCAGTTGCAGTGTAGATCTGTCTTCGACCAGCTCCCCGATGAAGCTACCGATCTTTAACTCACTTTCACCGAGCTTAGCAGCATAATTTACTTGGGGCAAGGTATCCTCTACCTCTACTGCTGCTGCGAATTTGCTGATGTGGATCAAGCCATCGCCATGGGTTCTCGGCATATGGTAATTGATCTGGGCGATAATGACACGCGCAGTTTCAATCGCTGGCTTGGCGATGTCCACTGAAACGCCCAAAGAGCAAAATCCGTGGGCGTCGGGAGGTGAAACATTGATCAAGGCGACGTCCAAAGGAAGGTAACCCCTGCGGAAGAGCTGGCCTATTTCACTTAGGAATATGGGGACATACCCTCCTTGTTCGCTGTTAACCGCCTTTCTCACATTTTCGGAAACAAACAAGGAGTTGATAAAAAAGCTTCCCTTGCAGCTAGGATCTGCCAAGGGCATGTCCCCCAACGTAGTGATAGATACAATCTCAACGTTTTCAAGTTCGCCTTTTCTGGCAGCAAGAGCTTTCAAAAGGGAGGTGGGCGTAGCCGCACTCCCATGAACAAAGACACGTTGGTTGCTTTTAATGACTTTTACAGCTTCTTCTGCAGTCGAGTATTTCAAATCCATAGTTTAATTATATAATCCATTCAAAAAACCACAATAACAAAGGCGTCCACCTAATCTGTCTATAGTTTTTTAATTGCCCTAATTTTGAAGTAATATTGTTCTGAGAAATATAGGCAATCATTCAGAATAATCCAGCAGGCCTTTAAATCTTCTTGTAAGTTATCAATATAGTGTTAAAATGCCTTGGTTATCTTGACAAAATTAAACGAGGTATTTCTAAAGAGGTCATCATATCAAAACATCTTTCTATGTCAGGATCACCTGAAAACTATATCCCCCACAACCTGGTCAGAATTGTAACGGCGGGTTCTCTTTTTGACGGGCACGATGCCGCCATCAATATTATGAGAAGGATCATCCAATCCACCGGTTGCGAAGTAATCCATCTTGGGCATAACCGTTCAGTGCAGGAAATAGTGGATTGTGCTATTCAGGAAGATGTGCAGGGAATTGCTATTACTTCCTATCAGGGAGGACATGTCGAGTTTTTCAAGTACATGTACGACCTGCTTCAGGAACGGGGGGGCGGGCATATCAAGATTTTTGGCGGAGGCGGGGGCACGATCTTACCTCATGAAAAAGAACAACTTGAAGCTTATGGGATTACCCGTATCTATTCGCCAGACGAAGGGAGAACACTGGGGCTTCAGGGAATGATCAATGATTTGGTGAAACAGGCTGATTTCCCTTTGGGAAAAGATTTGCCAAAACAGACCTCCTCTTCTATTAAAGACAAAAAATCAATTGCTCGCTTGATTACCGCGGCAGAGAACTTTCCCGAAGAAAATCAATCTCTCCTGTCGGAAATCAAAAAAATAGCCGCTGCAAGCAAAACACCTGTTCTCGGTATTACAGGAACAGGAGGATCGGGAAAATCCTCCCTGGTCGACGAATTGGTTAGAAGATTCCTGATGGATTTTAAGGAACTTTCCCTGAACCAAAACATTGCCATCATCTCTGTGGATCCTTCCAAAAGAAAGACCGGCGGCGCCCTTTTAGGTGATAGGATTAGGATGAATGCCATCAACCATCCTCAGATATACATGAGGTCTTTGGCAACCCGACAGGCCAACCTGTCGCTATCAAAGTCCGTGGAAGATGCCGTGGACATATTGAAAGCCGCTGCTTATGATTTAATTATCTTGGAAACCTCTGGAATCGGCCAGTCTGATACTGAAGTGGTAGAGCATTCGGATCTTTCCCTGTATGTCATGACCCATGAATATGGAGCTGCGTCCCAGTTGGAAAAGATTGACATGCTGGATTTCGCCGACATCATCGTTTTGAACAAGTTCGATAAAAGAGGCGCCTTGGATGCATTGAGGGATGTCAAAAAACAGTATCGGAGAAACCACGGCCTTTGGGAAATGAAGGAGGAAGATATCCCTGTCTACGGCACCATCGCTTCCCAATTCAACGACCCCGGTGTCAACACCCTGTATCGGGAACTGGTGTCTCAGCTGGGCTCCAAAACGGAATTTAAGCTAAAAAGCACTTTGGCAAAACAATCGGAGATTTCAGAAAAAAATCACATTATTCCTCCTTCCAGAGTAAGGTACCTCTCCGAAATTACCGAAAACAACCGAGGATACGACAGGTGGGTCAATCAACAAAGAGAGATCGCGCAACAATTATACGGCGTCCATAAAGCTATGGAAGCACTTCAAAGCAGCCCGACTCCTGAAAAAGATATCCTACTGAGTGGATTAGAAAAACTGTATGCTCAAATAGAACTGGAACTTGATCCGAAAAACAAAAAGAAAATCGAGGAATGGGCAGGTAAAGTTCTGTCCTATTCAAATGATCAATATATCTTTAAGGTAAGGAACAAGGAGATAACAGTTAAAACCTATAGTGAATCGATATCGCATACCCGCATCCCCAAAATAACCCTGCCCAAGTATCAGGGCTGGGGGGACCTTTTAAAGTGGGTTTTGACAGAAAATGTGCCAGGGGAATTTCCTTTTACCTCCGGAGTTTTTCCATTTAAGCGAGAGGGAGAAGATCCTACTAGGATGTTTGCGGGGGAAGGAAGTCCTGAACGGACCAACAAACGTTTTCATTATGTATCCCGTAATATACCCGCTAAAAGACTTTCCACCGCTTTTGACTCAGTGACCTTATATGGTGAAGACCCTGACCATCGCCTGGATATTTACGGCAAAATCGGCAATTCTGGAGTGAACATCTGTTGCCTGGACGACGCCAAAAAGCTTTATTCGGGATTTGACCTTGCCGATCCTATGACTTCGGTGTCTATGACTATCAACGGCCCAGCTGCAACTATGACGGCGTTCTTTATGAATGTAGCCATAGACCAACAGTGTGAGCTATACATCAAAAAAAACGGTCTGGAGGAAGAGGTCAACTCCAAGATAGAAGCCTTATATGCCCAAAACCCTTACCCGCGCCCACAGTATAATGCGCCTATACCGGAAGGTAATGATGGCTTGGGTTTAATGCTGTTGGGGGTGACCGGTGACAAAGTACTTCCCAAGCAAGTATATGAAGCGATCAAAAAAGAAACCTTATCCAAGGTGCGTGGGACTGTACAGGCAGACATCCTTAAAGAAGACCAGGCCCAGAATACCTGCATATTCTCGACCGAATTCTCCCTTAGGTTGATGGGCGATGTACAACAATACTTCATCGATCATAAGGTAAGGAATTTTTATTCTGTTTCCATATCTGGATACCATATCGCGGAGGCAGGAGCCAATCCTATCACCCAATTGGCGTTGACCTTATCAAATGGCTTTACCTACGTGGAATACTACATCTCTAGGGGAATGGATATAAACCTATTCGCCCCCAATCTGTCGTTTTTCTTTTCTAACGGTGTTGATCCTGAATACGCTGTTATCGGAAGGGTAGCACGCAGAATTTGGGCAAAAGCCATGAAGTTGAAATACGGAGCGAATGAACGGTCTCAAATGCTGAAATACCACATCCAAACTTCAGGAAGGTCTCTTCATGCCCAAGAGATTGACTTCAATGATATCAGAACCACCTTACAGGCGCTGTATGCAATTTATGACAACTGCAATTCACTACACACCAATGCCTATGACGAAGCCATCACCACACCCACAGAGGCTTCCGTGCGGCGGGCAATGGCCATTCAGCTTATCATCAACAAAGAGCTGGGTATAACCAAAAATGAAAACCCCCTCCAAGGAGCTTTTATTATTGAAGAATTGACCGATTTGGTGGAGGAGGCTGTTTATGTAGAGTTTGATAGAATTACAGAGCGTGGAGGAGTACTGGGAGCTATGGAGACCATGTACCAAAGAGGTAAAATCCAGGAGGAAAGCCTCTACTATGAGATGCTTAAACACAATGGAGAGCTGCCCATTATCGGTGTAAACACATTCCTGTCCTCTACGGGATCGCCCACAGTAAATCCTGGGGAGGTAATCCGGGCCACTGAAGAAGAAAAAGAGCTGCAGATAAAAACACTGCGTCATTTGCACCAGAACCAAGAGGAAGTAAGGAAAACCCTCGATTCTCTCCAGAAGTCGGCCATCCAGAACGGTAATATTTTTGAAGACCTGATGGAAGCCGCAAAAATTTGTTCTTTGGGCCAAATTACCCGCGCCCTGTACGAGGTGGGCGGACAATATAGAAGAAATATGTAAAAATAGGAGTTGGAAGGAAGACCGAAGACGAAGGTCAGTATCTGCTGTCGAGGCCGATGGCCTGCATCCAAATAACCTCGGGAACAAGCCGCGGGGAGGTTCGCTACCCCTTTATAACTATGTAGGAGTTCAATCGAATTTCTATGGGGTCAAAAAAGGAAATAAAAATTGTAACATAAAATCAGTACAACTCTGAATTCCGATGCTATAGTAAATAAATCCAGCTCCTTTGAACATTGCTTGCTGGACATTAGTTATTACGGTATCGTTGTCGAGCGAATTTCACGTAAAAAAAATCAATTCGACAGTCCCATAATTCAACAATTAAACAAATATGGCAAAGAGATCAATTACGCTCAATATGATAGCTGATCACGAATATGAATCAGTAAATGCAACAGGCAACAGCGTGCATATTGACATGTACGATGGGGAAAACAAAAGTCACCAGTCACCCATGGAGCTTCTCCTATCGGCTTTAGCAAGCTGTGCCTCTGTAGATGCTGTGCTCATGATGAAAAAGAAGAGGAGGAAAATTTTAGATTTTAAGGTTGAAGCGGAGGGAGACAGAAATGAAGGGATTCCTGCCTTTTATAAGTCTATAAACCTCAAGTTCATACTCACCTCTCCCGATGCCACCCAAGAAGAATTTCAAAAGGTAATCAAGCTTGCGGTCGAGAAATATTGTTCCGTAGCTTCCTCTTTAAAGTCAGAAATTACCTATTCAGCACTAGTTACTAGGTTGGCATGAGAGTCGTCAATGAATTCACTAAGAATGGAATCAGAATTTCGTTGTTTTCCTGGAACAATAAATATCTATTGAAGTTCGAGCAGGGGATGATCGAACAGACTTTTAAGATCAGCGAAATGGACATTGTTGAGGAAAACGATCTTGCTATATTTTATTCAGATGATTTTCTATCAAACGTTCAAAAAAGATTTGACGAAATGCACCAATTGCTTAGAAGTCAGCTGGAAAATATATAAATTGCTTCTATATTTTGATGGCCAGAGAATTATGGCTAAATAGGTTAAATGGGGGCATGTTTGCTTTTTCAATTGTGGAAAAATGTTAAGATGCGCAAATGTTGGTTTTTTGCAAAGCCAGGAGCACACCCCCTACTCCATTTAGGGTAATTTGGCTTTATTATAAATTCGTTTTTTAGTGGAAGAACAAAAAAATACTAAAGAAGCAAATAATTCTAGGAGGTTCTGGGTGCTTACCACTTTGGGAATGGCTTCTGTATTGATGATCGGCCTTCTATCCTATTCCCTATATTCCATCTTGTATAGCCATCTTCTGGAAAGCACGAAGGACTCTCTGAATAAAGAGGTACAATTGGCCTCTCAGGACGTACAAAAAGAATTTGCTTCCCTCAGGGACGATCTAAACTACTACGTGGATAAACTGGCCTCCCCAGAAAGCGCCGGGGATCAAGGCCGAATCATAAAATTGCTTTCAGACTATCGTTCACTCATCGATACCATTTATTTTACACAAGGGGATCAGCAGTTCTTCTTCCTTCTCGATGACAACGATAATCTGCTTGGAGATGTATATACTGAAGAAATCCAAGGGCACAGCTCAAACCATTTAACCGTCCAGTCCAGCGCCCATAATCAACAACTAATCGCGAGTTTGGATTTTAGAGGTTTTTTTACGGATTATACCTCAACTTATCTTCACACTGGCAGGAAATTATATTATGAAGACGGAAGACTTTCCCCGCTTGATTCAGGTATCTCCCACACCGACATTGCGTATTCCACTTCCCTAATGGATTTGCTCCGGGTTGATATCAATAAGGGACTTAGAGGCAGCTACGAGGAGCAGCTCCCTGTTCGCTCAGGTGACGCGGAGAATCAACAGGAAGCCCTCATTGTACAGTATCCTTTCCAGCTCAATCCCATGCCGCAGAGTTTTGCTTTTCTTTTCGTGCAGGAAAAGCAGGGGCTCCTTTCCAACCTGTACAACACCTATCTCTATCTGTTTCTAGCCTTATTTGGCGTTCTGCTTTTTGTGCTTTTTTTAATGCTTAAGTTTTTTGAAAACACGTACAATAACAAACTCCTCCTAGAAAAAAAATCAAAGGACATCAACCTGCTTTTTAATCAACAAACCATGCTTCTCCAACAATCCAATGGATTTGTCTATTATCATGACAAATATGGAAAAGTATACAAAGCCAGTGAAAATATAAAGGATGTCTTGGGCCATACCCCCCAAGAGTTTGCGGAGAAAGTAAAACAATTGATTCCACAGGAGGATTTGGTTAGGATACAAGCCCTGGTCAGAGATGCCTTGGAAAACAAAAAGGAATATATTTATTACGAAATCGATATCGCTAAATCCGACGGCTCACTGATTAGAACCAAAAATTTTGAGAAATTCTTTTTTGACGACAACAACAACTTTTCAGGAAGTATTGGGATATGTACCGATATCCATGAAAAATATCTGGCTGACCAAGAATTAATCAAAAGTGAAAACAGACTAAGGGCAGTGCTGAACAGCCTTCCTGATACCATATATATCTATGACAATGAAGGGATCTTTTTAGACTATTACGTCCAACGCGAGGATTTGTTGATAGGACCTGCAAAAGACACATTGGGAAGGAATATCAGTGATATTTTCCCATATCCGCTGAATGAAAAGGTGGGTGCTTCCTTCAATAAAACGCTGACAACGGGTAAGATGCAGACCCAAGAAATCGACATGATTATCAAGGGAGGAAAGAAATACTATGAAATTAGATTCTTTAAACTGGATGACAGAAGAGTAATCTCTTTAGCAAGGGACATTACGGATCAGAAACTGTGGGGAGACGGACTTAAGGAGGCCAAAGAAGCGGCAGAGTCTGCCAACAAGCATAAATCGGAATTTCTTGCCAACATGAGCCATGAGATCCGTACCCCTATGAATGGCTTGTTGGGAATGATAAGCTTATTGGGAACTACTGAACTGACACCGCAGCAAAAGCAATATGTTTCTATTATCCAAGATTCTGGCGAATGTCTGTTGTCCATTGTCAATGATATTCTGGATTATTCAAAAATCGAAGCGGGCAAACTGGAATTGAAACTGGCCTCCTTTCACCTCAGGAATGAGCTGGAAAGATTGATGGATATATTCACCGGCATGGTGATCGGCAAGAATATCCAAATCAGCCTTTCCATTAGTGAAAACATACCGGAACAAGTTGTATTGGACAAAGAGAAATTAAAACAGATCCTCTTTAATATCGTCGGGAATGCCATTAAGTTCACTCCCTCTGGAGGTGCGATCTATCTCACCGTCTCAGGCGAGGTGATTATTTCAAACAACTTAATGCTCTATTTTTCCATCCGAGACACGGGGAAAGGTATCCCTTCTGCCTATGTCCATAAACTTACCCAACCGTTTATACAAGTAGACAGCAGTGATACGCGCGAACATACAGGGACCGGGTTGGGACTAGCCATCGCAAGCAAATTAATAGAATTGATGGGAGGTTATCTTCAAATCGAAAGCGAAGAAGGATCAGGATCCGAGTTCGCCTTTACGATAATGGCGCATGCCGCAGAAACTGACCTGATCACTCAACGAGAAACCGAGCCCCGTGACGAACCTATGGACTTCCGTGGATTTTCAGAACATTTTCCTGCGAAAATATTGTTGGTAGAGGACAATGAAATTAACCGCAAGTTCATGTCTATCGTGTTTACCCAGATGGGCTATCAACCCGATATTGCCAAAAATGGTCAGGAAGCAATCGACATGGTCCTGCAGAAATCTTATGATATCATTTTTATGGATCACCAGATGCCCAAGATGAACGGTGCCGAGGCAACTAAGGCGATAAGAGGATTGGAGAATGGGCCAGCTATAAAAATCATTGGGCTGTCGGCAAACGTATTGGATAAAGATGCAGACAACCAATATCGAGAAGGAAAGGACGGTCATTTGGCTAAACCTGTAAAAATCGAAGATATTGCGGAAACCATTAGGAGCTGCTTTGAAAGCATGGGCAATTAATCCTGGTTTTTTGCCTTCGACCTAAATAAGAAAGGGGCTGGTAGCTATTGAAACCAACCCCTTTCTTATTTTTTAAAAGTCAAAATTCAAATCAAACGCTTCTAAATAGTCCGCTACCCTTTTGACAAACTGTCCGCCTAAAGAGCCGTCAACCACCCTATGATCATAAGAGTGAGATAAGAACATTTTATGTCGAATGGCAATCACATCCCCAGTGGGCGTCTCAATAACAGCAGGTTTTTTCGTAATAGTACCAACAGCCAATATGGCCACCTGAGGTTGTACAATGATAGGGGTTCCCATGACGTTTCCAAATGTACCCACATTTGACAGCGTATAAGTTCCTCCTTTTACTTCATCCGGGGTTAAGGAATTATTTCTAGCCCGAGCAGCCAAATCATTTATCTTTTTCGACAAACCTACTAAATTCAGCTGATCAGCCCTGCGAATAACTGGGACGATAAGATTGCCCGAGGGTAAAGCCACGGCAACACCAATGTTGATTTCCTTCTTATAGATGATCTTGTTTCCCTCAACCGATACATTGATCATCGGGAAATCTTTGATCGCTTTGGCAATGGCTTGTACGAAGAAGGGAGTATAAGTAATCGGCTCGCCCTCTTTCTGCTTATATGCCTCCTTATTCTTATTTCTCCAAAGGACCATATTGGTGACATCTGCTTCCACGAAGGAGGTCACGTGTGCAGAAATTCTCTGGGAATCAAGCATCCTTTGGGCTATCATGGCTCTCATCCTATCCATCTCTATTATTTCGTCTCCGCCTTGGACCTCTGATGCTGGCTGAAAATTAGACTTACCGCTCCCCGCGCTACGTTCCGACCGGGTAGCAAGATAATTTAGCATATCCTGTTTGGTGACGCGTGCGTCCTTTCCAGAACCGGGGATGGTTGCCATTTCCATAGCTGTAATCCCTTCCTCCTTTGCAATATTCCTTACCAAGGGGGAATAAAACCTGGTATCATCTACTTCCAAGACCATTGGGGAGGGGGCTACGGTCACGGTATTATTGGGAGGAGTCATCTTCTGCTGCCCGACGGAAGTCACATTCTCTTGTTTGGGAGAAGCTTTTGTAGCGTTTTCCGTCACGTCTCCATTTTCATCTTCCGTTTCTATAATGGCTATTGGCATTCCTACTCCGATAACTTCACCTTCTTTGGCCAGTATTGTCTTTAAAACTCCTGCATGGGTGGCCGGTACTTCAGTATCCACTTTATCTGTAGCCACTTCAAGCACAGACTCATCCTGCTCGATCGTATCCCCTTCCCGTTTTAACCAAGTGAGGATGGTACCCTCTATAATGCTTTCTCCCATTTGGGGCATTACCATTTCTATAGTTGCCATACTACTTCTTTATGTTGGTGTGTAAGGATCATAAATTCATATCTTCCCATTGTATATTTTATCCTCAACCTCTATCAACGATACATTTTCTCAGCAAATCCAATGCGTATACGGCAGTATAACGTATGTTTACTTCCCTGTCATTGGAAAGTTGTAGTTTTTTAGTCACTACCCCTCCTTCAAAATCGCAGGCTAGCCAAATTGTGCCTACAGGCTTTTCCAACGATCCTCCTGAAGGCCCTGCTATTCCACTGGTGGACAGTCCAAAATCAGCATTGAATTTTTTCCTGACATTTTTGGCCATTTCCTTAACAGTTTCCTCGCTCACCGCTCCATAACTCGCCAATGTCTCCTCCCTTACACCCAGCACTGATATTTTGGTCTGGTTGTGGTAAGGGACAACTGCCCCATTAAAATAAGAACTACTTCCCGGTATGGTAGTAATCATATGGGATATAAACCCTCCAGAACAGCTTTCGGCTAAAGCTACTGTTTTATTTTTATTCTGCAAAAGCCGTCCAACTACTTCAGGAAGTGTTTCTTTGTCGAAGCCATAGAGGTATTGGCTTAACAATGGAGAAACTTTATCTGTTTGTTCCGCCACGTCGTCGGCCATCTTCTGAGGGTCTTTTCCTACGGCTGTTAGCCTTAGCTTCACTTCGCCAAGAGACGGCAGGTATGCAAGTTTTATATGCTCAGGCAGTTGCTTCTCCCAGTCACTTATCAGGGAGGCCAGCCAACTCTCGCCTATGCCGACCGTTTTAAGCACCTTATGGTAGATTACCGGCAATTCGAATCTCCTTCTTATTTCAGGAAGAACAAAGTCGGTCATTAGCTTTTTCATTTCGTGGGGAACACCAGGCATGGACATCCACACGGCACCGTTCTCTACAAACCACATTCCTGGAGCTGTGCCTACGTCATTGCGTACATAGGTACAATTGGCGGGAAGGTGGGCTTGCAGGCTATTCAATTCTGTCAGTTCTCGGCCTCTTTTGCTAAAAAAACTACGTACGTCCTCTAATGCTTCCGGCACCAATTCCATGGACGAATTAAAATATTCAGCCAATAGCGGCTTGGTGAGATCATCGCTGGTGGGTCCCAGTCCGCCAGTGATCAGAATAATGTCTGCTCGCTGTTCGGCGGCTTTAAATGCGGACAGGATGGATTCCCGATTGTCTCCCACTGTGGTTCGATGTACAACTTTGACTCCGATAAGATCCAGCTCTTGGCTGATCCAGTGGCTGTTGGTATCCACAATCTGCCCATATAGCAATTCATCACCTATGGCTATTATCTCTGCTTTTACAATCATTGTATGAAAATCCTCCCGGAAACATGAATCTTTTCCGCCCCAAAGATAAGAAAGTCTGCGGGATGGTTTTGACGGGAATATGTTTTCTAGAGTAGGCGCACAAAAAAAGCCTCAAACGACGTTTGAAGCTTTATTGTGCGCACGAGAAGATTCGAACTTCCACACCAGTTAAGGCACCACCCCCTCAAAGTGGCGTGTCTACCAATTTCACCACGTGCGCGGTTAGGGTGAGCAAAAGTAGATAGTTATTAAATGCAGAGCAAATGTATTTTTAATTTTTATTATTCTCCTGAGCAAATCTTTTTTTGATTTAAACAAATAGTTAGCTTAGCTGTCTAAGATAAAAATGGTTCCCATTAGCGACACTGAAGTATTAGAGTTGATAAAAAATCCGGTCACGAGGGATCAAGGGTTTAAAGTTTTGATAGAAAATTATCAAGAGCGGGTGTATGGGATCATTAGAAAAATGGTTATTATCCACGAGGACGCTGACGACATCCTCCAAAACACATTTATCAAAGCATTCAGAAATATCAATAAATTCAAGGGAGATTCTTCATTGTTTACTTGGCTTTACCGGATAGCAACCAATGAGAGCCTCAACTTCCTCAAAAAAAAGAAAAGGCACTTCTTCTTCCCTATAGAAGATCATGAACAGGCCATGGAAGAACACCTAGACAATTCCTCCCATATCAGCGGCGACGATATTCAAAAAACATTGCAAAAATTAATTTTGAAGCTTCCTGAGAAACAGCGCCTGGTGTTCAATTTGAAATATTTTGAAGATTTAGGCTATGAGGAAATGAGCATCATTACAGACACATCAATAGGAGCGCTAAAAGCCAGCTACCACCATGCCGTTAAAAAAATAGAACAAGCCATTAAATTAGATGGCATTCACGATGGCCAACAGCATTGATAATAATGAGTCGAATAAACCTTTGGCATTTAGGGTTGTCTAACCAATAGTAATTATGAACCAGATCCCAAAATACAATATTTACAAAGTTCCTGAAGGCTATTTCGATGCCCTACCGGAACGTATTGTCCGTGTTAAAAATGCGAAGAATAGGGAAGCTTTCCTTACGAGGATGGCCACTGCTGCGATCTTGGTAATGGGAGTGGCTGTTTTTATCTTTAAGCCTCCATTCAGTGAAGCCACTCTCCAAGCTGAAATGGATCAAGAAGTGGAATTTTACATCAACAGCGGCATTTGGAATGCCGAAGACGTATTGAGCTTCTCTGAAAACCCAGACGAGTTGCTTGATGTTATTATTGCGGAAGAGTGGGCCAGCTACAGCCCAAATGACGAGTCGCTCCCTTTGGGAGAGTTTGATTATTAATAAAATTTAGAAATGAAAAAAGCAGCTATCTACGTGCTGATGTTCTTGTTTTCCCTACCCTTGATGGCACAAGAGGACGAAAAGTCTACGTACAACAAAGAAAAATTAGAATCCGCAAAAGTGGCCTTTATCACCCAAAGGCTTGATCTTACACCTGAACAGGCGGAAAAATTTTGGCCATTGTACCACCAGCACTCGAAAGCCAAGAGATCCCTTATGAAGGAAATGAATGGAGTGGAGAAAAGTAGTGAGGCACAGATGTCTGACCAAAAAGCGGCTGAACTTATCGAGCGGAGATTTGAGGTTGAGCAGAAAATCTTGGATTTAGACAAGGCTTTTCTGAAAAACATCGTTACAGTGATTTCACCCATTCAGGCTTTTAAACTCGATGACGTAAACAAAGACTTTGCACGGCATATCTATCGGATGCAGAAACGGGATAAGGAGAACTGAAGCGCTATTTTTCCCGCCGAAAGAGGAGAATAATAGCTATTGAAGGGCTATCCTCTCCCTACTTTTTTGTTAATTTGCCCTATGCAAAGCCCTCTCTCACTATCAGAACTAAACCAACTGATCCGCCAAACCCTGGACCGCAACCTTTCACCAAGCTATTGGGTAGTCGCTGAAATAGGTGAGTTGCGGGATTCTGTTAAAGGCCATGGGTATTTAGAACTTGTAGAAAAGTCAGGAAACCATTTAACGGCAAAAATAAAGGCAAACATTTGGTCCTATACCTTCCAGGGCATTAGAAGTAGGTTTATGGCTACAACGGGGCAAAATATTTCCCATGGGATGAAGATATTGGCCTTAGTTAATGTACAATTCCATGAGATATACGGCCTTAGCCTCACCATCAAAGATATTGACCCCAACTATACGGTTGGAGAAAGGGCCCAAAGAAAGCAGGAGATCATCGATCGACTCACCAGGGAAGGCCTGATCCACCTCAACAAACAGTATCCTTTGCCGCTGGTGCCACAACGACTGGCGATTATCAGTTCCTCAACCGCAGCCGGCTATGGCGACTTCATTAATCAGTTAGATAACAATCCCTCCGGCTACAAAGTCCATTACGAGCTTTATCAGGCCACCATGCAAGGCAATGAGGCCTCTGTCTCCATTATCAATTCAATAGCGGCCATCGAGGCAGATCTGTACTATAAAAACTTTGATCTGTTGATCATTATCCGAGGAGGCGGAGCTACCACGGATATGGATTGCTTTGACGACTATGACCTGGCAAAAGCAATTGCCAATACAACCCTTCCCGTTATCACAGGGATAGGCCATGAAAGGGATGAATGTATCGCTGATTTAGTGGCCAATGCCAAGATGAAAACACCTACCGCCGTGGCAGAGTTTGTCCTTTCCGGATTCAGAGACTTTGAGGAACAGCTTCGGGAAAATTTAAAACTAATTGAACGGACTACTGGTAATTTTCTTCAAAGGGAAGATAGAATGATCAGGGACAAAGAACACCTTCTTAAAAACTTGTTTCTATACAAATTGGCCACAGCGAAGGAAAAACTTAACAGCAATGGTCATCAATTAAATTCCCTCGCCCTGCAGAATATAAAAATGCAAAATATGGCGTTAGGTAATTGGGAAAATTCCTTGATTAGGAATGTAAGATTAAAGCTTGAACATCAAAAGCAATACTTACAGGGACTGGAAAAGGAGGTGACGCGCTTGAGCCCCTATTATTATTTGGAACGAGGATATACAAGAACAGAATCAAATGGACTCCCGATCCACAAGGCAGGTGTCCGACAAGGCGATAAAATCACTACCTTTACCCTTACCCAAAAAATAACAAGTACCATTGAGGAAATAACAAGTCATGACCAATAATTCAACATTCAGTTACGATACAACGCTTAAAAGGATTGAAGAAATCGTCAAACAGCTGGAAGAAGACACTAATAGCATCGATGAACTTTCTGCACTCGTCAAGGAAGCCAGCAGCCTGATCAAAGATTGTAAATCCAAGTTGAGGACCACGGAAGAGGATATTCTGAAGGCGTTCGGCAAAGAGGAGGAATAGGGGTTGTAACTATTGCGCTTGCCAGTGGATTTATATTTTTCCGTATCATTAGCTACAGTATAGCTCATCTGCCTTTAACCCACTTCTAAACCATGAATCCCATTTCTAAAGACGAAGCAAAAACTAGAATCGCTGAGCTTACTGATAAAATCAATTACCACAACCATCTATACTATCAGGAAGATAAAAGCGAAATCTCTGATTTTGAGTTTGACCAACTCATGGAGGAGCTTATGCAATTGGAACAGCAATTCCCGGAGTTTTTACTGGAGGATAGTCCCTCACAGCGAGTTGGAGGAACGATCACCAAAGAATTCGAAAGCAGCCAACACGGCTATCCGATGTTATCCTTGGGGAATACCTATTCCGAGTCAGAATTAGTCGCATTCGATGACCGGGTAGCAAAAATCCTGGACCACAGAATCTACACTTACTTTTGTGAGTTGAAATTTGACGGTGTTGCCATCAGCCTGGTCTACGAACAGGGGAAGCTGGTGCGTGCAGTAACCCGCGGGGACGGAGTGAGGGGAGATAATGTCACGGAAAATGTAAAGACCATACGGAATATCCCACTGTCCATAAAAGGGAAAAATATACCCGAGAAGTTCGAGGTAAGGGGCGAGATATTTCTGCCCAAGAAGGAGTTCCTCAAGATCAACGAGGAGAGGAAAGCTAAAGGGGAGCCCTTATTGGCCAACCCGAGAAATGCTGCCTCGGGCACCATAAAAATGCAGGACAGCGGCATCGTTGCCAAGCGCAGACTTAACTGTTACTTCTACCAACTCCTGGGTGAAGATGTTGGGGTAGGCCATCACAACGAAGCCATTTCCCTTCTCGAAAAATGGGGATTTAATGTTTCGCCCACCTACAGAAACTGCACCGATATTCAATCCGTATTCAATTACATCCAATATTGGCGGGAGAAACGCTTCGAGTTGCCTTTGGATACGGACGGCGTCGTTCTGAAAATCAACGACTATGACCAGCGAGAAGAATTAGGATTTACCGCCAAAATTCCGCGCTGGGCAATTGCTTATAAATACCAGGCGGAAAGTACGGAAAGCCAGTTGCTTTCTGTCACCTATCAAGTAGGCAGGACCGGGGCCATTACGCCTGTGGCCAACTTGTCGCCAGTGTCTCTAGCTGGGACGACGGTCAAGCGTGCCTCCTTGCACAATGCCAACGAAATCGAGCGCTTAGGCTTGCACGTTGGGGATACGGTCGCCGTTGAGAAAGGGGGCGAAATCATCCCAAAAATCACAAGGGTCATCATGGAACAGCGTATTCCAGGAAGTGAACCCATTCCTTATATTACACAATGCCCCGAATGTGGTACTGAACTGGAAAGAAAGCCTGGAGAAGCCAAACATTTTTGTCCCAATATCAAAACCTGCCCTCCACAGATCCTGGGAAGAATCGAACATTTTGTGTCCAAAAGAGCGATGGATATTGATTCTCTGGGTACAGAAAGGATCCGGGCGCTTATTGACCATGGATATCTAATCAATCCTGCAGACATTTATGATCTGGTAGAAAAAAAAGAAGCATTGTTGGGATTAGAGATCAATCCGGAACAGTACCTTAAAGACGGTGAGGGCCACTTGTACATCTCCTTACGAAAAGTTCTTTATGGCTTGACGGATCAAATCCCCCTGACTTTGGTTGACCAATTCTTGCTAGACTATGAAGATGTTGATCTTCGGGGCAAACTTTCTCTGTTTATCGACACTATTAAGCTGAATAAAAAGAAGGTTGAGCAGAACACGCAAATCATCCAGATATTGATGGCCTTCTTGGATCGGGAAGAATTCGACGAGATAGAAGATTTTGTCCCTGTTGCTATTGTTCTCTCCCTCATGACCAACAAAGAGGCTGTGGACGAAGAATATGAACAATTGTCCCTTCGTTATCCCACATTGCATGACATCTACTTGGCTTCCAATCGCGACTACAGCAGCGATTTTCTCAAAAAATTGAAAAAGCTAAAAGGAAATACTTTTCAGGAAGGGGTCATCTCGAACATGGTTGATGGTATCGAAGCTTCGCGAAACCAAGCCTTCGAGAAGGTGCTCTTCGGCTTAGGTATCAGAAACATCGGCGAGAATACCGCAAAATTGCTAGCCAGCCATTTTATAAATATAGAAAATCTAAAGAACGCAAGTGTTGAAGAACTTCTTCAGATAAATGGCGTGGGCGAGACCTTGGTCTTGAGCCTTCAGGATTTTTTTTCCAGCGAAGAAAATCTAGAGGTGATCCGTCGCCTAAAAGCCCATGGCTTACGGTTTGAATCCGATCAAAAGCCGCCTGAATTAATTGGAGATAAATTAGCGAACCTGAAGATACTCGCCTCCGGGAAATTCAACCATTTTAAAAGAGATGAAATTATTGACTTCATCGAATCCCAAGGCGGGACTTATGTAAAATCGGTCTCAAAAGCGCTTGACTTCATTGTGGAAGGAGAGGAAATGGGCCCTAGCAAAAAAGAAAAAGCCCAGAAACTAAATATTAAACTGATTTCGGAAGAAGAATTCTTAAAAATGGTGGGATTATCTTCCCAAGGATAACATGAAATGGATCACGGAGTATTTTATTAAAAAAGCGATAGCCGAAGCACAGCATTCAACTAAGGCATGCCCCTCGATAGAACAGATAGATAATGTTGGAATTATTGCTTCTTCCCAAGTGGAACTGAATGAAGCGAAAGAAGCAGTTGTGCCGTTATTACACCCTGAAACAAAAATAACCGGGCTTTTTTACGATGACCATATAGATGCAGAAGAAGCATTTTCCCATAGAGATTTTACCCTTACAGGAAAACCGAAAGATAAAACCACCCATTTTATTAAAAATAAAGCAGATATAATTATTGCTTCTGCGGAAAACCTAAACGTTTTTTCTTTATATCTTCTATATTTGAACCCTAAATCCTATTCCGTTGGATTTTATAATGAAAGCCATAAGCCCTACCTAGACCTGATGTTGGCAAAAGAGGACATGGGCCAAAAGGGCAATATGGAACATCTACTAAAATATTTAAAGCGAGTTATCTGAATGAAGAATTTTAAAGGTTCCGGCGTAGCAATGATTACCCCGCTAAAAGAGGACAAATCCATCGATTATGCTGGTTTAGAGCGTGTCATAGAGCATGTAATAGCGGGGGGTATTGACTACCTTGTCGTTCAGGGCACTACAGGGGAAACAGCAACTTTGACGAATTCTGAAAAAAAAGAAGTACTTGCTTTTTCCCTCAAAGTCAACAACGGCCGGACACCAATTGTATATGGAATTGGCGGCAACAATACCCAATCCGTACTCGAGGAAATAAAAAACACGGACTTTTCAGGCATAGATGCGATACTTTCTGTCAGCCCTTATTACAACAAGCCTTCGCAGGAAGGTATCGCTATGCATTACCAACAAATAGCCGACGCCTGCCCAGTTCCAGTCCTATTGTATAATGTACCCGGTAGGACCATGTCGAATGTTAACGCGGAAACCACCTTGGAATTGGCCAAACACCAGAACATCATTGGCATGAAGGAATCCAGCGGGGATTTGGAACAATGTATGTGGATTGCCGCCAATAAACCTGAGGACTTTATCCTGATTTCGGGAGATGATCTTCTAGGTACTGCCATAAGATCGATTGGTGGAGAAGGTGTGATTTCCGTTATGGCCAATGCTTATCCTTCCCTATTAAAAACTATCGTTCACGGAACAGAACAAGAATCTAGAGAAGCTACATTTAGGTTGTTGGAGATAAACCCTTTGATGTATGAAGAAAGCAATCCTGTCGGAATAAAAAACCTGATGATGCATTTGGGTCTCTGTGGAGATGAAGTGAGGCTTCCTCTACTGAAGGCAAGTGAGTCCCTAAGCCAAAGAATCCAAGCTGCGTCACTAAAAATTTAGACCCATGTTCTTGTAAAGCAAATAAAAAAGGTGACCTAACGATCACCTTTTTTCTGTTTTATCCTTCTGCGTTTTTGATATCTTGAACCTCCTTACGGATGTCTTGGGCCAAATTCTTAAGGTCTTGCATTCCTTTTCTTACTCTTGTTCCGGCTGCCTGATTTTTTTTATCGTAGAATTTTTCAAAATCGCCTTCCAAAGAAGTTATGAGATCTTTAATTTCGCTGAATCTGTTCATAATAAAAGTTAATTTTTAGGTTGATGATAATATTAATTTTCGATTGAATATAAGTATAATGTTTATAAAACAACAGCGCCTTGCAGTTTATTGGGGATTTTTATTCCCCAAAAGAGGTGGCCAAGGCTGAAGCTTTATATTGGCCGCTTGAAAGTTTTTCTTTAATTGCTTCAAAAGCAGCTATGGTTTCGTTGACGTCTTCAAGCGTGTGGACCGCCGTAGGGATCAATCTTAATATGATCATTCCCTTGGGGATCACAGGATAAATCACCACCGAGCAGAAGATGTTGTAATTTTCCCTAAGGTCCTTGCTCAAGGTAGCCGCCTCGCCAACGGTCCCGTTTAACACCACCGGTGTCACGGGGCTGGTAGTAGCTCCAATGTTGAAGCCTTTCTCCTTAAGCCCGTTTTGTAGAGCTGTTACCACCTTCCACAGATCTTCTTTCAATTCCGGTTTGTTCATTAACAATTCCAAACGCTTCAATGCACCTTCCACCATGATCATCGGAAGCGACTTTGCGAAAATCTGTGACCGCATATTGTACTTCAAATAACGGATTACCTCCCCATTTCCTGCAATAAATGCGCCAATACTGGCCATAGACTTGGCAAAAGTGGAAAAATAAAGGTCGATCTGATCTTGAACACCTTGTTCCTCCCCTACTCCAGCGCCGGTTTTACCCATAGTGCCAAAACCATGGGCATCATCTACCAACAACCTAAAATTATACTTTTCCTTAAGTTCTACTACGCCTTTGATATTCCCCATGTCTCCAGTCATACCAAAAACACCTTCTGTAATGACCAAAATACCCCCTCCAGTCTCGTTGGTAAGTCTTTCGGCTCTTTGAAGTTGCTTTTCCAGACTTTCCATGTCGTTGTGTGGATACACAAAGCGTTTGCCCATGTGCATCCTAAGGCCGTCAATTATACATGCATGGCACTCAGCGTCATAGACGATAACATCCTTCCTATCAATGATAGCGTCAATAGCTGACATAATACCCTGATACCCGTAGTTCAACAAATAGGCGCTTTCCTTGCCCACAAATGCCGCTAGTTTTGCTTCAAGTTCTTCATGAAGATCGGTGTTACCCGACATCATCCGGGCCCCCATGGGGTAACCCGCACCCCATTTTCTGGCCGCTTCCTCGTCAGCTTTTCTAACTTCAGGATGATTGGCAAGACCCAAGTAGTTGTTTAGACTCCAGGTCAACACCTTTTTCCCATTAAACATCATTCGGGGTGCAATCTCCCCCTCAAGTTTAGGAAACATAAAATAACCCTCAGAGACCCCTGCATGCTTGCCAAGAGGGCCTAGGTTAATTTGCAATTTTTCGAATATATCCAATGCCTAAATCGTTAATTATGAATTACTTTGTCTTAATAGACCATGTGCTAAATCATGTATTAAAACCCTCAAAACTACTACTTTTTGTCCTATATCACAAAACATCAAGACCATTTCAAAAATCTTTCCCGTTTATCCTCGGTTGCTCATTTAATTTGCAAGAACCCAAGATTTAGTCTTTCCCGATTTTATACTTCGTTTAATTATCCTTTAATTCGTGGTACCTCATACTTATTGTAGATTCTCCCAGCATGAAAAAAATAACGAAGATTTTAATTGCAAATAGAGGTGAAATTTCCCTCAGGATCATCCGTACTGCTAAGGAAATGGGCATTAAGACCGTTGCTGTATACAGTGAAGCGGATAGAAGTGCGCTGCACGTTAGAACTGCGGATGAGGCAGTATGCATCGGACCTGCGGCTTCCTCCCAATCCTATCTCCTTGGGAATAAAATCATCCAAGTTGCGTTAGAACTTGGGGTAGATGCGATCCACCCCGGCTATGGCTTCCTTTCTGAAAATGCTTCCTTTGCCAGGAAAGTCCAAGAATCAGGACTTATCTTTATCGGGCCTTCGCCCGAATCAATAGAAATAATGGGCAATAAAGTAGCTGCAAGGCTAGCAGTGGCTCAATATGATATCCCCATGGTGCCAGGGACAGCGGAAGCCATATCTGATATTCCAACCGCAAAAAACAAGGCACTGGAAATAGGGTATCCCATATTAATCAAGGCCAGTGCGGGCGGCGGGGGAAAAGGAATGAGGATTGTGGAATCAGAAGATGATTTCGAATCCCAAATGCAGAGGGCAATCAGTGAAGCGGAATCAGCCTTCGGCGATGGAAGTGTTTTCATAGAAAAGTACCTAACCTCGCCCCGGCATATAGAGATTCAGGTTTTAGGAGATCAATATGGAAATTTGGTTCATCTTTTTGAAAGGGAATGTTCCATTCAACGGAGGCATCAGAAGGTGATAGAAGAAGCTCCCTCTGCTGTGATAAGCGAGGAGAAAAGAAAGGCTATGGGAGAGGCGGCAATCAAGGTGGCCAAAGCCTGTAATTATTATAGCGCAGGCACCGTGGAGTTTATCGTGGATGAAAATCTGGATTTCTTCTTTCTCGAGATGAACACCCGGCTTCAAGTCGAGCACCCGGTAACGGAATTGATCACGGGCAAGGATCTTGTAAAAGAACAAATCCTTGTTGCGGAAGGAAAAAGGCTTTCTTTTGTTCAGGAGGATTTGGAAATCCGAGGTCATGCTATAGAGGTGAGGGTCTATGCGGAAGACCCTAAAAACAATTTTTTGCCCGACATAGGTATGCTGCATGCGTATAAAAGACCGCAAGGACCCGGGGTAAGGGTAGACGATGGGTTTGAGGAGGGGATGGAAATCCCCATTCATTACGACCCTCTTATAGGCAAATTAATCACCTATCACGATGACAGAAAAGGCGCAATTGAAAGGATGATCCGCGCTATTGATGAATTTCAAATCCTTGGACTAGAAACTACTTTGGCCTTTTGTAAGTTTGTAATGCAACATGAAGCCTTCCTTACCGGGGAATTTGACACTAAATTCATCGAAAGATTCTTCTCCCCAGAAATGCTGGAAACGGGATTTTCGAAAGAAGAAACAGAAATACTGGCGGCCGTAGGGATTTTTCTCTACGAAAAAAACAAGCCCGACATGTCTGGAGCTGCCTTAAGCATGTCTGGAGCTGTACCATCAAAATGGAAAAATAGACTTATATAATGACTGAAATACTGCCGATAAAAGCCTGGAGATACCACCCTGGCTTAAGTGCCCAAATAGAAGAATTGACATCGCCACTTTTTGATGTAGTTTCTCCGAAACAAAGGGAGGCGCTCTACAAAAATGAAAATAACAGTATCCACCTTTCCGTTCCTAAAGGGCCAAACCCCGCCTTCTCGGCGAGGGAGACTTTGGACCGGTGGAAAAAAAACGGGGTGATCGTTCAGGATAAACTTCCGGGCATCTACGTTTACTACCAGTATTTCCGTCTTTCTGGTGAAGATGAAGAGTATTGCAGAAAAGGTTTTATATGCCACATCAAGGCATATGATTGGGAAGAAAAGTCAGTGCTGAGACATGAAGATACCATTGAAAAAGCGGTAAATGACCGGACGGGGCTCCTAAACCATACCGAATTTCAGACGAGTCCGACACACGGTCTTTATGATGATCCCGAATTCCGCTTGGAAATGTACATGGATGAGGCTGTCTCAGATCCTCTCTATGACATAGAGGATTATCAAGGCGTCAGGGAAGTATTGGGAGTCATACACGATGTGAAGATCATTTCCCAATTCTGTGCCCTTATACGGGATAAAGCCATCGTACTTGCCGACGGACATCACCGATATGAGGGGGCGATTGCTCATAGAAACCAACGAAAGTCGGCAAATTCTTCGCATAATGGAGGAGAAGGGTACAACTATCATATGATGTATCTCACCAATTCCGCTGCCAAAGGTCTGAAAATCCTGCCTACCCACAGGTTGATATACGATGCTCGCTTATCAGAGCTTGAACTGCTGCACAAATTGTCCTCCTACTTTACCATCAGGGAAGTAGCAGACCCTCAGGAGATCGGGGACTTGATCCTTAATAAGCAATGGGCTTTCGGGCTTATATTTAAGAATTCCGCCTATAAAATCCGATTGAAGCCAGAAGCATTAAATGAGATGCCGAGAGATATTCCTGAGGTTATAAAAAACCTTGACTTAGAGGTTTTGCATTATTTTCTGATAGAAAAGAGCTTAAATATACCAAGGCATGAACAACGGTTTTCCAACAATATTAATTATGAAAGGAACCTAAGCCGCTGTCATTATAGGGTGGCTTCTGGAGAAGTTGACTTAGCAGTGATCACCAAGGGGGTCACGATGAAAGAAGTGATGGAAGTAGCCCAAAGTGGCAACATCATGCCTCAAAAATCAACTTATTTCTATCCTAAAGCTGTGTCCGGATTGATTTTCGCTTCCATCGCCGAAGAAGAATTCAGTTTCCCTTACGAAATGTTTTTATGATCCAGCAACTGAAAAATAAGCGCATTATTCTTGCCTCCAAATCCCCCAGAAGAACGGAATTATTAAAAGGCTTAGGAGTGGAATTCATCACCCAAACCAAGGAGGTAGAAGAGGACTTCCCAAAGAAAATGGACATCAGCCAAGTGCCGCAATATCTGGCGGAAAAAAAAGCCCTTGCATTCCGTCAGGAATTGGAAGAAAACGACCTACTTATTACTGCTGACACGGTTGTGGTTGTTCAGGGAGAAATATTGAACAAGCCCGCTGATAAGAAGGAAGCTTTAGAAATGCTTCAAAAACTTTCAGGAAACGTTCATCATGTAATCACGGGCGTATGTCTGATGGACCTTCGAAAAACGGTGATTTTTGATGACCGCACGGAGGTACATTTCAAGAAAATGGAACAGGAAGAGCTTCTCGGCTATGTCGAGAAATTTCAGCCCTATGACAAAGCCGGTGCATACGGTGTACAGGAATGGATTGGATATGTCGCGGTTTACAAAATGATCGGATCATTCTATAACGTGATGGGTTTACCCGTCCACCGGATTTATGAAGAACTAAAGAAGTGGTAGAATGGTGGTTGGTTATTGGGCTATTGGTTATTAAACCGATCATACGCCAGAAGAACGCTATACCATCGCTCTAAGCCTTTGTCGATATTTGAACCTAATAACTCAATAACCTTATAACAGAATAACCCACCCTATTTTTGTGCCACTGGCTCCGGTTTTTCGACGGTTTTAATAAGATCTCCATCTTCCAACTCCTTACTGATGACAAAGTATGGCCCGGAGATAATTCTTTGGCCTTCCGTGATGCCTTCAACGATCTCTATATTCTCAAAATCGGATATCGCTGTTTTAACCTCTACCATCTTCGCTATATTTCCTTCCACAACAAACACGAGTTCCTTCAACCTGGCAGTAGCTCCATCCTCGGAGCTTAGGTTCATTCCTTCCCGGGTGGTCACTGCAGAAAGAGGGACGGCTAACACATTATCTTTCTTTTGGGTAATAATTTCAACGCTCGCCGTCATCCCAGGCCTAAATGGATACCTGTTTTCCGGTGAAATTAGATCAGCATAAGAACTATTCAAAATCCGAATCCTGACTTCAAATTCCGTCACAGCATCCAGTGTAGCCTTTTCATTGGCAGAATTGGCAATTGCGGTGACGACACCAGTGAATTTCTTTCCGCTATAAGTATATGAATCCACATCAATAATGGTGGTGTCGCCCCTTGATATCCGCACGATGTCATTCTCATTGACGTTCACCCTTACTTCCATATTATTAAGATCAGCCAGCCTCATCATTTCCGTTCCCGCCATCTGGGCTGTTCCCACAACTCTTTCCCCCTGCTCCACCAACAAATTCGAAACGATACCACTTACGGGAGAGTAAACATTGGTTAATCGAAGATTCTCCGCTGCCTCATCTACGGTAGCCTGTGAGCTTTTGATAATGTACTCAGCAGCAACCACAGTTTGTTTGGCAGCCTCTAGGTCATTTTGGGCAGATAGGAAATCTGCCCTGGCCTGTTCAAAATCGGAATCGGAAATGACCTTGTCGCCATAAAGCTTTTCGTTTCTTTTGAATTCCAGTTCAGCTCTGGTAAACTGGACCTCCGCTCTTTTCAAAGAAGCTTCAGATTGGGCTAGATTAGCCAGCTGCTGATTGAGATTTGCTCTTGATCTATCCAATGCGGAAATAAAATTATCCGGACGGATTTTCACCAAAAGATCATTTATTTTGACTGAATCCCCTTCTTTGACATTCAATTCTATAATTTCACCCGCTACATCAGGACTTAATTTCACCTCTGTCTCCGGTTGCACCACTCCAGAAGCACTGACTTTTTCGATGATCGTGGTTCTTTTAGCTTCGGTAGTTTCAACCTCTGTTTCATCTTCCCCACCTATCCATCCGGCAGACTTTCCGATCACGGCAAAAAGGATCAAAAATGCTACAACTCCCAGCAAAATGTAAATTAATTTATTAGACTTCTTCTTGGCCATGGTATAGTTTTATAAAGTAATGGGATTCCCTAAGTAAAAATCAAGGACTTTCACCCTAAAGATATATTCATATTTAGCATTCAGCAAATCCGCTTGGGCACCAAACAGGTTATTTTGTGCTACCTGAAAATCAACTGAGTTCAGCGCCCCCACATCGAAACGTTGTTGGGCCATTCTGAAAGCTTCCTCCAATGAAGCCACTCTAGTAAGCGAGGCCTGGTAGGATTGGCGGGCAGCATACGCATTGGTATAGGAAGTTTCAATATCCTGCCTCAGCTGGTTCTTGACCTCCAAAGATTGCATTTCGCTTAAGTTTCTTTGCACTCTCGCCCGTTGAAGGCTTGCCTTGTTCCTGAAATTTGAGAAAATTGGGATATTCAAGTTGAGTCCAAATGCCTGAGAAAGATTGTTGTCTATCTGGGTACCAAAACTTTCCGGATTTCCGAATGCAGCTTGATCAACATAATTTGAAAACAAATTACCTCCCAATCCCAAAGTAGGATAATAGGCACCTTTAGCGATTTTTACGCCATATTCAGCGCCCTCTATTAACAGTTCTGCAGACCTAACCTGCGGCATTGACTCCACTGCTATTGCATAAATTTGATTTGCATTTACACCTTCCAGAGGATAGTCCTCTGCCTCCAAATCAGGTACTGAAACGTCAAACCCATCTGAGAAAGGAATTAAGAGTTGTTGAGAAAGGTTTAATTTTGACAATCGCAAATTGTTGTTGGCATTAATAACCTCCAATTCAGCGGTAGCTTTTTGCGCCTGCATTTCTAACCTTTCTGATAAGGGAAGAGACCCCGCCTCCACGAGTCTTGACGTTCTTAGCAACTGTTCATCGGATATCTTCAACTGAGATGCTGCTATGCTAACCTGCTCCTTGGCGAAAACTACATTGACAAAAAGATTGATGACGTTTAAAGTGATATCATTCTGTGTCGCTTCAACATTAAGATTCCCAGCTTCTACATTAATCTTCGCCTGCTGTATTGAATTGGTAATCTGGTTTCCTGCAAAAATAGTCAAGTTGGTATTGGCACTAAGATTTATATTTCCAATCCGTCGGGCCTCAAAAAGGTTGGTGACGGGATTGATAGATCTACCCCAGTTAAAACGTCCCGATGCGGAGGCCGACAAGGATGGCAATCGCTGTCCCCTTGCCTCAAGCAGGCTCGCTTCATTATTGAGTTGGTTTAATTGGCTTCTCTTAAGTGTTAGGTTGTTTTCCACCGCAATGTTTACCGCCTCCTGCAACGAAAGGGCACTTACATCCTCTTGTTGCGCCATAAGGATTGGAGAAAACATCAGAAACAAAATCACCAACAAAAAATTTCTTCTTTTCATAATTATTAATGTAAGCAGGTATACCTATTAATACACTGTAGCTGAATGATGTCTCTTTAACACAGGCACATCATTGGATAAAATCTTGTGGTGTTTGGAAACTCACCGCTACTCCTCAACCTGGATCTAAAAATAAAGCTTTTTCACCAATATCTCCAAAGACAGGAACCAGATCGCCAATATTAATGCTAAACTATCGTTTCACGCACAAATTGCAAATTTATATTTATAATTCCTCCACGAGAATCCCGAATGCGTACAAATTAATTAATTTTAACATTCTTCGAAAAAAGGTCATACTTAAATAATGACCGTATACGGACAAGTGAATGGACGGAAACGATACACAACTCTTAATTTTCAGCCTAGGGAAAGGGTTAATAGAAACTGATAATCTTGGGATAAACCGGGCGGCTCTTTTTGGGGACGGGGTGTTTGAAACCATGGTGTACAAGAATGGCAGGATCCGCTTTTTAAAAGAACATGGAGAAAGGCTTGAAGCTGGGTTAAAAACATTAAAAATAGAACCCTCCAGTTTATCGATAGGACAGCTGGAAGAGTTATTGCAGGCACAGTTCACCGAAAAGGATTTAAGGATCCGTTGGAATGTATTCCGTAGTGGCTTGGGCAAATACACCCCCATGAGTAATGGAGCCAAAGACTTAATAGTTGTTCAGGATCTGGACAAGCCTATAAAAATTAAAGGACATGCTTATGTCAGTACAACGATAGCGATCTCACCTTCGCCCTGGAGCCATTGCAAAACCTTAAATGCTCTGCCTTATGTGATGGCCAACATTGAAAGAAAAGAACTTGGAATGGACGAGGTGATTTTGTTGGATGACAAGGGATTTGTGTCAGAGGCTGGCTCAGCCAATATATTTTGGCTAACAGAGAATGTCTTCTATACCCCATCGCTTGCTTGCAACTGCATCGCCGGTGTGGGAAGAAGAAAAATTATAGAAGGCTTAAGGAAGGCTGGTCATATCTTGATTGAAGGCCAATTCACCTTTAAAGAACTACTAGAAGCTGAAAAGGTATTTACCAGCAATGTTACCGGGATTGCATACATCGGTAGTTTGGAGAATCGGTCTTACGATACAAGACTCCTCCCGGAAGTAGAACAGCTATTTAATGAATAACGCCTGGGACAGACTTATTAAAGACTAGTCCAGGCGTCTGATAAAGATATTTAGTGGGTAGCCTTCCGTTTAACTGCTTTTTACCGCATGATCCACCGCACGTGCAGCTAAAGCCATATACGTCAGTGAGGGGTTCTGGGTGCTGGTGGAAGTCATGCAGGCGCCATCCGTTACATAAACATTTTTACAGGCATGGAGCTGGTTCCATTTGTTCAAAAGTGACGTTTTGGGATCGTGCCCCATTCTTACCCCGCCCATTTCATGAATATCCAAACCTGGTGCACGCTGGTCGTCCCGGGTTCTGATGTTCTTAAAACCAGCCGCCTCGAACATCTCGCTCATCTGCTCGATGTAATCCTTGATCATGTCCTCATCATTTTGGTCATAATCCACAGATACCTTTAACAACGGCATTCCCCACTCGTCTGTCTGGCTTTTGTCCAGACTTACTTGTCCGTCTTCCTTAGGAATGGTTTCTCCCATCATATGGGAACCTACTCTCCAGGTGCCGTATTTTGGGTTGAGCAATTGCTTTTGAAGCTCCGCCCCTATTCCTGAGCGATCTGTTTCCACACTTCTAGTTCCGCTAAATCCGGCGGCATATCCCCTGAGGAAATTCGTCTCCTGCTTGTTCAGGTTTCTGAAGCGAGGGATGTATCCACTATTGGGTCTTTTGCCTGAGGTGGTATAATCCAATAATCCCTCGTATTCACCGGATACACCGGCCCTATAGTTGTGAAACGCCACATACTTACCGAGCAAGCCATTGTCATTACCAAGACCCTCGGGGAAACGGTTAGACTTGGAATTCAACAGGATCATATTGGTATTCAAGGCACTTGCATTGAGAAAGATAATTGGGGCGTAATATTCCGTTACCTCTTTGCTAAGAGCATCTATTACCGTTACACCAGTGGCCTTTTCTTTTTCTTCATCATAAATAATGGAATGAACCACGGCGTTGTTTTGCATCGTAAGATTGCCCGTGTTAGCGGCCCAAGGCAAAGTCGAAGCGTTACTGCTAAAGTATCCCCCAAAAGGGCAGCCGCGTACACAAAGATTTCGGTGCTGGCAAAGACCGCGCCCCTGCTTGGCGTAATAGTCATAATTACCCGTGATGTGCGCACATCGGCCGATGATTACATCCCTTCCTGAATAATTATTGCCTACGAAATCCTTAAAGTACTTTTCCACAGCCGTCAGCTCCATAGGAGGCAAAAACTCCCCGTCGGGAAGATTGGGTAACCCATCCTTGTTGCCGGATACACCTACGAATTTCTCCACATAGCTGTACCAAGGTGCCAGATCCGCATATCGTATAGGCCAATCCACTGCAAAACCGTCTCTTGCCGGCCCTTCAAAGTCCAAGTCACTCCATCGCTGCACCTGCCTGGCCCAAAGCAGGGATTTGCCGCCAGTCTGATAACCCCGGATCCAATCAAAAGGCTTGTCCTGTATATAAGGGTGTTCTGTATCCTTTACAAAGAAATGCTCGGACTCCTCCCTGAAAGCATAGCATCTGCTGATGATCGGATTCTCTTTCTTGATGTCACTTAATATTTCCCCTCTATGCTCAAATTCCCAAGGAAACATGGCCGTAGTGGGGTAATCTTTGATATGGTTGACTTCTTTGCCCCTTTCCAACACCAAAGTCTTTAAACCTTTTTCGGTTAATTCCTTAGCAGCCCATCCACCGCTCATGCCTGAGCCGATGACAATGGCGTCAAAGGTTCTTTCTTTTATGCTGTCTATATTTAGATTAGCCATTGATATTAATTTTTTCTGTCGGATCAATCATTTTCTCGCCTTGGAAGCCTCCCGGGATCATGTTGTAAGGCATTACTTCGGTCATAAAATACTCGGAACTTAAATAACCTTGTAGCGTGAACCTCTTTGTAGTATTTAGAAAATACTTCAGCTCCTCTATGTCGCCGCTTTTGTCTTCCGAATCCACAATATTCATAAAGCTGCTCTCAGCTGCTTCCTGATTCATTGTCTCAAAAGCGCTTCCCGATTTCCTTTTTATATAGGCGTCGAAGTTCTTTAAGCCCTTGGTAAAACGGGATTGATCTTCTTCGCCCAGACAGTCGTTGGCCATCACCAAGACAAAGTCCTGCATGTTCAATTCCTTCGCCCCTACAATCTCCCCTCCCGGAAGGATCGTTTCTACCACCTTTGCCAAGATATTTCGGTGAACATCAGTGACCTGTAGTTTATTGTAGGCTGCCAATACGTTTTCCCGAGAAAAATCGCAGGAGGGGAAGGCCATTAGTCCACCCGTGAAGAGGGCAAGTTGTTTCAGTGCTAATCTTCTGTCCATACTAAATGATTTAACCGCCAACAATATAAAGGACAAAACATTTAGATTCCTAATTTTTTTATTGTTGTCCCCTGCGTTATATAAAAGGCTATATGTTCTGTCCAATATTATGAGAATATGCCGATCATATAAAAAAAACACGAATTTGAAAAAGAAACCTAAGCTAACTTATTATTTCTCTATTTTTACGCATCAACCCTACTGCGATGAAAACAAAATTATTACTGGTCCTTCTTCTTTTACCTTTCCTCCTCCCTGCCCAGACCACCCTTACCTTTTTGGATGAACAATCCAAAGAACCGGTACCCGGAGTTATTGTAAAATCCCAAAAAAACAATTACCTCTCGAATGAAAGCGGCGAGATCGTCTTAGAGATATCGTCTCCCACCCAAATGGTCGCTTCCCATATCTCCTATGGAACACAGGCGTTTTTGGCCGTACCTGATGAACGGCAGTCTATTAATTTACAACGTGCACAAATCCCGCTGACGGAAGTGGTCGTGTCCTCTTTTGAAACAGAGCGGCCCCTATTGGAACAGGCCGCAGCCATCCAAAGAATTCCGGAGAGCGACCTTTACCGCTTCAACGAAACTTCCATCGTCAACGCTTTCAATACTAAACCAGGTATCCGGGTGGAAGAGCGGGCACCAGCCAGCTATAGGATTTCGATCCGGGGAAGCTCACTTAGAGCTCCGTTTGGTGTACGCAATGTGAAAGTGTACTGGAATGACATCCCCTTCACCGCACCCGACGGCACCACTCCCCTCAATATCCTTGATCTCTCTAATGTAGAAAATACGGAGATTATCAAAGGCCCGGCGGGAAGCATATATGGTGCGGGAAACGGAGGCGTTATTAACTTTACCAGTCGTCAACAGATTACCAATAGCCGGATTAGCAGCGACTTTTCCTTTGGGGATTTTGGTACGACCCGTTTCCGGCTAGGGGTGGATCAGCAACTTGAAAACGGAGGGATAAGCGCGTCTTATGTTCAGCAGAAATCGGACGGCCATCGGGAACACACCGCCATGGACAGAAAAGTATTCCAGATGGCTAGTACTTTTTTTCCTTCTTCCAAACAGACAATTTCCACACAGATCCTGTATGCGGATCTGCATTACGAATTACCAGGCCCTTTGACGGCGGAACAACTTGCAGACAATCCCAAACAGGCGAGGCCCGGATCTGCCGCCCAAAATGCTTCAATCACCCAGAAATCCCTTTATGGTGTCCTGTCCCATGACTATCAGTTTAGCAATAAGATTTCCAACAATACCTCTCTGTATGTGAACACCACGGATTTTGAGAATCCCTTCAACTTAGACTATAAAAAGGAAACCCAATATGGCTATGGAGGAAGAACGCGATTTACCTACAATGATCAATGGGGGCAGTTTCCTGTCCGTTTGATTGCAGGAGGAGAGTATCAGTTTGGAAAGACAGCCGCACAGAATTATGGGAACAAAGAAGGGAAGGCAGATACTATCCGATTTAGCGATGACTTAATCACTACACAGGCCTTTTTGTTTCAGCAATTGGAAGTTGACCTCAGTGAAAGCCTGCTGATAACATTGGGGCTCAGCGAAAATTTTTCCCGATTTGACATTGACCGGAACATCAATGTCAGTACAGGCATTCCGTCCGCCGCAGAGAGAAGATTTGATCCGGTAATTATCCCGAGAATTGCACTTTCCGCAAAACTTAACTCTCAGGCTGCTGTCTTCGGCAGTGTTAGCGCTGGCTTCTCTCCTCCCACTATAGACGAAGTACGAACCAACGAGGGCTCAATCAACCTTGACTTGGACGCTGAAAAAGGAATTAACTATGAAGTCGGTTACCGTGCCAACCATCGACAGGGACGGATCAATACGGAATTGAACCTCTTCTACTTCAAGTTGGACGAGACCATTACTTCCTTCACCAATGAGCAAGGGGTTGTACTATTCAGAAATGCCGGTGCTACGGATCAGAAAGGCGTAGAAGCGCAATTGGATTATGCCTTGATCAGAAAGCAATTAGGAGTTGTTCAGGAATTAAAATTGACGCATGCCTATACCGGCCATTTTTTCAAGTTTAAAGATTATCAACAAAATGAAAATGATTTTTCTGGAAATGACCTGACAGGCGTGTCGCCCCACACCTTGGTCAATCAGTTGGATTTACGGACAAGAGCAGGTCTTTATCTTAACCTCACCCACCAATGGGTGGATGAAATCCCCCTAAACGATGCCAATACTGTTTTTCAGGATCCCTATCATCTGATGAACGCGAGGCTGGGATGGAGAAATACCTTGGGCGTAAAATGGGATTTAGAAATTTACGGAGGGATTGACAACCTGCTTGACGAATCTTATAGCTTGGGCAATGACCTTAACGCCTTTGGTGGCAGGTACTATCAGCCGGCACCGATGAGAAATTATTATGGTGGGGTCAAGGTTGGGTTTAGGTATTAAAGGGAGTAGCGGGTACTTAGTATCAAGATAATAGAACCAAGAATAAAGAGCCAAGAGCAAAGTAAGATCGCTCCACTTGAACATGGAATGTCGAGAATCGCATGTCCACTATTTTCTAAATTTCGAGAAGGGTAATAGGTCTAGACGTAAACAAAAGCAAAGATCAAAGAGCCATGATTCCCCAACTGTTTGAATATTTAACACACGCAATAGATCGGAAGGGCTATATACCGGTAAAAAGGATGAAGAAAGTTTAATGAAAACCGTATCCGGGGTGACTATGGCATCTAATCCATTTTCCAAGGCAATAAAATATTGGGTATCATCTTCAATGTCGTTTTGTGGAGGATTTTAACCCGCATTATGCATTAGAATAGTTAAAAGGAGGGCTTAGATTCTGGATTTGGGAAAAGATACCGTCCATCCAAGGTCTTTTTTTGACAGGCAAAGAGATTTTCAGGACCTGTTTATTGGCATGGTTCACCTTCCAGGCCCCTAATGCAAAGCAATAGGATTGGAGCGTTTTTAAGGTCGCCCTGTTGTGGTGGTTGAGTGCAAAGTGCCTGAATAGGCTCATCAGGTTATAGGCCACCATGATGAACCTGAACGATGCCTCGGTAGCCCAAAAATCCTGTAGGCAAAAGCTCTCCAGTCCAAAATCATCTTTAAGTTCCTTGATCCTGTTCTCGCAGTCCGCCCTTGTGTTGTAGATGTTCCATATCTGGTCAAGCGGGAGGTCAAGGTTGGTCACATAGCAGCTGAAGCGATAGCCGGGCAGGTCCTCGAAAAGCATTTTGCCTCCCGATTTGGGACGGATATCCACCTGTTTTTTGACAATGATATACCTTCTGCTCTTCCCCTTCTCATGCGAAAACCTCATTTCGTTGAGCTCGATTCCTTTGGCCAGGCCCACCCAGTCGCCAAGCCCCCAGACCTCACTCTTCACGTTGGGGTACATCCTGACAGCCATAATGTATTTATGCTGCTCTTGCTCCAGATAACTGAGCAGTTCCTCGTTATAAAAACCGCTGTCCGCCCTTACAAGACCTATCTTTTTGCCTTTGAGTGCCTGGTCAAAAGTCTCCTGCATAAAGAGTTTGCAGCTGCTGCTGTCGGCGGTATTGCCGGGCCTCAACCATGCGTTGGCTACCATTCTGGTCTGGCCGACAAAGGCCATCAGGGGATGGTGGGAGTTCCTTCCCCGTTTGTTGGGGTTGTATCCTTTTGCGCTTCCTTCCTGTTCCCCGTAGCGGGTGATCACCGTGCTGTCAAAATCAACCGTAATGTTGTCCACACTTATCTGGTCAAAGAACCAGTTTTGGAGGGCCGGGAAAACCTCCGTGTTCCTCTTCTGGGAAAACTTGCCGAAAAACCGGCTGTATGTGCTCTGGGAAGGCATCTGTTCCCACCCGAATATCGACTGAAGAACTTTGTCATACCTCAGCCAGTCACAGTGGATATAACGGCTTGCCCCTGTCCAGATGCCCAGCCAAAATGAGGCGACAATATCAGCGGGATCATATCCCCGGTTGGAACCGGGCTGTGGCAGCTCAAGGGTGCCCAGATATTCCTTTATCCTTGTCTGGTCAAGAAATCTTTTCATCAGGCTCATGCCGCCAAAAGGAGTCACAGGCTTGTCCGAATATTCTATAGGAAGGTTAACCATTTTGGTGAAAGTTGATCATATTAAAAATCGGGGTTTTTGAAACACATTCAAACATTTTAAAAACATTTTTCTATCTTAATGCATAATCACGGTTTAAGGCTTTTATCATCGTTGTTTTACAATACTCGAAATGCTTGTTTCTTGGAGAGATTAATTCTTTTTTTCATAACATGACAATGATACGTATAATGCTGATTAATACGCATTATAGTTCCAAGCCTTGCCGGATTCTTATACACAAGCAACCTACTATTCTTTTACACCGAAGCTGACGGTTGTAGGTCAAATGGAAACTTAACTGCCTGTTTTTGCATTATGGAATATCAACCCGTAATTTTAAATCATATATGGACAAACCTATTTTTAACATCGAAGAAGTAAACAAGATTATCAGGAACCGCCGTTCTATGTTTGTGGCGCAGTTTAAAGAAAATGACCCTGTAGAAGATCATATCATTGAGGAAATGTTGGAAAATGCCAACTGGGCACCCACACATAAACTGACGGAACCTTGGGCTTTTACTGTGTTTACCGGAGATGGATTGAAAGAGTTTGCGGATTTTCAGGCGGATCTTTATAAAGAAAGGGCGGAAAGAAATGGCAATTTCAATGAGACGACCTACACTAAGTTTAAAGAAAATCCCCTCAAGGCTTCACATATTATCGCCATTGCCATGAAGCGGGACCTAAAAGCTAATCTTCCCGTTATGGAAGAAATTGCTTCCGTAGCCATGGCTGTTCAAAACATGTACCTAACGGCTAATGCCCATGGGCTGGCCGCTTATTGGGGTACGGGGGGGCCTACCTTTTATCCTGAAGCCAAGCCCTATTTCGGGTTGGAAGAAGAGGATATGCTGATGGGCTTCTTTTATGTCGCCAAGCCGGCTACGGATAGATGGCCAGTGGGCAAACGTAGACCGATTGCAGATAAAGTAAAGTGGGTAAGGTAGGTTGAGTACAGCGTATTGGGTATTGAGATATTTAGACGTTGGACAAAAGATATACGATGTTAGACATTATGCTGAAAGGCCCTTCCGGCAAGCAATGGGAAGTTAGAAGCGGGAAGTTGACCGGTCTTAATACTTGCTTCTTTGCTCTAGATTCTTTGCTCTTTGCTCTGGTCTCAATACCCAATACTCACATCCCGACACCAATATGATGCGGAAATTATTATACCTAATACCGATATCCCTTCTCTTGTCTTGCGGCCAAGATTTTCTCCCTAAGCCAAAAGGATATAACCGGATTGACATTCCTGATCATTCTTTTACTACTTTGAGTATGGATCTTCCTTATCAGTTTGAGCATTCAAGGTTCAGCGAAATAGAGCCGGATTCTTTTAATCTTGAGGAAAAAACGTGGATTAATCTTAACTATAGAGATCTGGGAGCTCGGGTACACCTGACCTACAAGCCCGTTTTAGGAAAGGAAGAAAACCTGAAAGCTTATCTGAACGACGCACTTACCCTTACTTCTAAGCATCAAATCAAGGCCTATGGTATAGAAGAAGGAGTGCTTAGAACTCCTAAAGGCTATACGGGATTGGTAGCAGAACTTAGCGGGGAGGTTCCGACCCAGTTTCAGTTTTATGTAACGGATTCTACCGCCCATTTCCTTCGTGGCGCATTATATTTTAATACAGCGGTCAAAAATGACTCCCTTGCCCCTATTATAGAATACATCAAAGTCGATATGATGCATTTGATCAATACGCTGGAGTTTGAGGAGGAGTAGAATTGAAAAGTAAGATCCGGGATGCAAACTAATTTCTAAGGCATCAAATAGGATCTACAGCTATAAAATCCGGCGCTTTAAATTTTTTCAAATTTATTTTCTTTTAAAGGCAAGGCAGAAATGATTGTTTGAAGGCGCAGTGATATTTTGCTTTTTACCATCCCAATTTTAACAGTTTTGGATAAACATTATGAAATGCGTTGTACAGTAAATATACCACATGGGATAATGTAGACGATCGATGAATTCATTTTTCCTACACTGTCTTTCCGTCCCTCCTATTCTATTGCCAACTTCAGAAAAAGAATAGCGAGGAACTTTAAAACAAAAAAGGTGCTCCAATGAATGAAGCACCTTGTAGGAAATGGTTTCTTAAAACAACTCAAGCTAAAACATGCACATGGCCTGTCTAACGCCTATTATCTCACGTCTTAAACGCCTCACTTAGGATCCAACACTTTGTTAACCCGCTCCAAAGCATCTTCCAAGTGAATCTTAGAAATGCGCTCGGCAGTCCTTGGAATGGCAGCGCTGATTTGTCTCTGCAGGGTTTTTAACTCCGCCCTTACCACGGGACGGATGTCTGACTGGGCTGCATTGATCTGTGCCCCTGCCCGGCTCCTGAAGGCTGCGGGCACTTCGGGAGCTTCTTTGGTCAGCAACTCTTCCAGTCTAGCCAAATGGGCTCTCTGCAAGCTTCTTCTATGCACATCGATGGCTTGGCCGTTAGGCAGTTCGGTCCATAGGCCCTTTCTAAGGTCTTCAAAAAGCTCAAGTATAGTATAGGCCTCTTTGCCATTAAGGGCTTGGTTTTCGATTACTCTACCCAATCTTCCCCAATCCAAAAGCCCGTTTAAAGAAGTTACCTGAAGCGAACGCACCCTTTCCAACAAGCCAAAGTCCTGCGTCCGGGCGACGATTTCTTCTTCGATAATCCAGGTAGGTGTTTTAAACAATTCTTCATTTAAGAACCGAACAGCTTCCTGTTGGGTATTCCGATCTGCATGTGTATAGACAGGCTCTGCTTGACCAGATGATCTGTAGATCTCATACACGCCACCAACATTCGTGCGCACATGCCCCATGTAGCGGTTGAACTGTGTGACTACCTGTCCATAAAGTTCTTCAAGGTCGTCGTAATTCTTAAAAGGCTTGTCTTCTTCTGCCGCCCATTCGTGTAGATTGGGCACAATCCTTTTCAAATTAGCAATCCCGTATGCCGAAGCCTTCATCGCATTGTCACCCAAATCCTCGCTTTGGGCACTCGGGTCATAAGAATTGCCCTGCCTTCCATATCGATAGATGGGGTCGCCATTCTTTTCGACAATCCACTGATCCAAGATGGCCTGCTCATCCTCCGGCGTCCTGGCTTCCAAGATCGGTCTATATCCCCAAGCCACAGAGAATTTATCGTAAGGCCCCACCTGCGGATGGAGGCTTACTCCTTCGTCTTCCGGTTGGGCGATATAATTAAAACGGGCGTAATCCATAATAGAAGGGGCAGTGCCAAATTCCTTCGTAAAGGTAGCCGATCTCAAAGAGTCAACCGGATACGCAAACGAAGAAGCAAAATTATGAGGCAACCCAATGGTGTGGCCGACCTCATGCGCGGCTACAAAACGGATCAATTCACCCATGATCTCATCTTTGAACTTGACGCCTTGAGCTTCAGGATTAAGCGCGGCTGTTTGAACAAAATACCAGTTTCTTAACAGGTTCATCACGTTGTGGTACCATCCTATATCGGATTCTAGGATTTCTCCCGATCTTGGATCGGATACATGAGGGCCGTAAGCATTTTGAATATCAGAAGCAAAGTAACGGATTACGGAATAGCGTGCATCTTCGGGACTCCACCCCGGATCCTCTTCCGGACTAGGCGCTTCCTTCGCGGTAATGGCGTTTTTAAATCCTGCCTCCTCAAAAGCTACATTCCAATCCTCCACTCCGGCGATCAGATAAGGCACCCACTTTTCAGGAGTAGCTGGATCTATGTAATAAACGATCTGCTTCTTAGGCTCTACGAGTTCCCCCGCTTTGAATTTCTCATCGGTGCCGGCTGATAGTACCTGCCACCAAAGGCGTTAAGGTCATTGCCCAAGCTATAAGATTCGTCAAGCAGGTTGTCAATCCCTCCGTAAATTTCTAAATCC
>Ga0115853_100008_pt1 | contig 44249 bp, 41 predicted proteins | sample InSIn5gowninarea_FD_83867 | JGI IMG/M metagenome (GOLD analysis project Ga0115853, IMG submission 83867)
AACGAGGGAATCGTAAGAAGTGCGATAAAATATATGAACTCTTTCATTTCCGCATAGCTGATTCTAACGTATGCATGGACCGTGTAGAATATGATCTTGTCACCATTCGGAACCTCGATCCATCACAAAAAGCCCACTATCTCCCCGTAACGGAATATGTGGGCTTTTTGTGCGTAACTGGCTTACTTGATTGAATGATTCAATCAATAGGAGACACAACGCGGGACTCTCATTCCATGCAGTCGGGAGAAATCACCTCCCATTTTCCAAACAGCGTGAAACCCGCTGCTTTCGCCAAGGCTGTAGACGTATGGTTATCGAGTTGGCATCGGTACTGCGGTTCGTATCCCTGACCATAGGCATATTTGCAGATAGAACGCACTACTTTGCGGGCATGGCCTTTTCCTCTAAAGGACGTCAGCGTCAATACGCCAAGATCCGCAATTTCAGTCTCCTCCTCCCATGGATACATACTGGCAACGCTGACTAAACGATATTGCTCAAAAGAGCCGAACACTGCCCAGTGATCCAATTCTACATAAGCGTCATCCAAGTCTTGTTCCGATGCGGAGGAAGCAAACGCGGAGAAAACCGACTCATCTTGCATAGTTAACCGGCGCAAGTCACCTTCGAGGTTTTCTTGCAGCAATACGTTCTTCTCGGCTTTTGAAAAATAAAAAAGATAGTCTGCACCATGTAGCGTAACGCCCGCTTCATTCAATTTCTGGCGAAAGATCGACTCAGACAAGGATTGTTGTGAAGAGAGGCCTATCTTATCGGCCAGCGCAGGTGTCAAGACCGCCATCACGCGTCCGTCGGAGGTTTCCAGCACCATAACCCGACTCTCTTCGTCAAGTGCAGGGTTTATGGCAACAGTAAAAGTTCCATCGCTATAGAGGACGTCACCGTTCAAAAATTGCTCCCGCCAAAAGTCAGTGATCGTTTGTGAAAATACAGGCACACTTCTTACTGGATTTGTCATTATGTTCACTCCCTCATACGTTAGATTTATGTATGCTTCCGAAGTTTCTTTAGAAATTGCTCGATCGCATCCATATAACCCGGTATGGTAATCTGTCTGGGAGCGAAGAGACTAATAAGTACTGCCCGCATATTTGAATTTGCCGTTTGCTTGCTTAACATAGAGTGATCAGCGTCAGGAAAGACCACTACGGTTAGCAGCTCAGGTTTTACGATGTCACGATATACCCTCTCCGTTTCCTTCACATCGACATGTATATCTTCTTCCCCCAGTATCAGAAGCACAGGCGAATTGAAATTCGGAAGGTCATTAGTGGCATCTGACAAGAAATTTTTGCTCACAAATGTCCATCTGTCTTTTGCCATCAAATTATTTTCGCGAGCAATTTTCACATACTCCTCATAGGAAGCTTGTTTTTCCAATAACGTGAGTACTTGCTGGTCATACGCCTCTTTGTCTTGGATTTCCGCTTCTGAATACCCGTCTATCACCATATTTTTGCGTGTATGATATTGCCCTTGACTTACCCAATTAATGGCGGGCGATAGAAGTAGGCTGAATGCAAGCGGTTCCTTCTTAGCGAGCTTTGGAATGACCCATCCTGCCTGGCTTGCTCCCCAAACCCCAATCTGTTTCTCGTCAATCATCGGCTGCTCTTTTGCCCAAGCAATAGCCTGACGCGCTTCTTCCACGCGGTCATCTATACTCTGGTGTAACCAATTACCCTCGGAACCGTTCATTCCTCTCTTATTAAGGGACAAGGAGGCGTAACCAAGTGAGGCTAACCGCTCCCATAGCGGCTTATAGCCATCATCATGCGTGGCATCAATAGGTCCATCACCATGTATAAACAAGACTAAGCCCAGTTTGTTCGTGTAGTTTTTAGGCAGTACGAACGTACCGGTCAATTTGCCTTCCGATGTCTGGATTTCAACAGCTTGCTCAACCATATCAAAGCTGTTTTGCTCCAATATGTATAGTCCTGCTCCGCCAAATAGCAGGACGACGATCATCATGGAAATCATTATTTTCTTTTTCATCTATCCTTCTCCTCTTGAAAAGATTTCAAAGTGAATATCTCCAACCGTACACCTTAGGTCAGACCTAAGGTCAAGTAATGAAATGATAAAGGCAGATCGTGTAAATAGATGGTACCTTGAATGGACTTTCAAGAGAGTTTATTCTAGATATATCAACTCTTTAATGAGGGTGATAATTTATCTTTGCTGCCGCCTGAATGGTCAAACTATCATCGCGAAAGTTATGATGGCATCCAACTCTGGAAATGAGGCTGGCAAAACATTTGTCGTAGAGCAAAACGGAGAACGCGCTACTCTCGGTATCAAAAAAGGACGTCTCTTCTTCGCTGGTTAAACCGAATACTCTTTCTCTTGAAGCAACGATTTTTATGGAAGAAGAGGCTTCCCGCCATTTTCTGTTGTTTTCGTTAACATGCTTGATGTATTTCATGTTTATCATTTATAAGGATGAATCGAAGATAATAGAAAGATTAATGGATGAAATATTGGATGAAGGTGAGGAATAACCGTACATTTTTCACTTCAGCAGAGGCAGTACGGACGAGAAAATAAAGTCCTGAACTGCCTCTGATTGTGAAGACTGTCAATTGGGGCAGATACCCATCATTTTCTTACGACAAGTTGAATGACATGAGCTAATCCGGTGTGCGCCTTTCCTGCCACACGCTCTTGTTCACCATAGAAGAAATGGATCACCTCATAACCTTTGCACCAAGCAAGAATTTCTTTTGGATCATAAAGCATGTCAAGTTCCTGGGGGCCACCCGTACCATACTTTAATTGTTCCTCCGAGAATACCTCAAGCATGAGAATTCCTTTGGGCTTTATTGCCTTTTTCATTTTATTCAGAACCATCGTCTGAGCATTTTTATGAAAATGTCCATATACCATAATCGCGGCATCATATTCTTCGCTTGGCACATCCTCTTCCAAAAGGTCAATTTTTTGGGTTTGTACGTCAACGGAATGCTTCCGAGCCAGTTTTTTCGTTTTTTGCAAGCCGCTCTCCGCATAGTCAATGGCTGTCACTTCAAGATTTCTTTTTGCTAAAAAAACTGCATTCCGGCCTTCACCCTCTGCAAACGCGATCACTTTTTGACCTGATTCTAACCGAAAAGCTTGTTGTTGAATAAAAACGTTAGGTTCTTCCCCATAATAATATTCTTCCGAATGAAAGCGCTCATTCCAAATATTCCCCATGTTCACCATCCTCCTGTCATTAAAACCCATTATAGATTTATTATATCCACAATATCTCCAAAGACAAGGATGTGTCAATATCGCATGGTATCGAGAGCATTAACAAAAGAACCTTTCTTTGAACGTACCTCTTGACCTTAGGTCTGACCTAAGGTGTATGGTTAAGATATTCTACCTCATCCCAAGGGAGTAACGTTTATGAAGAGTGAAATCACCATTAGCGAATTAGCTACGCTTATGAATGTGTCTGTTCATCAGATTCGTTATTTTGAAGAGAAAGGGGTTCTTCTACCTGCTTACGTAGATAACAATCAGTATCGAATGTATAGCATGGATCAAGTTTACCAGCTAGCCCATATTCTGTTGCTTCGCAAATTGGGAGTGCCTGTCCAGTCGATTAAAGAATGCATGACTTCCTATTCTGCTGATCAATACGGGCAGCTACTCAATCGTTCTTTGAGAGAAATACATGCAGAGATCCTTCGCCTTCAAGAGCTTCAGCAATTCATAACAAAGGTCTTGCATGAACAAAAGAATTTTCAATCTCTCACGAATCCCTACCAAATAAAGTGGCGCGAAACCACTTATTTGTCCCGGTGGATAGAAATGAGTTCCCAAATGACGCTAAACGCCAAACTGTTGGCTGAACAGGCCAAGTCTGTCCCGAACTTGTTCGAATCGGACATTCATTTTATCGACGATGGTTCCAGTACCCTTACGTTATACACGGAAACAGAAGCGCCTGGCGATTTTTCATTGCCCAGTGGCAACTATCTGTCTACCCAAAGGCTAGTCCATGAAGAGGATGAGCTTGAACAAGTGATTGAACAGTTTTACGCCTATGCCGCAGCCCAGTCTCATGTTATACAGGGACCCTTGATCCTCATTGAAAGATCTTACTTATCCCTATTTAGTCAAGGCCAACTGCACTATGAACTACAAGCTTTGATCGAACCGACTACCCATTCCGAAAGGGGAGGCCGCTCGTGACTGTTTCACCAATTACGATAGAACCTATGCATGCTATGTACAATCAACAGATTGGTCAGCTTCTTGTTCACGGGTTTCGTGGGAAATTCCAAACCCTTACGAAGCTCAATGATGGCGATCTTGCCCTCTTTTTCGAAAAGGTATTTGATCATGTTCCTTCAGATCCAGCGAGTCAACGAATGGTTGCGCTACAAGAGGGAGAAGTTATCGGGACGATATCCATCAAATGGAAGACCGAATCTACTAGCATGCCAACATTTCCTGCATGGAAGAACTTCCATCGTTTTGGAAAATGGACTCTCCTGAAAATGTTCATCGGATTATCTTTCTTAGACCATAAACCAGAGGCTGGAGAATGTTATATTACAGACGTTGTTGTCCATCCGGATCATCAAGGCAAAGGAATTGGAAACCTGCTATTGCAGTGGGCGCAGAATTTCGCACAAACACAGCCAAGCCTAGACAAGTTAAGCTTGTACGTCGCAGGCAAAAACCCCCGGGCAGAGCAGCTTTACCAGCGATTATCATTCCATACGCAATTGAGAGAAAGCAGCTTCCTCTCACATATTTTATTCAAGGAGAAAAAATGGAGTTACATGGTGAAGAGATTGAAATAACTCATGACAAAGGGCGAATCGTCTCTACTCGACGTCCGCCCTTTGATAGCAAGCCAAGTTTTCATAAGGATACCCCGTCATCTGGATCTTTGCTCATACAGCTTAACGATTTCGATGATGGTGTTCACAGCGTGTAGCATGTTGTCAACGGAGACATACTCGAACCGCCCGTGGTAGTTTTCCCCGCCTGTGAAAATATTCGGTGTTGGCAACCCCATGAATGATAGCTGTGAGCCATCCGTACCACCGCGAATCGGTTGAATCTTCGGTACGATACCGAGGTTTTCGAGTGCTTGTGTAGCGATGTCCACTACTTCCATTACAGGCTCAATTTTTTCCCGCATGTTGAAGTATTCGTCTTTGATTTCGAGCTCAATTCGCTGCTCTCCGTATTTTTTCTGTAATTCTTCTACGATACGAGCCAATTCGGACTTTCTCTCCTGAAACCGATTGCGATCGTGATCCCGGATCAAATAACGAAGCTGTGTTTGCTCGACGTCTCCATGAATGGAAGACAGATGATAAAAGCCTTCGTAGCCTTCTGTCTCCTCAGGAGTTTCATTAACCGGCAGCCTTCCATGCAGCTCCATGGCAATTTTTGAAGCGTTGACCATTTTACCTTTGGCCGAGCCAGGGTGAACGTTCTTCCCTCTGCAAGTAATGATGGCTGATGCAGCATGAAAGCTCTCGTACTCGATCCCGCCAAGAGGCCCGCCATCCATCGTATAGGCATATACTGCATCGAAGGCGGACACATCAAACTTTTCTGGGCCTCTGCCGATTTCTTCATCCGGGGTAAAAGCCACTCTTACTTTCCCGTGCTTCAGTTCTGGATGGCGAATCAGATAAGCTATAGCGGTCATGATCTCGGCAATACCGGCTTTATCATCAGCGCCAAGTAATGTGGTACCGTCTGTCGTGATTAAGGTGTGGCCTTTGTAGCCAGCCAGCTCTGGAAACTCGCGCGGTGAAAGGACAATATTCAGCGCTTCATTCAAGACAATGTCTTGTCCGTTATAATTTTCAATGACTTGCGGCTTCACGCCAGCGCCGGTAAAATCGGTGGCCGTATCCATATGAGCAAGAAAACCGATTGTGGGAATTTTTTGGTCTGTATTGGACGGTAGGGTTGCCATGACATAACCGTTTGCATCCATTGTAACTTCCTGCATACCTATGGCTTTCAGCTCGTCTACGAGCATTTTGGCAAGCACGAGCTGCCCTGGTGTTGAGGGGCACGTTTCGCTGTTCTCATCGGATTGTGTATCAACTTGTGCGTAAGAGATGAATCTATTCATGATTTCCGTTTTCATGGTTTTATCTCAACTCCAGTACTATTAGTCAAACTTATTTTAGAAGACATGATCTCGTGACAAATTCTACCACGGTTCCCACTGATTCTTCAATTAATGAGCCTGGTTTGGACTGACTTTGAAAAATGAAACAGCGGCAACCTAAGATCTGAAATTACAATCTTAGACTCACCGCTGTTTTAATGGAAGTTTCTATTCCGTAGATGATTTCCCATTCAAATGATAAATGAGTTGCACAACGCCAGAGGAGAACGTTCTTGTATTCACCAATTTTACATTCACCCTCTGTTTTATATCCATAAACAACGGTTTTCCTTCTCCCAAAATAACAGGGTGAACAGATAAGCGAAATTCATCTACCAGCTCTAAATTGATAAAAGTCGTAATAAGACTTGCTCCACCATATAGCCAGATGTCTTTACCAGGCTTATTCTTTAGTAGATTTACTTCTTCAAGAATATGATCGTTGATGTATGTTGCTTTATTGTCAGTCCCTTTTTTCGTCTTGGAAAACACATATTTTTCTTTACTATGGACCAATCCCCAAATCTCTTTTTCCGAATCAGAATGTTCAATTTCCGGCGTATATTGCCCCCATAAATCATAACTTTTTCTTCCATAAAGAATCGTGTCGATTTGATGTAAGAATTGAACAAACCCCATTTCAGCGTCCATTATGCACCAATCAACTTCTCCATTTTTCCCTTCAATAAACCCATCTAACGTAACAGCTAAATCTAATATGATTTTTCGTGTCATGAGTGGTTACTCCTTTCGTTGATCTCCCCCCATTCTAAACCTTTAAATATGTCATCTTGTGTCTTATTCGTCGTCCATGCATCGGGCAACAAATGTCCTTCTGCTACCAGCTTTGAGTTGCCTTCCAAGTAAACGGATTCGGCAGCATCGTCTGTGAGATGGTAAGAAATTTGAAGTGGTCCCCCTCGAGTAAGCAGGTTCACAGAGGTGTCGACATGTCCTAAAATACCGGCAATGATTGCTGCTGCAGTCGATCCGGAACCGCACGCGTAGGTCTCTGCCTCGACTCCGCGCTCATAGGTTCTGATGCGAAGCGTTTGCCTATCAATCAGTTCCACAAAATTTACATTCGTACCATTGGGAAACTGCTGCTGATCATTTCTGACCATTCGTCCCCATTCTCTAAGTTGGTCATCCGCTATCGCGAAAACATTTTTGACAAACCAGACCGTGTGGGGAACACCGACAACACCGTAGTGGTACACGCCGCTCGGTCCGTCCCACTCATATGGTTGATTCAGCTTCAGCGCTTGCAATTGAACGTCGGGGAATTTGACTTTCACGCCGTTCTGATTGAGCTCTGCCTGATAGATGCCGGCCATCGTCTCGAAACTCATCTTCGTCTTGGCTGCTCCGATGTGGTAAGCAAAGCGCGACATGCACCTTGCACCGTTTCCACACATTTCTCCTTCACTGCCATCTGCGTTAAAATACCTCATCTTAAAATCGGCGATGCTGGAGTTCTCCAGCAGCATGAACCCATCCGCACCGATCGAAGTGCCTCGCCTGCATACATTTTGGACAAAGGCTGAAAGCGCAACCTCGTTCAACAGACCATCGCGATTGTCTACTACAATAAAGTCGTTGCCACAGCCATTCATTTTTGTAAACGGGACCCCACGATCAAACATTTCGCTCCCCCTTTTTATCCGATGTACCGTACAAAACAAGCGACTGCTCCACAGGATGGACTGGGGAGCTGTCACCTTGCTTTAAGAAGGATCGATTGCGGGAAATGATTGATAGAGATGACAAGCGACCGATTGCCCTTCTATTTCACACAGCTTTGGCAACTCGACTTTGCATATTTCCATCCTGAAACGGCAGCGCGGATGGAATTTACATCCCTTCGGCGGATTAGACGCAGACGGGAGATCTCCCGACAACACAATTTTCTCTCGCGTATCGTCAGGATCGGTAATGGGCTTGGCTGAAAGCAACGCTTGTGTATAGGGATGCAGCGGTCGTCCAAACAGCTTCTCTTTCTCAGCATACTCGATGATTTCACCTAAATACATGACCGCCACTTTATCGGCAATGTGCGCTACTACGCTCAAATCATGCGAAATGAAGACATAGGTCAAGGAAAATTGTTCTTGCAAATCCTGCAGCAAATTAAGGATTTGCGATTGAATCGACACATCCAGTGCGGAGACAGGCTCATCTGCGATAATCAGCTTTGGCCGAAGAATCAGGGCGCGGGCGATGCCAATTCGTTGTCTTTGCCCTCCGGAAAATTCGTGAGGATAGCGAGATAGATGCTGCTTGCTCATGCCGACAATCTCAATCGTTTCTTCCAGGAGCGCTTGTCGCTGCTCTCTCGGAATACCGTGCGAAATCAGCGGCTCCGTCAAGATGTGCCCGATCGTTAGTTTCGGGTTCAATGTTTCAAATGGATTTTGAAAAACCATTTGCATATTTCGCCTTACTGCACGCATTTCTTTTTTGTTCATTTTTCCTATTTCGTTACCTTGAAAACGAATTTCGCCTTGGAACGGTTCCAGCAAACGCAGAATACATTTTCCCAATGTAGACTTTCCACAGCCTGACTCCCCGACAATCCCCAGCGTTTCTCCTTCATAGACGCTCACATCAATCCCGTTTAGAGCATGAATATAATGCGGTTGTTGAAGCCACCCTTTTTTCATGCGAAACAGCTTGCGGAGCCCTTTCACTTCCAGGATTGGAGTCGTCATCCACCTACCACCGAGCTTTCCTGTACATGCCCCTTGTCTTGGGTAAATAACCAGCATCGACAAGAAGAATACTGATCCACTGGACGGAGCTCAGGATTCTGCTCCCAACATATCGCCATCGCTCGATCGCAGCGCGGAGCAAACCTGCACCCTTTGGGTTTGTTTTCCGGTGTCGGCACACTGCCTTTTATGCTATGAAGCCTTTTTGCGCGTTGCCTTGGTATCGATTGGAGCAAACCTACCGTGTACGGGTGCTTCGGATTGCGCAGCAACGACCGTACGTCCGCTGTTTCAATCGCTTGTCCCGCATACATCACCATGACGCGGTCGCACACTTCAGCGATCACCCCTAAATCATGTGTAATCATGATCACTGACATACCGATATCCCTTCTGATTCTTTTGATCAGATTCAAGATTTGTGCTTGAATGGTCACATCCAATGCGGTCGTAGGTTCATCAGCGATCAGTAATGACGGATTGCATGCGATCGCCATGGCAATCATCACCCGCTGCCTCATTCCGCCTGACAAACGGTGCGGGTAATCCCTGTAAATCTCTTCCGCTCGGGAGATGCCCACCACGGAAAGCAAATCCAGTACCCGTTGCTTTACCGCCGCTTTGCTTTCACCCTCATGCTCGTGCAGTACCTCACTGATTTGTCGGCCGATCGTCAACACCGGATTTAACGAATGCATCGGTTCCTGAAAAATCATTGCCATTTCCTTGCCTCTGAGACTGCGCATCTCGGCTTCACTCAGCGCAAGTACTTCTTTCCCGTTGAACCGAATGCTTCCAGTCAAAGTGGCATTATTGTCCAACAGTCGCATGAGCGAGAGCGAAGTGACGCTCTTGCCACACCCCGACTCTCCGACAATTCCCAGTGTCTCCCCTTTTTTCACATATAAATCAAGCTCATCAACAACGGTAATCGTACCCGACTCTTTCGAGAACCGGGTTGTCAGCCCTGTCACTTCCAGTACATTGTCCATAAATGGAGTCCCCTCTCCAATCCTCTTATTGCCCATTTACTTTTGCGTACGAGGATCAAAAATATCACGCAAGGCATCTCCCAGCCGGTTTACTGCCAACACGACAATGGTGATGGCCAATCCCGGGTATGTCGCAAGCCACCAGGCATCGGACAAATAATCTTTTCCTTCATTCAACATGGTCCCCCACTCGGGAGTCGGCGGCTGCGCGCCCAAGCCGATAAAGCCCAACGCAGCCGTATCGAGAATCGCTCCCCCGACGAACAGTGTCATGTAAACGAACAATACATTCGTAATATTGGGGAGAACCTGGAAGAGAATGATCCACCAGCTCGGCGTCCCGATCGATCTGCTGGCTTCCACATATCCAGACGACATGATGACGAGCGTCGCTGCCCTGATCAGACGCGCGAAGCTGGGAATCGAAGAAATGCCGATTGCGATCATCGCATTGGTTTGACTCGGTCCAAGCGCCGCGACAATGGCCAAGGCCAAAATGATCCCCGGCAAGGCGAGCAAAATATCCATCATCCGCATGAGCAGGTGATCAATGAATCCTCCCACATACGCACTGATAACACCAATCACCGTTCCTGCCGCTACTGTGATGCCGACCGCCATGACAGCAACCACAAGCGTAACGCGCGTTCCGTATAAAATACGGGAAAACAAATCGCGGCCGATCGCATCCGTTCCGAGAACATGCTTGGCAGACGGGCCTTGCAAAAAGGCTTCGTAGTTACTTTCAGTAGGGTCATAAGGAGCAATCCAAGGTCCGACGATTCCGATCACAGAAATGAGTAAAAGCACTATCAAGCTTAGTTTTGCTGCTCGCTGTTTCTTGATTTTTCCCCAAAAGGCAAGCTTGGGAAAAATCGGGAATTTGGCATGCATCGCCCCATCTGCGACGGTTTTGCTCCCCTCATTCAAGTTACCGCCCCTCCTTTTCCGTAATGAGGTCGACACGCGGATCAATCAAACCATAGAGGAGGTCGACCATCATATTTACCACGACATAGACGAAGCCCATAAGCAACACAATGCCCTGAATCATTGGAAAATCACGGGATGAAATCGCACGGATAGCCAATGTGCCGATCCCAGGCCAGTTGAAGACTTGTTCGATGATAACCGCCCCGCCCAGCAGAGTGGCGATTTGCAAGCCTACCACCGTAACAACAGGAATCATGACATTGCACAAGGCGTGTCGGAATAGGATGATCGACTCCCTCAATCCCTTGGCCCGTGCCGTTCGAATGTAATCATGGGAAAGCACTTCGACCATACCTGAACGCGTCAGTCGGCTGATCATCGCGGATGACAAAACGCCCAAGGTGCAAGCAGGCAAAACAAGATCCTTCCATCCTGTACCACCCGCGATTGGAAACCAGCCTAATTGAACGGAAAAAAACATGATGACGATTAACCCCAGCCAGAAGCTCGGCAGCGATAATCCGATCGAGGCTGCCGCCATCAGCATAAAGTCCAAGAGCGTATTCTTGTATTTCGCAGCCATAATTCCCATTGTTAAGCCAATCACGACCGCGATGCCAATCCCAGCGAAGGCTAGCTTGGCCGTTGCCGGAAACCGTTCCATGATTTCCACGATGACAGGTCTTTCTGTTTGTAAGGAAGTCCCGAAATCTCCTTGGATGACTCTTTCCATGTAAGTCAGGTACTGATGAGGTAGGGGCTGATTTAGCCCCATTTGTTCACGTAACTGTTCCACTTGTATTTTTGTAGCCTTTTCCCCTAACATGATCCGTACCGGATCTCCCGGAATAAAATGAACGAGCGCAAACGAAAAGATGGAAATGCCGAGGAGGACAATCACTCCTGATAGCATCCGATTCAACAAATACTGTTTCATGATTCGCTCCCTCCTCTCTCCCAGAATGCGTACTTATTGCTTACGGCTAAACTCGCTTGGGAATTTGGCGATAGGAGCCCATCAAGCGAATGACCGTTTGACTTCCGTCTCGTATAAAACGTACCGTTTGATCCGACCCTTCAACGTTTGCAAGAAAAACGTCTTCGTCGATCGCTTTTAAAGAGAATGAGTCCGAATGATCGACCGTTATGATCAGCGTGCCAGCATCCACGCTTACCTGAAGATGAATCCCTTCCATAGAGCCGTACTCGCCCGCATATTCAAGCAGACGATCTGTCGGGAGGTCATATTCCGTATACGTGACATGCGTTGATTTCACAGGACGATTCTCGATACAGTGAAACGCGCCATGTGCCAATGCGGCAGCCGGCGAACCGCTGAGATTGGTGAGCGCCACAGCAGCCAATCCGTTCTCGGGAATGATGCTCATGTAGGCTTGGATCCCTTTCTCTCTGCCGCTATGGCCCAGCATCACAGCACCGTAGAAATTGGGTGTAATCGCTATACCATACCCGTAATATTGGTTATGTTCGCATCGGAAATAAGGGGTGGTCATCTGCTGCACACTTTCCGTGCGAAGAATCCGTTCCTTGCCAATCAACCCTTTCGTTCGAAACAGCTCGGTGTATCTCATCATGTCGGTGAGCGTTGATTTTAATCCACCGGATGAATGAAACGGCGGTGTCTCAAATAGCGGTGTCCTATCCGCGTACCCGTGCAACTCCACCAAAGAAAAGCAACTATGCTGCATTCCCGCTGGTTGGAGAATATGCTCCTTCACATACGTCGAATATGGCTTGCCGCTTGCCCGCTCAATGATTGCTCCCAGTAGCGTATAGCAATCATTGGAATAACTAAACTCCGTACCTGGTGGGCCCAATAAAGTAAATTCCAGTTGTGCCATATAGGTCATCAATTCCTCATAGGTGTTTATCCCATGCTTGAGTGCATCATCGACGCAAGATAATGGCGGCAAACCGGAGGAATGGGTTAGAAAGTTGTGAATGGTGATTGCTTGCGTTCCACTTCCCGTTTTTACATGAAACTCTGGCAATAAGCGGGAAACAGGATCGGCAACCGTCAGTTTTCCCGCTTCCTGTAGCTGCATGATTGCAATAGCGGTGAACGATTTCGTAATCGAAGCGATTCCGAACAAAGTATCAACCGTCACTACCTGATCTTGCTCAGCATCGCGATAGCCGAAGCCATTGGCATAAACGAGCTGTCCGTCTTTGGCCACTCCAATTGCAGCTCCAGGCACCTCGCTTCCCAGCATTGTTTCTCGGACAAACTCCTCATAACTCACGATCCATTCCTGATTGTTCATGACCTGTTCTCCTTGTTCTTTGTATCCACGCTTACTTAACCCACACGTCCTGATACAATTTCAGTCCGGATGGATCAAGCATCAGCCCCTGAACACGGTTGTTTACCACGACAAACCGTTTTTCCGTGTAAATAGGAATCCAAAACGCCTCTTCCACAGCACGCTTCTGAAGATCTTCATAGATTTTTGCTCGATCATCGCTCTTCATCGTCACCTGTCCCTTTTCCAGCAAGGAATCGATCATTTTGTCATGGATGGCTGAACGATTCATCCCACCGATCTGAGTGGAATGCATGAACGGAAACAAGATATCAGGGTCATCAGCGACGTATCCATCCAGCGCCAAGTCAAATGTGCCAGCAGCAGTTAATTCGTCGACTGCGCTACCTTCCAACGTAATAATTTTCACGTCTACCCCAATCGCTTTGAACATTCCTTGCATCAACTGGGCAGGTTGAGACCATACTTCCATACTCAACAATTCGAGATGAAGCGGTTCTCCTGCTTTCTCCCTTATCCCTTGTGCATTCAGTTTCCATCCGGCTTCTTCCAGGAGCTTCACCGCTTCGTCGGGGTTGTATTTGTATGCATATTGGGCAATGGATTGATCGTATCCGAACAAATTTGCTGGTAACGGACCATCTGCAACAATTCCTTCACCTTGCAGATGCGACTGCACGATAGCCTCTTTCTTTACTGCCATTTGCAACGCTTTGCGCACGTTTTTATCTTGTAAAATCTCGTTATTCAAGTTCAGCTCGACAAACAGCCCTAGGCCGCGCTTTGTCTGCTCAAGTACCGTAAAACGATTGTTGTTCTTGAATTTCTTCGCGTCTTTCGCAGGCAGATCAGCGATGTCGATGGTTCCGCTTTCCAAAGCAGCGACAGCCGTTTGCGGATTTCGAATCAATTTCAGAACTAATTTGTCCGGCCTCGGTGGTCCTTGATTTTTAAAGAAGGGCGTAGCCCAGCGATACGCATCATTTTGAATCAGCGTGATAGAGTCTCCAGATTTCCAGCTCTCCATCTTCCATGGACCGACGCCGACAGGATTCCTTCCGTATTGATCCCCAAACTTTTGTACCGCGTCCACCGAGAGCGGCTGCATCCAGCTCGCGGAAGTGAAATAGGTGAGGAGCGTGGCAGACGGTTCATTCAATTCCAAAATAAGGGTCTGATCATCTGGTGTTTTGATCGATTTGATGATGCCAAGAACCATCCCCACGCCTTTCGGAGCGATTTCCGGAGACATGGCTCGCTCAAACGTTCGCTTGTAAGCCTGGGCAGTAAGCAGAGTCCCATCATGAAAGGTAACGCCTTGGCGAATGCGAAATGTCCAGGTCTTCCCATCTTCCGAAAGGGAGTACGATTCGGCCAGATGGGGCTTGACCTCATTTGTTTGGGGATCTCTGTAAAGGAGAGCCCCCCCTAAATTGAGTGCGACCCCCTCCGTGCTTAACGCTGTCGATTTGTGGACATCCAGTGTATCTGGCTCACTGCCGATCGCAACGGTAATCGTTCCGCCCTTTTTCTCAGATAGATTGGCATCTTTTTTTCCGTCATCAGTATCTGGTTTCGTGGCAAGCGTCCCGCAGCCGGCCACGCTTGCCAAAAGTACGAAACAGCAAAGGACAATGCTCACAAACGTAGCGGGTTCCCGCTTTCTTATCCCCATGAATGAAACCACTCTCCCTTGTATGGGATATTTCCTTGCCTCCTACGATCTGATCCAATCAACCGTTTTTTGATCCAGCTTTTTGACGAGAGCCGTCAGCAATTTCACCGTATTTTCCACATCATCATGATGGAGAATCGAAGCGTGACTGTGAATATAACGCGCAGGGATTGCAATAACGATGGATGGAGCCCCTTTGCCAACCATATGAGCAGCTCCTGCGTCCGTACCCGCACCCGCAATAGCAGCATATTGATACGGAATGCCTTCCTCTTCAGCCGTATCAAATAACAGATCCCGCAATTTCCGATTGGGCACGAGCGAGCCGTCGAATAGACCAATCGTAGGCCCGCCACCGCACTTGATATCAGGCAAATTAGGAGTGTCGGCGCTTCCCGGCGTGTCAAACGTTATCCCCGTCTCCAATGCAATGAATAGATCTGGCTGCACCATATACGTGCTCGTGAATGCGCCGCGGCATCCCACTTCTTCCTGTGCAGTAGCGCCGCTGAATACGATGTTGGGGTGATCCGTTTCTTGCAACTGTTTCATTACTTCAATGGCTGTCAGGCAACCGCCGCGATTATCGAGCGCTTTTGCCATATACATCTTGTCATTCGCCATCACCGTGAAAGGGCAGATCGGCACAATCGGATCACCTGGGCGAATTCCCAGCTCCTTTGCCTGTTCTGCACTGAATGCTCCGATATCGATGAACATCCGCTCGATCTCAACCACTTTCTTTCGTTCTTCCGAAGACAGCAGATGCGGCGGTTTTGACCCGATTACGCCGACAATATCCCCTTTGCCTGTTTTAATTTTCACGCGCTGTGCCAGCATCACCTGCGACCACCAGCCACCAAGCGGCTGGAAGGCGATGAATCCATCCTTCATGACACGCGTTACCATGAACCCCACTTCATCCATATGGCCCATCATCATGATTTTGGGTCCATTGGCCAGGCCTGTTTTCCGCCCGATTATGCTTCCCAGATTATCTGTGAACACTTCTTCTGTAAGCGGTTCCAAGTACGTGTGCATTATTTCTCGCACTTCCTGTTCTTGTCCGGGAACTCCGGAAGCCTCTGTCAGCTCTTTCAATACTTTTACCCAACTATTCATCCATATCTTCCTCTCCATTTGTATGTTATCTCCACCTATCATCAATGCGGTCATAGGAACCGATGCGAAGATCTGCTTTTTCGTTCGCCAGTACATGCTTGGCTATTCGCTCAGATGGGGTACGAGGCAATTCACTTCGGTATTCCCAATATCGTGGAACCTTGTAGTAAGCAAGATGCTCGGTGCAATAAGAGATCAATTCATGAGGAGGCACCTTTTGGCCCGCTTTCACTACCACGTATGCCTTGATTTCTTCCCCACGTATTTCGTCTTTCACCGGAAGGCAGGCAGCATATTGCACGGCTGGATGCATTTTCATGACTTCCTCAACCTCAGCAGCCGAAATATTTTCCCCGCTCCGGCGAATCATCTCCTTTTTTCTGCCGACATAATAGATGTATCCGTCTTCGTCCATTCGTACCAAATCTCCGGTGTGGAACCAGCCGCCCCGAAAAGCAGCGCAAGTCGCATCAGGGTCTTTATAGTAGCCATCCATCATCCCCAAGCCGCGCAGGAGGAGCTCGCCAACCTCGCCTCTCGAAACGGGGCGGTTGTGAATATCAACAATGCGGACAGTCCGGTCTTTATCTGGTTTTCCAATGCAGCCTGTTCCGAGCAATCGGTCATGATCGTGTGGTTTTACCGAAATATCTCCACCTGTCTCTGTCATGCCAAAAACCTCATACCATGGCGCTCCCCATCGCTCTTCCAATTCGCGGTGAAGATGCGGGGGAATGGCCGAGCAAAGGATGGTGCGAACGTTATTTTCCCTGTCTAATGGCGAGCGTGGTGCTTTGACCATTAGCGTGGGCATGATCCCCAGGCAGTAGAAAAAGGTAACGCCATGTTGCCGGACCTTCTGCCAAAATGTAGAGGGATGAAATCGATCGAGAACCACAAGCTTTGCCCCCACAGCGATCGCACCCAACAAATTCCATTGGGGGTCCATATAGTAAAAGGGCTGCGCCGTTAACAGTACATCGGAATTGGTCAAATGGGGATGCTGCTCGACCATCTTTTTGGCTATGGTGAGCCAGTATTCATGGGAAAGCATACACCCCTTGGGTAAGCCTGTCGTGCCGGATGTATATTGGATGTTGACTAAAGTTTCAGGAAAAACGGGAAGCGCTGTTGGAGTCGTGGGGGCTGTTTCACACATCGTTCTGAAATCGACAATGTTGGGATCGTCTGATTGGTCTACTGAGAGGATTGTTTTGAGGGTTTGTAAGGAAGGTCTGATCTTCTGTAGCAGGGATATAAACTCCTGTGAAGTTACGATAACGATTGCTTCGGAGTGGTGGAGGATATACTGTGCATCGTACTCTTTGTAATTTACATTGATCGGCACGATAGTCGCGCCCAGTTTTGCCAACGCCAGCCAGGTAAGCGGGAATTCCGGCTGGTTCCTTAGCATGACGGCTACCCGATCCCCATAGCCTACACCCATCAATTGGAGCATGTTAGCAATCTGGTTGGAACGGTCTTCTATCTGCTTAAATGACAGTTGTTCATTCCATTCATCAAAGACAAGCCCGATTTTTTCTCCCCATCGTTTGGCCGCCCGTGCCGTCAAAGACTTGATTTCTTGCAGGTCCAAAAGGTTTCAGCCCTCCTTCTCTATACCGATCCTTTTTTTCGGAACCCTTCAGCCGCCTGCTTGGATTCGATCGTTTGCACGGTTGCCAGAGCATGCTCGATCTCCAATTCAAAAGCTGCCTCCAGATCGCATTGTGCCCCGCGATTTAGCGCAAATTTGGCTTTTGCAAGCGCTACTTGCGGGAGCTCCGCTAACCGCTTCGCCCACTTGTCGGCTTCTTCAGCTAACACTTTATGATCCACTACCTTGTTGATGAGTCCTAGATGCAGTGCTTGCGATGCACCGAACCTTTCGCCCGAGAACAGCAATTCTTTCGCCCTGACCAGTCCGATCGCGATGGGAAGAATATGCGAGATTCCTCCGGTAACACTAAGTCCCACACTCACTTCCGGAAAGCCGAATTCAGCATCTTGAGCGGCGATGATCAAATCGCATCCGAGCGCAAACTCACACCCTGCTCCTAATGCATAGCCATGGACCGCAGCGATCACCGGGAAAGGAACACGCTGGATCTTCCGTGTTATATCCTGAATTTTCTGTATATTAAGGCGGAGCTCAGCCTCATTTGCAGGCTTTTCTTCATGACGCAAATCATGTCCTGCACAAAAAGCATTCCCGCGGCCAGCCAGTATTGCTGCCCTTACTCCTTCCCGTTCCAGCTTATCGAGTGATCCATACAGCTCCTCTACCAATTGTGGAATCACTGCATTTAACCGCTCGGGGCGATTCAGATGAATCCAGCCTATCTCTTGATGGATCTCACACTCTACCACCGCCTTACGTGTTGTCATTCTTTTTTACCTCCGCCTTTATTTTGGAAAACAATGCTTTTGCATTCGAACCGAGCACCTTCTCTAGCACCTCGGGCTTTATGCTTAATTCCTTCCATTCTGCAATCGCGCGTTTCAGAGGAAATACAGGCCAGTCTGTTGCAAAGAGGATTTGATCTTGCAAGAGGTTGTTTGCTAACCTGTACATCATCTCCCACCCTGCTCCTTGCACCCCCAAATACCTTGGAGAAAGCCCTCCCAAATCCATCAGAACATTGGGGTGCTTGCGCAATACGGCAACCATTTCAGGCACCCAGGGCCACCCTCCATGACACGCGATCAAGGTTAATTCTGGGAAATCACAGGCGACCTGATCCAGCAACAGTGGGTGTTCATTTCGGATGGGATGAATCATCGAATAATTAATTCCCGTATGAATGGCAACAGCCAAGCCTAACTCGGCAGCCTTTGCGTATACGGGATATAATTTGCGATCATCAATCGGCATCTCAAAAAATGCAGGCTGGATGTTTACTCCGAGAAAGCCCAGCTCTCTGATGCGGCTCACTTGTTGGACAGCGCGCATCGGTCTGAAATGCTCCATTGAAATCGTACCGAATCCTGAGAAGAGCTTGGTGTGAGCGGATATGACTTTTGCCAATGCTTCATTCAGCGTATCCCCATCCTCGCCGAATTCGTATTCTGCATGCATAATGGCGTGGTCTACTCCTGATTCTTTCATTTCTTGAATCAAATCGTCGAGCGTTTTCGCGATAGTCGATCTTACTTGTAATACCGCATCATATTGAGCGACGTACTCATCTCGCATTTCACCTATGCGTGCCTCACGGAACTGCTGTGGCAAGCGGACACGGGCATCAAGAATGTTCATGCGCAGCAGCCCCCAGCCATGGTTTCATAAAAAAATGAGCGGGTTTGGGCAGATCCAAATCGGAGACAGTCAGTTGCTGACCGTTTCGCTTGGCCTGAACGAGCGCAAGCGCCATATCTGAAAAATTCAAGCTGATTTCTTCCAATGAATTTGGGCCATCCGGCGAGTACCAATGGGCGACACCCGTGCACATTTGAAGCAAAGCCAGGACGGCAAGCTTGGTATTTTCTATCGTAAATACGCCCCCCTCTAATCCGCCCGTTAAAATACGCTGCAAGAGCAGCTCATATTCACTACGCAACCTGGCAATTTCTACGCGCGTATTTCCTGTCAGCGCACGGAACTCGGTATCTACTACTAGCGCTGTTAGCTTGTCAATGGCATGGCTGGTAACATGAAGCTGTACAAACGCTGCCAATTGCTGTTCGGGCGCTTCAAGCTCAGCGAGTACTTCCTTTGCATTTCCAAGAAGGGTCTGTAACCCTTCTTGCATGATGGCAACGAGCAGATCCTCTTTGGTTTTCATGTAATGATAGAGGGTGGAGGAGGTTACCTCTGCTTCTAGAGCGATATCACGTATGCTGGTTGCTTCAAAACCTTTTCTTGCGAATAGCCGTAATGCTGCTTGAAATATTTTTTCTTTCGTCAAAAAAGCGCGCTCCTTTCTACTGATGATTGCAGGAAACGAGAGTCTCTCATGTCCAGTTACTTGTGGCGGTTACATCATTTGCTTTTTGGATTTTGTCGATCGATCGATCGATAGGTTGCTTGTAATCACCACTTTACTAATCACCCGTTTTAATGTCAATATTATTTTTTATTTTCTGACATTTGTTTGGGCATAACAAAAATCTCCTCCGGTTTCCCATGAGGAGATCTGAATTCGTTATGTTGCCTTACTTCAAGTACCTTCCCGTGATCGACTGCTCCGCACGGATGATCTGCGGAGGTGTGCCCTCGAAGACCACTTGACCGCCGTTGCTGCCTCCGTCCGGTCCCATATCGATAATCCAATCCGCTTGGCTGATCACATCGAGGTTGTGCTCGATGACAATTACTGTATTGCCTGCATCCACGAGTCGGTTCATGATCTCCAGAAGGTGACCGATATCTGACATATGTAGACCAGTCGTCGGCTCGTCCATCACGTAGATGCTCCCTTTCTTGTGCAGCTCGCTTGCCAGCTTGATGCGCTGGCATTCCCCGCCCGAGAGCGTGCTGAGCGGTTGGCCGAGTGTTATATAGTTCAGCCCCACATCGCTCATCGCCTGGAGCTTGCGTACAACCTCTTTTTGCTCAAAAAATTCCAATGCGTGCTCCACAGTCATCTCCAGCACTTCTGCAATTGATTTGCCGTTTAGTTTGTACGCGAGCACCTCTTCCTTGAACCGTCTACCTCCACAGACTTCGCACGGCAGCTTGACGCTTTCAAGGAATGCAAGGTCTGTATACACAACACCTAGACCTTGGCAATTCTCGCAAGCCCCCTTGGAGTTGAAACTGAACAAGCCTTGGTTGACCTTGTTCGCGGAAGCAAAAGCCTTGCGCACATCATCCATAATCCCTGTGTATGTCGCGGGATTCGAGCGTGTTGACACTCCTACCGCCGATTGGTCGATGACGATCGCATCCGGATGTTTGCTGAGGAATACTTCGTTAATCAGCGTACTCTTGCCTGAGCCTGCGACACCCGTAACTACGGTCAGGACTCCTGTTGGGATATCAACACTCACGTTCCGCAGGTTGTGGAGTGTGGCATTCTCGATGGACAGCTTGCCGGACGGCTTCCTGGAATCGTGCTTCAGTTGGACCGGGCGCTTCATATGGGTGCCTGTCAGTGTCCCTGACTCCAGCAGACCTTCAAAGCTGCCTTCATACACGATGCTACCGCCGTGGCTGCCGGCGTGAGGCCCGACGTCGACGATATGATCTGCCACCTTGATCACATCGGGATCATGCTCGACCACAATGACGGTATTGCCCTTGTCGCGCAGCTTCTGAAGCAATTCATTTAACCGGTGTACATCACGAGGGTGCAAGCCAACGCTGGGCTCATCGAATATGTAAGTGACATCCACCAGACTGCCGCTCAGGTGCTTCACCATCTTGACACGCTGTGACTCGCCGCCGGATAATGTATCCGTCTCACGGTCCAACGTCAAGTAGTCCAGTCCGATATCCACTAGATGCTGCAACCGCTCCGTCAGCGACTTGACCATCGGTGCGGCGACCGAATCGTCAATCTCCCGAATAACTCGGATAAGCTGACCGACCTCCATGGAGGACATCTCCGCAATGTTGAGTCCATTGATCTTGCAGTTGAGTGCGGCTTGACTAAGTCTTGCTCCGCGGCAGCTTGGGCAGGGACCCTCTGAAATGAAAGGCGCTACGGCTTTTTGTGTACGTTCTGACTTCGTCTTTACATCCTGCTTGATGTATTTGTTAGTGAACTTCTCAATGACGCCTTCCACTGTAATATTCGTTGCCTTCCCTGCAAAATCCATCTTCACTTTCTTCGCCTTGCCATAGAGCAACTGCTCCAGTTCCTCTTCCGAATAATCGTTCAGCTTCTTGTCTGGATCGAAGGAACCCGACTGCCCGATGATCGTCCAGTCCCAACTGTCTACCTTATAGTCCGGCAGCATGATTGCCCCTTCATTCAACGACTTTGACATGTCAACAGCCTTGCTGATGTCGACGCCTAATTTGCGACCGAGCCCGTTGCATTCGGGACACATGCCTTGTGGATCGTTAAATGAGAACATATGCGCTTGTCCAACATAGGGCTGACCCACTCGGGAGAAGAGAAGACGAAGTATGGGAGAGATATCAGTAATCGTGCCCATCGTGGAATGGGAACCACCGCCCAGCCGCTTCTGGTCCACGATAACCGCCATGCTCAGGTTCTCGATCCCGTCCGTATCCGGCTGCGGATAGCGTGGCAGGAAATTGCGCACGAACATGCTAAAGTTCTCATTCAGCAATCGCGTGGATTCTGCGGCGATCGTATCGAAGACGATCGATGACTTTCCCGATCCAGATACACCGGTGAAGATCGTAATCTTCCGCTTGGGAATGCGCAAGGATACGTTCTTGAGATTGTTTTCCCTCGCACCGGAGATAACGATATACTCCTGATTACATTCGCTCATACCAAACATCCTTCCGAAAGTATTCATTTCTACTTATATTTACATTGTACCATTCAAAAGGAGATCTTTCGTACCGAATGCGGTTATTGTTCCAAACCCCTCATTCCCCTACCTATTATTCCCAATGAACAGCCGTCACTTTCCCCAAAGCCCCCACCATCCAACCCAATTTTTGTTGTGTTCACCCACACCATTTCCTTTTTTCAAAGCCGCCCATGAAAGTTGGGGATTTGATATGGTAGAATTTGCCATCCTATCGCTGCCCGCTTGTATTTGAGCGAAGTCACAGTAAAAAAGCATTTGAAATCGATTTTTGAAAAGATGGATGTCAGCAACCGGACACAGTTGGTGAAAAAAATGCTTGTGTAGGACGAAAAAAGAGGAACCGTTAATGGCGGCTCCTCTTTTTATATGGCTACGGCATGACATACGGCTGTTCGAATAAAATATTCTCGACTGCCTCTACTACTTTTTCCGTCCACTCACGTTCCTGATCCACGTTTGTGAGATAAATAATCGTTTTATCGGCATGAATGTATCGTCGTATCCAGCTTCGATACCCCGGCCAGCTTCCCCCGTGATGCACGACTTTTCCTGTCACCTGATCTTCACGCAGCCGCCAGCCATATCCATAATCAGATAGACTGTTGTCAGTAAGCTGCACTGGGGAAAACGCTCTTTCTAGTGTCTCTTTTTTGACCAGCTTTTCTGTGTAAAGAGCTCTGTCCCATATACGCAAGTCATCCAGTGTGGAACTGACCGCGCCGTCTCCCTGAATGCCATCCAGATAAATGACAAAATCATGCTCACTTGATTCATCCGGTAACACGAATGCTTCAGATTGAGGAGAATACACGTATCCATAGGCGTAATGCTGAGTCAACTCAGGAGAATATCTTCGGTTGTACACCTTCGTGTGCTGCATACCTAGTGGTTGAAAAATGTGTTGCTGCAAGAAATCAGCAAATGGTGTATCAGCCACGTGTTCTACAATAGAAGCCAATAAAGCGTAGCCAGTATTACTGTACTCATACTTTTCATTGGGTTGAAACAACGCGTCGGGTCGATGCTTGATTAGCTGTTCGAGTATGTCTTGATTCGTAGCTATTTGCTTTTTGTCCCAAAATTGCGAAAACAATTCCATGTAATCTGGCAAACCGGATGTGTGCACTAGTAGATTTTCTACAGTAATATCGGCATAAGGAAAATCTGGAAAGAACTTGTCAACCTTATCCGTATAGTCGAGCTTGCCTTGCTCTTGCAAGATCATGATGCCCATTGCTGTAAACGCCTTGGAAACCGATGCGAGTTCAAATACCGAATGCGGTGACAATCTCTCAGCCGTCTCCAGATTGGCCATTCCTATGGAATTCTGATAAAAAGGTTTCCCCTCTTCCAAAATCAAGATGTTGCCGCTCCAATTGTTTTGTTCGGCAATCGTAGAAAAAAGCTCATCAAGCTGGCGGCATCTCGCATCACTTACCTTGGCTCGCTGGGTCATTTTTCGTTTCCCCCACTCGTTTTTTTATCTTGAATAGTAAATTGTCTTCCAGCAAAAGCCATTCGAACAATTTCATGATTTCCCAATCTGATAAACCGTGCGGAGAAATCTGTTCCAAAAGCCCGGACTACAAAGATATCTTCAGCAAATGGTCTCATTACGTAGTTTTCTCCCAAAAAGGAGAGCACCAGTTGACCATTTTCCAATCGGATCGGCAATGTCCCAAACTCGCTCGAGTGATAATCCCCCACGAATGGTTTCATAGCTTCCTCTGCTAGAAAATCAATCTTGCTAACCAGATGAGAGGATTTTGGAGGGCGGTTTTCCAGACTATTTAACGCACCCAACATAACAGCCAAAACCGGTGACATTTCTAGATTGGACAGTGCCACTCCGGCCAATCCTGTTTCGGGAAAGAAGCACATTTGAGCCGTTACCCCTTTAATCCCACCACTATGTTCCACTAACTTTTTTCCAAAGTAGTCAGAAGTGATTACCAATCCGTACCCGTAAAATTGACCAGGTACCATGTCAGTCGGAAAGTAAGGGGTTATCATTTGTTGTACACTTTCCGGTGTCAGGATTCGATTTCCCCTTGCTGTAAGTCCACCTTTGCAGAACATGTCGGTATATCGCAACATATCCCGCACCGTTGATTTTATAAATCCTGCCGCCCGGGAAGCGGGAGCATCCCACCAATTCGGAGATGAGACCACTTCCTTGTGATCGCCTCTGTCCCGCATGATATACAGCTTTGTAATATTCTCATAGCCATTCAGCTCTTCCAGAAAAAAGCTCGTGTGCTCCATCCCGATTGGGTCTATGATATGCTCCTTGACATAAGCCTCATACGACTTCCCGCTGACGCGTTCAATGATCGCTCCCAGCAAGGCAAAACAATCATTAGAATAACTGAACTCTGTACCTGGTGGCCCTAAAAGCTCTACATCTAATGAAGCGATAACACGCATCAGATCTTCGTACGTATCGATTGGCACCGTATCATCTGTCTGGTTTTGCAGTAATGGATGGTCTTCTGCCTCATTTTCTTCCAAGCTTCGCATCACACTCGCAAAAAACGTTGGCAAGGGAGGAATGCCACTCGTATTCGTCATAAAATGATGAATCGTGATTTGCCCCACATCAAGATTTTTCAGACGAAATTCCGGCAAATATTGGACAACAGGGTCATGCACGGATAACTTACCCGCTTCTTGTAATTGCATGACCGCCACACAGGTAAAGGATTTTGTTATGGAGCCAATTCCAAATACCGTATCGACTGTAACTCCTAACTGCCGTTCCACATCACGGAAGCCAAATCCGTTACTATAGAAGATTTGACCATCTTTTGCTAATCCCATACAAACACCAGGAACCTGCCCCTCTGTTATCATGTTTTGAGCATATTGTTCAAAAGAATCAATCCACCCGTTATTTTGCATGCGTTTCTCTCCTTTGTTGACATGTAGTTAGTTCTCGATCCAACTGTCATTATACGTCGGCATGACAGATGTCCACTTTACTCCTTTTACTCGAGAATTTATGACAGTAAACGCCTTTTCATAATAGAGAGGGACAACATACGCTTGCTCAATCAGTTGCTTTTGTACATCCATATACACTTGCTTTCTGGCATTAGTTTGTATGGTTGTCAGGTTGTAGGCACCGCTGGAATGAAAATAAAAATATAAAATATCAGGATCATCATAGGCGCCCGATATCAACGTTACATCAAAATTACCTTTGACGACTTCCTGCATGTACCCTGCTATTTCTAGATTCTGTATCATTATGTTGATACCCGCCTCTCCCAGCATGGCTTGGAGCAATTGGGCTTCTTTGTCAAAATCTGCGGTACTGAGTAAATTCAAACTCAGTGTTTTTCCGTCCTTTTCTCTCACACCACTTCCATTTACTTTCCAACCAGCATCGTCCAACAATTTCTTGGCTTCGTTCACATTATACGCGTACCCGTCCTTTTCTAAGGATTTGTCATACCCTAGCGTCGATGGAGATAATGGCGTATGGGCTACTTCGCCTTCTCCCTTCGTAACAGCCTGGACAATGGCTTCTTTATTGACGAGCATATGAAATGCTTTACGCACCTGAATATCTTGAAACGGTGGTCTCTTCAAATTCATCTCCATCAATGAGCCCAATCCAGGACGTAAGCGTTCTATCACTTGATATTTCGAATTATTCCGATAATAGATCGCGTCTTTCACAGGTATTTCCGTTGCTACATCGATAGCACCACTCTCTAGCGCTGACAATCTGAGTTGGCTGTCAGCAATCGCTTTTATGACAAGCTTATCGGCTCTTGGAGGACCTTGATTTTCATAGTATGGTTCTCCCCACTGAAAAGCTTCATTTCTAACATACGTGACACCTTCGCCCGTATTCCAGCTCTCAAACTTCCACGGCCCTACTCCTACAGGACTCCTGCCGTAATCCTCCCCAGCCTTTTCAATTGTTTTCAATGATAACGGCTGTGTTACATAATTCGCTAGCGAATCGAGGAAGGCAGTATTGGGTTCGTGTAGTTCCAGAACGAGGGTCTGATCGTCTGGCGCTTTCACACTTTTTATTGGAGCCATTACTTCAGCGGCTGTTTTTGCTTTTGTCTGCGGATTAAGAGCACGATCGAAGGTTTCCTTAAAACTTTTGGCAGTCAGCGGTGTTCCATCGTGAAAGGTAATCCCGGAACGAATGGTGAAGGTCCACGTTTTGCCATCCTCAGAAATTTTATAGTCACTAGCCAGAGAGGGCTTGTATTCGTTTGAGTCAGCAGCCTTATATAGCAGCGATCCACCGAGCAACCAGGTATAGACCCCAGCAGATCCAGCAGACAAGTGAGCATCTAACGTATCCGGTTCATAAGGGTACGCTACTGTAATAGTTCCGCCCGATTTTGGTTTGGCACTCTCCTGTTGCTCGGCTGGCACAGTAGTTTGCGTGCTGCAACCAACCACCAGGAGCAGACATAGCGTGACAAATCCCGCCCAAAAGACACTGTACATTTTTCGCTTGTTTTTCTTCATGTGTCAGCAGGCCACCTCCTACCCTTTTCTTTTTGAAAGAGCTTCCGATGATGACAGATGATTTCACCTCCTTTGCAAGCTGTAACAAAGCGTACATTTACTCTTTATCCAGTTGTTGAAGCTTCCACTGTAGTCCTTGGTAGAATAATTCATTTGTTTTCATATACGCTTGCAGACCTGGGTACAGGATTGAACAAATTCTTCTGAAGCGTTCGAGATTTTCTGATTGGTTTGAAAGCAACCTTTCAGCAAATCGACGGAAAAATGACTGCGGGACAGGGAGCTCATCAACATCGGCAAACAGCAAGACATACTCTTGAATATTCGCCTGTACGACAGGACTGTCTGGAGTTGCATGTTGCTCCGCAGCTTTCAACAACTGTTTATGGTTTTTAAGCATTCTGGCGCTCCACATCTCCACACTGATTTTAGGCAGGTGAACTACTTCCAAGAAGGACATAACATCCTGCTTCATCTCGCGGACAATCTGTGGATCATTAAACATTTCCTCAAACTCATCTAATGCAGCCATTTGCGCTGCCGAAAGCTTGCCTTCCAGCAAGGAAGATACGTTAATCCCTAGTAAAAAAATTTCGCGCCATTCAACCGGAAATTGTTCAGGAAAAACGGACGAAAACATTTTTTCTAAAATAAACTTTTCTCGTTCCAATGCATCTGCGGAAATGGATTCAATTAGCTCGTGCATATAGCTCAGGGAATCATTGCCATCCTTACTCTGCTTTGTTTGTTCCAAAATAGACTTCATGCTGGCAAGCGTACGTATTTGGATGTCCAAAGCTTCGATTTGCCATTCTATCGCCATATCAACAGGGATATCCCCAGCTAACATTCTCTTAATCTCATCAATCCCAAAGTTTAAATAGCGAAGGGTTAGGATCAGTTTTAACCGCCATATTTCCTCTGCCGTATACATACGATGACCTCCATGAGTTATCTCAGAAGGTGAAAGCAGGCCTATTTCGTCATAATAACGGACAGTGGGTACAGAAGATCCTGTCATTTTCGCCACTTGTCCTATGGAGAACTTTTGTGTGGTGTCTAAACTGTTCCTGGCCTTTCCGTGCACGTTACAACACCTCCTAATCAATTATAAAACCTCAAGTAGCTTGAGATTCAAGGGGCATTATGAATAAAAGAGATTACAACGTTTACATAATCGGACAGATTGCAGTTATTCATAGAGATCTGTACTGAGATATTTAAGTCCTGAATCATTAATCGTTAACACAATATTTGCCCCTTTTTCTTTCCCTTTCAAAAGCTGTAAGGCAGCCGCAACATTTGCTCCCGAAGAGAATCCTGCGAATATTCCCTCTTTTCTTGCTAGTTCTCTAGCAACTTGTGTCGCTTCTTCATCTGTAACATGGATGTAGTCTGTAACGAAGCTCTTATCCAAAAGAGGCAAATCCATGGAATATCCCCCACCTTGGATTTTGTGATTGAGGTAAGTAGCCGCTTTACCAGAGTAGAACGGTGCGGTGTACGGTTCAACTAAATAACACCGAATGTTGGGATTATACTTTTTTAACGTTTTTGCACAACCTGCAAAAGTGCCACCAGAACCGGCAAAATCAAGGAAAACGTCTACTTTTCCATTGGTTTGTTTCCAAATTTCTTCCCCTGTGTGAAATTCATGAGCATGCAGATTGCCAATGTGATGAAATTGGTCTGCACGGAACGCATTTCTTTCTTTTGTAATTTGCTTTGCCATTTCTTCCACTTTCGCAAGGTCTTCACCAGAAACTTGCCCGACAGGAGAACCAGGCGCTTGGTCTACTAAAACAACTTCTGCTCCGAGAGCTTTCATCATCCTCGCTCTTTCCATTGAATTTCCTTTTGACATGACAGCAACGAATTGATATCCTTTGACTCCGCAAACAATCGCAAGCCCTGTCCCTGTATTGCCACTCGTTAATTCCACCACAGTATCATTTGGTTTTAGTATTCCAGCCTTCTCAGCCTCTTCAATGATCTGCAAAGCGATTCTATCCTTTTTGCTAAAGCCGGGATTTACATATTCCAGTTTGGCGAAAATATTTCCATCGAAATTTTCTGTTAGCCTAGAAAGATGAACCATAGGAGTGTTACCAATCGCTTGATGAACGCCTGATAAAATCGTGTTCTCCATAGACATAGCGCCTCTTTTCGTATATTTTGGACTATATAGTGTCTGCTTCAAACCATATATAGCTTGATTGTAAAGTATAACGTACATACGTACAAGATAACGCACGAACTCTATGGAGGCATTTTATGGAAGAATTTCACACAAATATTGGAGAGAACATAAAACGTATTCGGAAAGAAAGAAACTTGAGCTTGGATAAAACTTCTGAAATAACAGGAGTCAGCAAAACAATGTTAGGACAAATTGAAAGAGGCAAGTCGGCTCCAACTATCACAACCCTTTGGAAAATAGCGAGCGGGTTGCGTTTATCCTTTTCTTCACTCGTTAGTCAGTACAAGCCGAATGTTACGATCGTAAAAAAGAAGGAAGTAAATCCGATTATTGAAAATAACGGACAGTATCGTGTATATCCACTGGTTCCCTATAATCCAGAACAACAGTTCGAGATCTTCTTGGTAACCCTTGAACCAGGATGCGAGCATATAGCAGAACCGCATTCAACAGGGGTTGAGGAATTCATTCTCGTAAATGAAGGCACGCTAGAGGTTGTTGTCAATGATCAAGTTTATATCGTTGAGCCTGAGGATACTCTTATTTTTAAAGCAGACAGGCCTCACATTTATCGAAACAACGGAGATCATATCGTAAAATGTTCCGTCGTCATTCACTACTCGAGTCAATGAAAACAAAGAGAAACCCCACTACATGTAGGGTTTCTCTTCCGTTAGATCACTAGCATATTTACCCCCATTCCTGTTTTCGCTCATGGAGCGAGCTCGCAATAATACGGTCCAGCAACTGTGTAAAGGTCATACCTGCTGCGGCTGCACTCTTTGGAAACAGGCTGTTGGCGGTCATCCCCGGTAAGGTGTTCACTTCTAGTACGTAAGGCATATCCTGACACAAAATCATATCGACCCTTGCATAGACCTTGCACTGTAGCAGTTGGTAGCTGGCGAGCGCCGCCTCGCGCACACGCTGCCGGATAACCGGTGGAAGCTCGATCACATTCTCCTCCGCGCCGCCGTCTTCATATTTTGCTCGGTAGTCGAACCACTCTGAATGCGCCGAGCGAATGCCGATAATCGGTAGTACTTCGCCATCCAGAATCGCGCAGGTTAGCTCCGTCCCTTTTAAATAGGGCTCAATCAAGATCCCCTGATCCAAATGGCTGGCTTCCTGAACAGCCGTCAGCAGCTCTTTCTCATTGTGCACGAGCTGGACACCGATGCTGGATCCCCCCAAATTTGGCTTCACGATCACCGGGTAACCCAATTGCTCTACCGCTTGGGGATCATAAACGTCCTTCCAGTACAGACCTGCTGGCGTTTGAATGCCCGCCGTCTTCAGCAGCATCTTAGACAATTGCTTATTCATGCATAGGCTACTTGCCAGGACGCCGCTTCCTGTATAGGGAATACCAAGTGTCTCCAGCGCTCCCTGCACTGTGCCATCCTCACCATATTGTCCATGCAGCGCCAATAGGGCGAAATCAATGTCTGCCTGCTGAACCTGTGTGATTAAATCCGCTCGCTGCGTAACGACAATGGGAACTGCCTCATAGCGACTGCGATCCAAATGATTGATCATCTCTTGACCAGTCTTCAGAGAAACCTCACGCTCCGAAGAAATTCCCCCCATAATGACGCCTATCTTCATGATGACACCTCATTTTTTCAAATGGTTGTGCAGTTTGGAATCGTTATGTCTCAAGAAAGCGACGTGCCTGTTTGCCGATGATCTGAATACCCCGCTCGATATTTTCATCCGTTACTCGTGAAAAGCCAAGTCGCAAGGTATTCGTCCCCGTTCCTTCTTGAATAAAAAATTTGTCCCCCGGTGTAAAAATGACTCCGTGTTCTGTGCAAGCTTCTAGTAGCTGGCGTGTATTTACGTCTGACGGAAAGGTAACGAACAAATGCAAGCCCCCGTCGCCAGTTAGCTGCACCTCGGGGAGATGTGCTTCACAGCAAGCCTTCGTCAGTTCATATTTGCGTTTATATTCCATGCGGGCCTTTTTTACATATTTATCAAAATTTCCATTCAGCAAATATTGATAGAGGATCGATTGATCGATGGTAGATGTATGAATGGTGCGTGCACGCTTAATGCTTTCCAGATTGTCGATCAGGGCTTTGTCTCCAAGTACCCAGCCCACTCGCAATCCAGGGAAGAGTACCTTGGAGAAGCTACCAATATAGATGATTCCGTTGCCTTGCCCTACTGTCGCGATTAATGGCGCAACATGCGCCCCCGAGTAGCGTAGCTCCTCATTGAATCCATCCTCGATCACTGGGATCTGATAGCGCATTAGTAAATTCAGAACCGCACTGCGCTTCGCTGGCGACATGACAATGCCTGTCGGATTGTGATAGGAAGGAGTCAAATAAGCCAGATCGAAGCTCTTTGTCTGCTTCTGCAATACCGCCTCTAGCTGCTCCACATCAATACCATCACTCTCCATCGGAATGCCGGTAATCTCAAATCCTTGCAGCTTCAAATTTTTGATCGCTGTATGATGGGTCGGATTTTCACAAATAGCTGCCCCACGGCGTGCAGAAGGGCGCAGTGCCGACAGTACTATGTCAAAACCTTCCGTAAATCCGCTTGTAATCAGCATATCCTTGCCGCTTAAATCGACGCCCTTATTCTCCATATAACGCTTCAAGTAATCGATTAGTGGCTTGTAGCCTTTGGCATAACCGTAGTTGAGCAGTACCTGTCCTTCGATTGCCATCCGATCCATAAAGGCTCGCCTTACATCCCCCAGATCAAACAATTGCTCATCCGGCGCAATGCTTGTGAACGAAATAGTTCCTTTTTTGGTGCGAATGCCCTGCTTCATCATATCCAGCTCTGCAGCGGATACAGCATATTCGTTCATTCGTGCCTTCCAGTCGATCTGCCAGGAATCGGAGCCGTCAGCTCCTCCTTTATTCGCATCCAAATGGCCCACCATAGCGGTAACATAGCTGCCTTTGCCGGGAATCGCATACGCAAATCCGTCATCCTCTAGGCCTTCATAGGCTGCAATCACCGAATTGCGACTCACCTTTAGCAGACTGCTCATTTCTCGTGTGGAGGGCAGCTTTTGATCCACCTGAAGGGCGCCTTTGATTATTAAACGTTTGATGTATTCTTTCACTTGTATCGTGACTGGCCGGTCACTAACAAGCTTGAAATCCTGGAACATCCTTCATCGCCCCCGTCTATAATGATGGCATGAGAGACGAGAGAAAAAAAGAACCACGATACTGGATTTTTCATCCTTCTCTGGTTCTTCTGTGGTTTCCTCTGTAGCAATCAGCATCCACCCAGCGGTAAAAATGAAAGTAAAAAAGAACCCATTTTTCCTAAGGGTTCCTCTTTTGTAGTCATTGTTAGTAGGCAGATAGTGAATCTTTCACCAGATGCTATCCGCTTTATGGTTGTTTTGCGCCATCACAATATATTTGTCCAATTGCTGGCTTACCCCCAAAACTACGTCACTTGTCAGACCGTGTTTACCTGCCAATTCAATCATTTGTTGTCGAAGTTGTTCGATGCTTGTTTCTAGATCCAAGTGGTGGCGACTTGCTTCTATTCCCGTGCCCCAGATCGTGCACTTGCTTTTCGGGGCACCTTCTAATTCTTTTTTCGGGGATGTTCCTAGGTGCACAGGGACATCCCTTTCTAATGAACTTGCGAGAGCTTTTATGTTAAGCACCTCCTGATATTTACAAATTATGACATTAATAAAACTATAAATGAATATGCAAGAATTTACCAACTAAGAAAAAATGGAATAGAAAAAAACATCCTATCGAAAGGATGTTTTTTTGGGTGTCTTATTAACTATTCCTAAAAATCTGCACCATGTTGGTAATTAATTACGTGTGATGTGTCAGACTTTTGGGGTTCGTAAACGATGCCACTGCTAAACCCAAACGTTAAAAGAAGTGCTAGGAATACATGTTTCATTCTTTTTCATCCTCTCTACTTATCATCTTTTTAGTGAGTGTTGATACATCGTCATACAACTAGTTTATAAATGTAGCTTCAGCCTTCTTCTCTCCAATTACAATGGCTTGATATTGGAGGATTTGTGATGGCGAGGCAAGATGGCGATATTTTTCAAACAACTGTACACATTGCAGAGCATCATAATGTCGATTCATTAAATCCGATAGAACGAAACAGTGCAGGGTTTCATTGAGTCCACTTTCAATGCGTCCCTTTGTAAAATCATATTTTGCTTTCTGATAACGATATTGGAGATGCTGAACCATATTAACCAACAATGTTCGTTCATGGAATCTAGCAATATCTTTAGAGAGGCGTAATAAAACCTCATCCACGCAAAAGTGATATTTATTAGCAGCTTCCATAATCGTAACAAGACCCGGAAGTATTTCAACAGGCTGCTCCGCTAGATAGTCGGTATATTCCTTAATGATTTCTTCATTCCCCATTAATACTTCCAGTGTGTAAAAATTCGCCTTCGCAAAGACTGCAAACCGCTCAACGATTCTTATCCCGTCTTCGTCAAGAAGTTCAAACCAATGTAAATCGGCGTATGCTTGTACATATTCTTTGGATTGGGAATAAGCGCCTTGCATCTGTAGGACTAGTCCTTTATATAAATAACCCATTCCGTAGTAGTAGACAAGCGGACGTTCTGTTTTTATCAACTCTGTCTCTCGATTTTTTCTGCGTTTTTGCAGCATATCTTGGTAGATAATTTTGGAAAGCTCTCGTAGCTCATCTGCGTAGGTTTCTGCTTCACTCCATTTTTGCAAAGTGAAACAAACCTTCGCCAAATTTAATAAAGCGTCTAATTGATCCGTTTCTGGTAATCGCTTTCGATATGGAGAAAAGCGAATAACAGCCTTCTCATTATCATCAGCATTTGTCCCGAGAATGGCCTGAAATAATCGGTAGTGACTCATCACAAACTGGGTAGAGTAGCTATCTTTCTCGTTCTCAATTACGTACTCATAGAATGGCACCGCCTTTCCCAGTTTTCCATCCTCATATAATTGCTCAGCTACAGTAAACAGGATGGAGATATTTTTGGGATTCTCCAACAATTGGGAGGCAACAGCTTCAATGCAATCCTTTCGTCCATTCTCAGCGCTTCGAATCAAGTAAGGTATCAAACGGGGGCGCGAAATTTTCCCTTCATATAAGCATTCATCGGGATATAATTCATACATCCAACCAGGCTCGTAGCCAAACACCACAGCGAGCGTGTCTAATTGACTTATGGTGATAGCCCGAGGTGGATTCCCATTTAGAATCTCGCTCAGTGTCCCCGGATTAATACCGGTTAAATCCCCTAGTTTGCTCAATGTATAACCGCGCGCTCGCCGATGTTGTTCGATTTCTGACCGCAGCGACTGTTGCAATGTCCCTAGCAGTCCCCCCATAATGGATCACCCTTTTATTTTTCCTTTATTTTACAATCAAATGGGTTATTATGGAAGGTGCAAGAAATATTTCTTTTTCATATTAATGTTAAGATAGCGAGACAATTATTGGTCAGCTCGATTGATATAAGTATTAGACTGACCCTCTCAATCAAAACAGCGGTAGCCATGGACCAGAAAATAAAGTCCTAGACTCCCGCTGTTTTATTGAATGAACGAACCCTTTAATATAATTTTATCCATTCCATCCTACCCCCATCAGATAGTATCCATTCATAATGTATTCCAAAGTTTTCCAGAACATAGTACCGGTAACTACCGTTGTCTTATGGAATGATCCTGCCCGTTAATTCAGCGCCATCCAAGCTCTTTTAGCGTGTACCGCACTCCATCGGGATATTTGTCCGACCCGGCTCAACTATCAAAAGTCATTACATGACTTTTGCTTTTGGTCAGCTCCCCTTATACTTTCAAACCGATAAACTTTCGCGACCATTGAATGGAATGGTTGAACGGATCAATATTGTCCTTTTCTGTTCCAGCTATGACCCGACTATTTTTTCTCCCCTTGGTTGTCTGCTGTTGGCGTCCGGTTCGACAGTGATGCCGATTTGATCAAAAGTCTGCCCTTCGGCGAGCTGGTAAGTCAGTATTCCAGATCCGTTTTCGTCGGGCTTGAATATGCCACCATTTTCCCTCTTGCTGTTTTTCAGCAGCCAAACCTGGTAAACCTGTGAACCTTCGACGCCGGGCAATTCGTGAACCTGCACCACCAAATTTTTCTCTGATCCCTGCTGGACAATATAGGCCATGCCGTTTGTTCCCGGGTGGCTTTGCTTGGCTGCTTTTAAGGGAATCGCCGTTAAAATTTCAATGGGAATATTTTCGGCATGCCGATTTTTTACCTGTACATTCGCGATTCCAAAGCCAATAAACGCGAGCAACAATACGCACACGATACCGGTTGAAACTGGAGTGAACTGGCTTTTGAGCGTCATAGAGAGCTTCCTCAACTTAGTCATGAATGTTTCGGTACCGCTTTTCCTTTTTGGCTCAAAAACAAACCCCAGCACCTCGCCTTTTAGCGATTCAGGTACGTCGATTTCTGTATAATCGAACGGCAAAGCATGCCAGGCCTGGGATAATTCCTCATATTCTTTCTTACACTCCGTACAATTCTTTAAATGTTCAGCAAAGGCCATGTGTTCGCTCTCCTTGAGCTCATTTGCTATATATGGAATTAAATGATCACAAACCCTTCTCATTTTAAATCCTCCAGTTCCAAATGCTTCCTCAATCCTTTTAGAGCCTGGTGAAGTCTGCTTTTAATCGTGCCGAGCGGCTCTTGTTCCAGCTTGGCGATCTCTGAAAGTGAATACCCTTTCCAATAAAGCAAATCGATTAATTTCCTTTGCGCCGTTGGCAATTTGTTTTTCGCCATTGCAATATCATTCGTATTTACTCGTTGCTCGACTGTATTAGCAGGGTCGGCGATCTCTTCAAGTTCCTCTTGATGGTGTTGCGTATGCCTCTTCTCTTTGCGGAGGTAGTCAATGCAAATATTGCGGGTAATCGTGAGGAGCCAATTTACAAAGCTGCCTTGAGCAGGATCGTAATAGCTGTTTGTTGTCCACAGCCTCAAAAAGACCAACTGAATAATCTCTTTCGTCTTATCCTCATTCCCATTGCAAAACTTCATAACAAAGCTATAAACAAGCTTTATATATCGATCATAGAGTTCCTCTAATGCGTGACCATTTTTTTCGTTTACCAATCGCATTAATTCCGCATCGTAATTTTCTTTCATGTGGCACTCCCTGCTCTTGGATAAAAATATATTGCCATAACACTATTTTAAAAGGAAAGATGAGAACGACCGCGATTGATCGTTCCCTGGGCAGGCTTATTCAAATGCTGTTTCGCTGTTTATGACAAACCATACATCTTTAACTCCTTGTCCGTTTACATCCCCTTTTTGCAGGTCTTTTGCAAAATAATAGAGAGGAAATCCTTTGTACGTAACCTGCTTCTTCCCGTTGTCTTCTCTTGTGATCGTATCGAAATCCTTTTTGTCAAAACCTTCCGGGACAGCGAAATCCTCCTGGGTAAATGCTGGCCAGTTTGCCAGGCAGTCCCCGCTGCAATTGCTTTTTCCTGCTTCGTCCTTTTTAAAGTAATACAGGGCCCTTCCCTGAGGATCGGCCAGGTACTCTCCAGCTTTTTCATTTTTCAAAAGCTGGAGGGCTTGATCGGGTTGAACCGCCTCTGTTTTTACCTCCGTGCTTTTTCCGCAAGCAGCCAAAGCAAAAATAATCAAAAGCATCGCAAGTGTAAAAACTGCTTTTTTCATGTATGTTCCTCCTTACTTCCAGCCCCATTTTTGAAAGATTTGGTGAGATTTTTCTGTTTTTAAATAATCAATAAATTGCTGTGCCTCTTTTTTCTGATCAGAGATTTTCGTCAGGACGATCGGCGTTCCTCGATAGAGCTTTTCTTCTTCGGGCAGTTCGACCAGGTCAGTCACATCCTGGAGCCGGTAATGCCACGATTCATAGGTAATCCAGGCGTCCAGGCTGGAATTCGATTTCCATCGTTCAATGGCTTCGGCACTCGACTTTACAGAAAGGGTAATATTTTGAGAAATGCCTTCGATCAGCCCTTTTCTGCCTGCCATGTCTTCCCACAGGCCAAGCTGGCCAGCCCCATTCACATCGATTATTTTGACACCCTTTTTCGTTAAATCCTCCAGACTTTCAATCTTCTTAGGATTTCCTTTCCTCACCAATATTCCTGCAGCACGCGGGTAAAGCTCCGTACGTGATTTCGTGTCGATCAATTCGGGGTGGTTAAAGATGAAGTCCTGTAGCATATACTCGGAGCCACCGAAAATAATATCTGCATCTTGCTTTGCTTGGCCGATCCAATTGCCTTCTGGTCCGGCTGTTACTTCTACCTTCATTCCTGTTTCAACTGAAAATTGTTCAGCAGCTTCCTTAATCGGTCCAAGTGGTCCACCTGGTCCGTATACCCGGATGACTTGATCACTGTGGCTGGCATTTAATGTCGCCTGGGACGCCGACTTACCGTCCATTTGTGCATAGGCTGACATTCCGGCAGACGTAAAGACAAAGAGCAGTAGAGTTGCTAGGAACACGATCTTCTTCATCATTCTTCCTCCATTTCACACATGTTTTTTCACGGTACTATCAAAGGAAACGAAGGGAGGCTTTAAACGGTTTGCTTGTAATCGCAAAATTATAAGAAAGTTTCATAAATCTATGGAAAACTAGTCTGTAAAGAATGAAAAAAGATCTCCGCACAACCTACGCCAGCTTGGCCAGGTGTGTAGCGATCTTTTTCATGTTCTGACACGAAGCGAATTCTTGGTCTCTCGCATCTGTTTTGTATAAGTGTTTGGCATAGCAAGCTGAAAGTTGTACAGCTTCCTTACTCGCTGGCATGTTTCATTTAATCATGCGATCGTTTACGAGGTGCGCAATGAGCGACGCAAGATCTTCCCCGTACTGTTTTTAGGAAGCTCAGCTACGAATTCGACCTGACGGGGAACTTTATATTTCGCCAGCTTGTCACGACAAAATGCCATGATATCCTCTTGGGAAACCGCAACTTCCTTCAATGCCACAAATGCCTTGACTGCTTCGCCATGTACCTCGTCAGGAATTCCAATCACAGCGGCCTCGATAATCGCAGGGTGCTGGTAAAGCACTTCTTCTACTTCACGCGGGTACACGTTATAACCATCAACGAGAATCATATCTTTTTTCCGATCAACGATGTACACATATCCTTCTTCATCCATACGAGCCATGTCTCCCGTATACAGCCAACCATCTCGAAGCGCCGCGGCCGTATCATCTGGCAACCCGAGGTACCCTATCATAACGTTTGGCCCATGTACCACCAGCTCGCCCACTTCTCCACGTGCGACTTCGTTTCCTTCGGGATCGACGACCTTGTTTTTCACGAGCGGGATATCGACTCCAACCGATCCTGGCTTTCTAGTCCCGTGCAATGGGTTAAACGTTGTAGCTGGAGCCGCCTCTGACAAACCGTAGCCCTCCAGTACCTTGGCATCGTATTTCGCTTCAAACTTGTGCAGGAGCTCGACGGGCATGGATGCACCTCCCGAGCAGTATATCCGGATGGAGGAGAAATCTTCTTTTGTCGCAGTCGGCAACTGTAGCAGATAGTTGTACATGGTCGGAACACCTGCAAAACATGTGGCCTTTTGCTCCCGAATCGTTTGGAGGACGTCTGCCGGATGAAATTTCGGCACAATAATAATGGCCGCTCCCGTGCGAATCGGGCCATTCATGCACACCGTCATGCAGAAGACATGAAACATCGGCAGTACCGCGACCATGCGATCTTCTGGCACCAGCTCGAACAATATCCCCATCGCTTCCGCATTCGAAGCCATATTGCGGTGGGAGAGCATCGCTCCTTTTGGCTGGCCAGTCGTACCTGATGTGTACAGGATTACAGCGAGGTCATCTTCGTTTCGTTCCGGCTCCGCGTACCCTGTCTCTGACTCTTGCCCTTCCTGTACAAGCTGATCGATCGTTATTTCATTTTCAATGGATTCCGTGTAGATGAGAAGCTGTAAATCTTCTATTTGGTCCTTCATCGGGGTTAGTACCGGCTGCAACGCGGATAAGGCAATGGCTGCCTTTGCTTTACTGTTGGATAGAATGAAGCTAATTTCTCGCGCTGTATAGATGGGATTCATGGGAACAACGACTGCTCCTACGCGGAGGATCGCATAGTAAGCGCTAACAAAATGGGGCCGATTATCCATGAGCAGGGCGACAGCATCCCCTTTTCCAATCCCGTGCCTGGCAAGTCCTGCCGCGAGATGTTCGACCTGCTTATTGAATTGTGCATACGTAGTCGTTTCTCCCATAAAGATGAAGGCTGGGCGATCCGAAAACTGTTTCGCGCTCTGCATGAGGCTTTCATTCAAATGATACATCACACATCTACCCCCTTTTCAGAAAATTTTAACATCTATAACCAAGCCTATAAAGTATTACTTTTAGGAAACATGGGTGATGGGCGGTGCTGATTGAATGACTTGTTCATTGCGCTTCACAAAGAGCAGGAAAAGCACGCCGCAAATGATAAAGAGCAATCCGTTAACGATCATGGCGTTGCCAAAACCAGTGCCAATATCTCCGGCTGATTGAACGATAGAGCCCGTTACCAGCGGCGAGATGATCCCTGCCAAAGTAACTAGGCTGGACAACACGCCTACCAAAAGTCCCGTGCGTTCCGGCAACAAGCTGCTGACAATGACAGAGGCGGCTGTTCCTACAGAAAAAGCAAATCCTTTTCCGAGGCACAGGAGGATCAAGACAAGTGCCGTAGATTGAACAAGGGTTACACCGTAAAAGCACAGTCCCCCTAAAATAATCGATACACCGCCAACCAGAACATATGATTTACGATAGCTGCGATGCTTTTTAAAGAAACGATCACCAATCGAAGAAATCAGTATGGTCATCAGTCCAGCCAAAAGTCCCGTGCCAGCAATCGCATAGGCCATTTCCTGATTCGTAAACTGGAAAACCTTGACGAGATAGACAGGCTCCCATACGGAGGCAAACGTCGTCCCCCAAATTTGTGCAAAATAGATTAAAAAACAGAATAGAAACGTGGATGAGAGCAAGACACTAGATATATCTGACCACTTCGCTTTTGGCAAGGTGGGAGCTTCGACTTTTGAAGGAGCGACGCTGACAAGTGGTTTTTCTTTTCCAATCCATAGCCAGACCAAGAGCCATATCAGACTGAGTGCGCCCATAAACGCCCAGGAAAATCGCCATCCATAGCTATCAATTAGCGCGACAATCATCGGTGCGGAAGCAACCGCACCGACGAAAGCACCGAAGTTCACCGTTGAATAAACCAGTCCACGCTTTTCTTCAGGGAACCATTTGTTCAAATGGCTGACAACCGTTGCCCAAAATGGCCCTTCACCTATTCCAAGCAATACCCGCGCAACGACAAGCATCGGCAAACCCGCGATCGCATAAGCGCCAAATTGGATGACTGTCCAGGACAGCGCCATAATCGCTAGCATTTTTTTCGTCCCGATGCGGTCCGATAATGCCGCGCCTACAATCCCGGCGATGGAAAAAAGCCAGAAAAAGCTGCTTCCGACAAGTCCCCATTCCTTCTCGTTCAATGAAAATTCGGTCATAATCGGCACGGCAGAATATCCCGCAATCGTTTTATCCGCATAATTGATCATGTATAGCACAAATAACATAACCATTGTGATTCTGGCCATCATGTGAATCACTCCATTTGTGTAGGAAATAGACTGCCATTGTTCTCCCCTATCTTGAAAGCCTCACACGCCCAATTCCATCCATGATCTCAATCACTGTGCCATATGGTTCACTTAAAGCCTTGAGCCCCTCCAGTATCGAGGTATCCCCGCTTAATTTCGGCCACCCCATACGATGTACTGGCAGATCAAAGCCTAATTCAATCGGATGCAGCTCCAGTTCGAGCAGCTCACCATCTTGCATTTTCCACAAGGGAATAACCGACTCCCACACCTCTTTGTGCACACAGAGTCCGCGTGTGTAATTGGCACTCATCGCTTCCAGCGCATCTGCCACATTATGAGTGTGGTCGAGGCCATAGTGCTCGTAGAAATCAGCAGGTTGACTCGTAACAGCTTCTGTCTGAAAAACAAAATCTCCCAAGCTGTAAAAGATCGGCCGATTGTTGTAGATTTCAATGCCTCGCAATAAATGTGGGCCATGTCCCACCACTGCATGTGCGCCCGCATCGATGCAAGCTTTTGCAAAAACAGGCAAAAAGTCAGCCGCAACCTCTTTCGCTTCCCCCTTCATCTCATGAGCGTGAATACTCACGATAACGTAATCAGCCCGCCTGTTTGCCTCCTCAATCGTTTTGACGATTCTGTTCAGATCGCGTGGATGCGGCTGAGTAGTCGTCCCTTCATGGTCGCTTACCATGAAACGTGCATTTCCGAAAAGAAAGATCTCCTTACCCGGATCGTTCATGAAGCCTTCCTCGATGAGAAGCTTGTTGAAGGCGTTAATGTCCGTCGCCTCCGCAATGGCTTGCAAATCAGCGAGCTTTTCTTCCGTAATGTGGTGCGTCATGACATAGCGCATCGGATTGATCCCTGGTCTGCCAATACTATCTGAACGCTGATCACCAGCAGCCCACCATGGATGAAAAGTCGACGTCGCAGCGATCAAGGCTACCCTGGCCCCTTCGCATTCGAGATAACGCGGCGCTCCCGCTTCAGCGAGATTTTTGCCTGCGCCAGCATGGACGAAGCCATACTCATTGAGATATCTCTCGGTTGCTTCCAGTCCTCCGTACAAATAATCGAGCGTATGGTTATTTGCCCAACCAATCATGTTAAAGCCGTAATCTTTCATGACTTGCAAAACGGAAGGTGGAGACATCGCCCACGTGCCTCCGCTCTGCGCGCTGGGATAGCCCTCATGATCGTGTACAGTCGTCTCCAGATTCGCAATGCGTACGTCCGCACGGTGCAGCAAGTTGGATACCTCTTGAAAAGCTTGGTCCCTGTATGGCAGATTGCGTGTAATGAAGCTGTCGCCAGTCGCTGTGAACCAAATCGGCTTGGTCATTGGTAGGATTCCCCTTTCCCTTTTCTCATTTTTTCTGCTTTCAAAAGATCGAGAAGTCTTCCTCATCCTCTCCGACAAACGAGTATAGCTTCGAGCTGATTTCATCATAGTGCTGCAATCGTTTCTGGACATTTTCCGCGTCGTGGAGCATGACGCCTTTGATCAAGACATTTAGCATGGAGAATAATGTGGGCATACCGCTAGTGGCAACGGGTTGGGGTGTGGTGATTTTCAGTAGATGATCTGCGACTTGGCTGATGGGGGAGAACTCGCCTTCCGTAATCGCCAAAATTTTCGCTCCCAGCTCTTTTGCTGAATGAACCATTGCAACCGTTTCGCTGGGATGACGAGGAAATGATATCGCAATGACCAGCCATTCTTGCTCTCGTTCGGTGAGAAAATAATCGGCGTTATCCACTGCTCCCGTATACAGATGTGTGTTACCTTTGATGGCATTCAACGCTGAGAACAGCCATTTTGCAGGAATATGGCACCAACGAAATCCTACCACTACGATTCGGTTTGCCTGCACGATGCTTTTGACCACCTCTTGAAGCAACGTGTAGTCCATTTGCTGCAAGCCTTGCTGGAGATACGCAATATCACTTTCCATCACTTGATGCGCGTAATTGCTCAGATCGAGCGTAACCTCGGTGTCTCGATATTTCTGGATCGGCCCCTTCCTTTGGTCTCCTATTAAAAGAGACTTTTTGATTTCTTCCTGAAGCTCTGTGTATCCGGAGTAACCCAATGCATAACAAAAGCGAATGACGGTCGCTTCACTGGTATTCGTAAACTCCGCGATTTTTTTGGCGGTATGGATCGCAAGTAAGCTTGGCTTTTCTATCGCGATCTTACAGATGATTTTTTGGCTTGCTGTCAGCTTTCCATACTGCTTCCGAATCCGTTCTTTTACGAGTTGTGCCATGCCTGAAGCTCCTTTATCATCCGAATTTGTTTTAATTTTGAGAATAGTATATCCTTTGCAATAAATCACTTCAATACTTCTTGAAAAATGTAGTTGATGCTTCATTTTGCTGGATAAAGAAAAGGGACCTCCACAGTTGGAAGGTCCCTTTTCTCGTCTTTATTGTTCCGTGCTGAGACATTCATTTGGAATCCAGCCGCATTCCCCTGTGCTCTCTAATTCGCACCAGCTCCATCCATTCAACTCATGCATAAAGATTACGTGATCACCTGCGTCCACATTTAGCTCTTTTGCCGTATAAGCGGTGGTCAAAATCCCAATCTCTCCATCTTTTTCAATGATTTGCTCAGGTACCCAGCCCTCCAACTGTTCATCCAAGGTGTAGCAATACCGCCAATTTTGCCAATTTTCCGGGCCGTCATACAACTCGCCGATTTTAACTCTTTGCCCTTCTACAAGGGTGATTGGATTGGGATAATTGGAGCGATGATTTTTGAGTACGACCTCTTTTTTACTCGTCACATGGAACACCTCGCAAGAATAGGAACGTATATTCTCATTATATCTGATCTCGTGTCTCATGGATATTTCTTTTGTGTGAGAACTTCATATATGATACTCTTTCTTCCAAATAGGTACGAGGAGTATTGTACTATTAAAATCCGTTATAGGTAGTGACTTCTTCAACAGCGAAACGGATTTTACGCGGCATTTCGGGGTCCAGATCTGTACCAATCGTAATTATCATGACAGGAATCAAGTGCTCGGGAATGTTGAATTCTTGTCGGACGAGCTGCGGGTCAAATCCAATCATCGGGCAAGATCCATACCCTTTGCTGTAATGAGAACATCTCTATTAAATAGAGATGTTCTAAAAACGTTGTAGCACTTTCTCCAGAAGGTTTTCAAGCAACTCACCCTCTGCCTCGGATAATCCACCGTACATCATTTCCCGGATACGATTGGATACCTCTTGAAAAATCGGTTGCAGTTCCATTCCTCTTTGTGTGAGCTGAATATAAGTAATTCTGTTGTCGTTGACATCCTTTTCGCGAATGACATAACCACACGCAACCAGTTTGTTGACGAGAACAGTTACCGTTGGTTTCGTTCGATGAATGTGCTCCGCCAAATCTTTCATGGTCACATGGTCATGTTTATACAAACAAAGGAGAATGTCTCCGTGCGAAGGTACAATTCCTTCTACACCATGCTTCTCCAGCTCAGAAATAATGAGCTTATTGACTGCATCTCTAATAT
>Ga0115853_100009_pt1 | contig 43675 bp, 29 predicted proteins | sample InSIn5gowninarea_FD_83867 | JGI IMG/M metagenome (GOLD analysis project Ga0115853, IMG submission 83867)
GGTGATAACTTGATTACTAAAAATATGAATGAATAGAGAAAGAAAGAGAAACAACACGCTCTATTTATATACAAGTGAGAAATGTCTATGTGTGTGGGTAAAACCTTCTTTTCCTCCTCTCCGGTCCCAGCAGTCCAGAAATCTGCTATTGCCTGGAATGCTTACTTTTAATATTCTTTTGTTTCTTTTTAGTCTTTTTATTGGAATGTCCTTCTGGACATTCCTTTTCCTTTTCTTTTGTGTTACAAAATGTCTTGACACTTCTTTTCTCAGTGCTGGTGCTTTATCCAGTGCTTCCATATTAGATAGTAATGCACTAGATATTTGATCAATTGCTATCCTAAGTTTTTCTGTGTCCGAACTGCTAGATGTACTCTTAGTCAAGTTGGCAGTGAGTCTTGCGGCAACTTATGTGAAACAAGTTGGAGACTCAGGTTCGATCCTCACTGGTGGTGGTATCTTTTTCATCTGATGCAGGACATCTTCTGATGTGACAGGCATGTGATCTACTGGTTTAGTCGAGTGTAAAATCACAAAGTTTGCGACAGCAAATTTCTCAACATAAGGATGGTAAGGAAGACTTGAACACGCCTTATACTCTTTTCAGAGCTTTTATCAAAAGGGAAGACTACTTACTTTAAGAGTTCAGTGATGTTGGAGACTGGGTTATACGGCAAAGGGTTACAATACTTTGAGGGAAGTAATAACTACATATGCTTGTGTAAATAGAATGATGATTATAAAATTCTTCTGAGGAAGAGAATAGCCTTCTATTTATATTATTTTAGGTGCTCTAGGGCACCCTTGAGGATTGCTAAAAGTTCTCATGGAAGTACTGATCTTTGGCAGGGGCTATGTAAGATCTGCTAGCCTGAGATCTTTTTATTGACAGCAGATCTATTGCTAGGGGATTTTTCCGTGAATATAGTACTGTCAAGCTTCATTTTAGTATTTTATTATGTATTTTTAGGATGTAAATTGAAATATTTATAGCTATGGGAAAGTTAATGATTTATTTGCAATTGTAAATTATTTCAAAAAATATTTGGCATGGGAATACTTGTTCAAATGTTTTACTAGTTATTTTTCCTGGAAAGAATGAAGTCTAAAATCTTGAGGACAAATACTCTCTTATCCAGGGGATGTCTACTTACAGAGTTATGATTTTCCCAAGCTGATCATTACATCTGCATGGGAAATAAACATCAGCTCTATTCAGTCAAGGATTGGCTGTCACACTAGGGGGTCTGAGGGAATTTAACTGTTTAATTAGTTTCTGACCCAAACCTCTTTTCTGCCTTGGGTTATTTTGGTTACTAGGGCCAATTTTGGCTTATGTAAGATATGCACTCCTCTGAACTAAATTGGGAAAATACATAAATATGTGCTTAACTCCTAAACTACACACCACACCTCAAAATAACGTTATTTTTTAGTCCATACATATACTGCTCATGCATACAGCATGCTATGTAAATGTGTAAAAAAAAAAACATTATTGTACACAATAATTATTTTTTAATTTTTTATTTTATTATTATTTTTTTGGGGGTGAATGAGTTGGAATTTGAAGGTACTTCCAGTGAGGGACCCTTTATATTTTTTGTCAACAATTTCTAAAATAGAATAATATTTTATGACTTATAATTATTAAACAAGTTATAAATAATTTTTCATAAAAATGGAAGAAATAATAAAATTATGTTTTATTATTTTTAAATTGTAGTAATTATAGAAAATATAAGTTTTGATTAAACTTATTATTTATTGATTGCTGACAAACTCCAAAACCAACATTCCCAAACTTAATGAATCAAACTTCAGAGCCTGGAGCATTAGAATGGAAAGCTACCTGAGAAGAAAAAACCTTCTACCCTTCTGTGAAGAACAACTTGACACTTACTATGCTGCTCAAAACAAGAAAAGGTATGAAGCTTCTGACATACTTATTCAACATCTGGATGATGTTTCCTTTGACGCTATTATAAATGCTACAAATAAATCTGATCCTTATCTCATATGGAAAAAAATAAATACTAAATATGCCAGTCAATCATTCAACAACAAAGGAAAAATTTGGTTAAACTTCATTAGACATGAATTTAAAGGGGATATGGAAAATTATATAAAACAATGTAGAAAATTTATTAATGAACTAGCTGTTGTCAAAATGGGAATACCTGAAGATGTACTTAGCTATACTATCCTTGCAAAACTCAGTGAAGAACATTATCATCATGTTAAATCTATCATGCTTAAAGAAAATCTTTTTCAAAGCCCAAATAAAGTCCTGTCAAAACTTACTGAAATATCACATATAGAAAAATCTAGAATTAATAAGAATAATAATCAATCAACTCATCTTACAGCTTTATTCAAACCTACTAAACTCTTTTCCAGAAATAAACCAAAACTTGAACATCCTTGTGCTCCCAATAAACATAATCCTCTGGAAAATCATCCTCAACACAAATGTTGTTTTCTTTATCCTCACTTAAGACCAGGCTATCAAGGACCAAAAGTTAATCTTACTCAAGAAGAAGAAGATAATACAACTGCTGAAGCTCATCTTTCATCCACACTTCTTTTCAACTCCTCATCTGAAATCAACAAGAACAAAAAAATTGTATTAGACTCTGGTGCTACTCATCACATCATTAACTCAGCCTCTGAAATCTTCAACTCAACTCCTTGCAACATAAAAATTGTCACTGGAAATCCTAATCATACTTTGAATGCTGAAAGTATTGGTTCTGCTGTTCTTATAAATCATTTATGTCAAAAGAAAGTCTTGCATAATGTGCTAGTGGTTCCTGAAATAAATAGATGTTTACTTTCCTTATCAAATATTATGAATCATAACTCTGTTATTAATAAAATTGGTCACTCAGGTTTTAACATCAACATTTATGAAAATTGTGTTTTGTTTGGTTCTCTTAAAAATAATTTTTTTGAAGTTGATGACTCACATTTTGAAATGAATTCCAATTTTTTCTCTTATTTTTTGAATACTGACCCTAATAAATTGAATTGGAACTATAGACTTGGTCACCCAAATCATCAGTATCTTTCCAAAATCATTCCTGGAATCAAACAAACTGAAAATTGTGAAACTTGTCAACTTTGCAAATTCACCAAAATTCCTTTCAGCAGTAATTTTGAACCAGCTAATGAACTACTAGAAGTAATTCACCTGGACATTTTTTGATCATTTTCAACTGCTTCTCACTCTGGATTTCTGTACTTTCTGACAATATTTGATCAATATTCTGGTTTCAAAACTGTTAAATTCTTGAAAAATAACTCTGATGAAATCCACAAATTCATAGAATTCTCAAGAAACACTGAAAATACAACAAGCAAAAAGACAAAAAAGATTATTTCTGACAATAGAGGTGAATTCAAAAATTCTTTCTTTCAATAATTTTGCTCTGAACAAGGAATCAGTCACAACTTCTCTCCACCTTACACTCCTCAAAACAATGGTTTCTCAGAAAGAGCCAACAGATCTATCTTAAATAAATCAAAGTGTCTTCTTTATCAATCAAAACTTCCTCTATACTTCTGGGCTGAAGCTGTAAACACTGCAACTGATCTCTGCAATTTACTTCCATCAAAAACTAATAATCTCTTTCAGCTTGCTACAATGTTGAGCAAGCCAACATAAGTACCAATGAAACTTACACATTTCTCAAAATTAAAATATATAATTAGAAATGACAATACTCTTTAATAAATTTTTTATCACTTACAAAAATGTAAATATTATTACATTTTTGAATTCCTTGACCAAAATTAACCTAGGTCACTCAGCAAAAGTATTTTGATATTTTAACTCCTTATATTTTTAAATAAATGGAAAATAAAATAAAAAACAAAATAGCGCAAAAAATTATCTTTTTGTCCAAAATGTATGTGATATCAACATCAAATACTATGTTCTAATACTGAAATAACCTTCTTTTTTAAGTATTATGTATAGTTTGGGAGATAATCCCATATTATGTTTTTTAATCAAATAAGCCCAAAGCTTATGTAAGCCAAAATTGACAGAAATGACTTAAGTCAGAAATAGAGGCGCGGGTCTGAAATTAGCTTATGTAATATTTTTACCCAGGCTAGAAACTGACAAGCCCCTTGGCTTTATGGCAATTCTGACAGCTTGAAAGCGTGTATTTAACCACTCTCACGCAAGAGTAATGATATTTCAAATTTACATACCTCTAAAAATATACGTCCCCCAATGTTGAGATTATGTTTTCCTGAGAGAACAAGATCCCTTCCTTCGAGGAAAAATACCTGGGAACCTCCCAGACTAATTTTTCCCACATATAATAAATTTTGAAATAAAACATAGACATCAAAAGTACTTAATTAAGGTCCCCACCACGACAACCCCTTCAGTTTACATCATTAAAATAAAATAAAACTTAAAATTTCAAATGAAAGAAAAATATGCTAAAATAACTCGAGATAATCTCATAGAACAAGATCTCTTACCTGCATAAAAATCCCAGGTTCTCAAAATTACATACAGATCTCTAGTACTATTATTCCAACATGAGAACCTTCTAAATGGACATTCAGGGCGCCTCCAGGTATCCCAAAAAGCTATAAATAAGAGCCTTTTCTGCGCCTCTTTTTGAGAAAAATCATCTTTACATTTACAAATATATTTACAATAAGTTTTTACACTTCATTAAGCGTTGGAACCCAGTAAAACCAGTAAATCAACCAGATCAATTCAATCCTCTCCAGCTTAAACCCTCAGGAAAGTTACATAGAAACACTACTGAACTTATCTGGATAAAACTTCTACTCGTGGTAAGTTAAGAAAGGAAAAGTTAAGTAACACTACCTTTCTTTCTCTCCACTTAAATCTCTGGGCATTAAAAGCACCCCTGATTATTTCAGGCCCCAGTTATAAATAAGGGAATAAAACAACCCCAGTATAACTGGCCCCTTAATATATACGTGCAGAGGGCATTAAAACACCCCAGATAATCTGGCCCCTCTTTAAAAACAATAAAACATAATAAAACCAAACCAAACCAATAATCAAATAATAAATAAAAGCCATCTTTTTCAACTTGATATCAGTTGTTTTCATACTTGGACCTTGTGTAACTAGTAGAGTTAAGCTCTAGGTATCACAGAGGCTCACAATCTCCAAGTACCTTATGAACTCTGGCATAATAAGAAATTTAAATACTAAAAATTAAGATCCTTTGGATGTTTGACTTATTTTCTTAATTCTGAAATAAATCTAACTCACAAACTATCACCTTCTGGCTCAAAAGAAATTTTTATAGGATATTTTAATGATTACTCAACCTTCAAATTCTATTTACTCAGTTCAAAAACTACTGTCCTCACAAAAAACGCAAACTTTATTGAAAATGACTTCCCTGGACTAAAGAAATCAAATCAATTTAACTTCACTGACAATCTTTTCAGCTCTAATGAATTATTTTCACCTGAAATTCATGAAAATTCAAAGGAATCTTCTCAATCTAATACTGATTTAATTTCTCAAAATGAAACAAATGAACTAATAACTTCCAATGAACTGACACTACCACTCACCACTTCAACACAACTTGAACATGATAAAATTATCACAAAAAATATCCTAAACTACAACAGAAGAGGACAACCTATTATTAACACTACTTATTAAATTAATGACTGCTTCATCTACAACACCAATATTTCTCGACAAACTCCAACCACTTTCAATCAAGAAATTAACTCAGCTAATTCTTCAGATTGGAATCAAGAAATCAGAAAAGAACTTAAAAATAGTAATTTATACAATGTTTGGACACCTGTTGAAAAAACTGAAAATCTCAATCCACTCAAGCTTACCTGGGTCTTTTGAATAAAAAATGATAGTAACAATCAACCAACAGAATTCAAAGCTAGGTGATGTTTTCAAGGATTTAACCAAGTAGAAGGAATTGACTATGAATCAACATTTGCGCCAACTGGAAAACTTTGTGCTCTCAGACTACTCATTGCTCATTCACTTTATAATAATCTTTCTTTTCATCAAGTAGATATAAAAAGCGCTTTTATTAATGCTGAACTCAAAGAAAATATTTATGTATATCCTCCTCAAGGCATAACTCTGAAATCAAATCAAGTCTTGAAACTCAACAAAGCTCTCTATGGACTAAAGCAAGCACCACAAGAATGGCAAAATACTCTATCTTTGTGGCTAGTATCCATTGGTTTTCAACGCTGTGGGGCTGAAATGTGTGTGTACTGGAGAGGACAAATGTGGATTTATGTTCATGTTGATGATATAGCAATCTTCAGCAAGAATCCTGAAATATTTAAAGATGAGTTAGATAAAAGGTTTAATATAAAAGACTTTGGCCCTGCAAAGCTTCTTCTTGGTATGAATATTTCTTTTCCAAACTCCAACTCTATTTCACTATCTCAAAGTCATTACATTGAACAAACACTTGAAAGATTCAATCTAAAAGACATTACTCCCTCACCAACACCACTTTACTCAAAAGTATATTTGTTCAAGGCATCAAAAGAAGAAAGAAAACAATTCAATGATTTAAATATTAACTACAGATCCGCAGTAGGTGTTCTCAATTCAATCAGTGTAACCACTAGGCCTGACATTACTTTTGCAGTTAGCTCTCTGTCTAAATTTCTAACTGAACCTGGAATAAATCATTGGAAAGCTTGCTTAAAAACATTTACTTATTTGAAATACACAAAACATTACTCACTCACTATCTCAAAAAACTCCTCCATCAACTCAATTTCTGATTTTACTGATGCTGACTGGGCATCCTGTCATCAAACAAGAAGATAAGTCTCCGGATTCATTGTAATTTGGAATGGCAGCATAATTTCTTGGAAATCTAGAAAGCAACCTAATTTCTCCCTTTCGACAACTGAAGCGGAATACAAATCAATTGCTGATGTCACAAAAGAAATTATGTGGATAAAGACTCTGATCAAAAATTTCTTCAATATCTCATTCACCATTCCTACGCCTATTTTTGAAGACAATCATGGAGCAATTGAACTAGCAAACAATCAATCCAGTAACTCAAAATTCAAAACAAAACATATGGATATCAAGATACACTTCATAAAAAAAGAAATTGAACTTCAAAACATTACATTGAAATACATTAAAAGTGTAGATATGCTAGCTGAATTTCTGACCAAACCTCTGGGTAAGACGCCTCTTCTAAAGACACTCAAATCTCTCAACTTGTGCTCAAATCCTGAAGACTGTGAGCAAAGGGGGATGTTGGAATATTTTATTCATTTTTCACTATTTTTATTATTATTATTTTTTTTATTTGTTTCTGCCATTTCTGCCAAGCCTCAACTTGCACATCACAAACTCTCAGTATTATTTTGTTTCTTCAGCTTGAAAATTTCTACTTAACTAAATTCACTTTCACAAACTCTGAAAGATCAACTACACTACAATCCTGGGGCTTTGGTATTTCTTTCTTTTTAATACTTTCTTAAATCTTGATATTAACGTTTGTTTCATTCATATTCTCTTTTATTTTTGTTTCTTATTTTTCATAATCATTTCTCCAGTGACCCTGTAAACTGGATTATTACCTATCCCTGCTTCTTAACTTATTTTTTTTATTCATAATTCTGTGGTATTAGATACTTTCATTATTTTATTTTCTTTCATGTATTCATATCTTTATTTTGATTATTTGTTTTATTTTCCCAGCATATTCCTTTAATTTTTTTTATATATTTACTGAAATCAAAGTCTTAGCTTTTCTGAAATCCAACAGAAACAATTCTTCCTAAAACTTTTAATTCACCATATCCAAAGTTACAGTTTTTTATGGATATTTTTAAGCCAGATTTTTCTATGATCTCTAATACTTTCTGTATTTGGGATAAATGTTCTTTCTATTCATTGGAATATATCATCAAATCATCTATATATACCATCATCCATCCTTGGCAGATAAAAGTTCCAAATATAGAGTCCATAATTCTTTGAAAGTGTGATGGAGCATTCTCAATACCAAATGTCATCCTTATATATTCATAAATAACTAAATGACAGATAATTCTTAAGTATTTCCTACTTTCAGCTTCTATAGGTATTTGATGGAATCCTTTGAGAATGTCCATAGAGGTTATATATTTAGATTTAGAGAGGCTATGTAAAGAATTGTCAATTATTTAGATGGGATAATAATCAGCTTGAGTATAATTATTCAGGGCTCTAAAGTCTCCTACCATTCTTGAATTCTCAGTATGCCAAGCTATAAGAACAGGAGTATTAATATCTACTGGTTCATTGTGTCCAACTTTCCTTACGACTTTTAACTCAATTAATTCTTTAATTTGTTGTTCTAAGGCAGCTCTTGATTTAGGACTGGAAGGATATGGATGTCTTCTCAAAAGAGGGGGATAAGGAGATTTCATGTGAGATTCATCTTCATATCATGTACCATTACATTCCCTATGGCGGCATCTTTTGTACAGAAGGCTCTTTTGTACAAATAAAATAATTTTTTTAACTCTTCTTTTTGTTCAGAGTTTAATATGTTATTAATTGATGCTTGTTCAAAATAATCTTTTTGAAAAGTTTATTTTGTAATCTCATTAGTATTTTCTCAAGTAGAAATTTTACAAATTTCATATTTTCTGTTCCATTCTCCTTCTTTAGTATGGTATCTTCCTTTACTTTGGATAATATATATTCCATATATGTTGAGGGAGTCATTACCAAGTATAAGATAATCACTTATTGAATCTTCCATTATTACAAATTCAACTTTGAGTCTTAAAGATCCTTTGAATTGGGGAATATCAAAGGTAAAGTTATAATTCCTAAAGGTTTCATGGAAGCATTTAAGCTACTAAATTTAGCTTTAGGTACTGGTAGTACTTCTTCTTGCCAATTTGGGATTATTGATTTAATAATTTCATCCCTATACAAGAGGAAAATGTGCCATTATCTAATAATAATTTAACAGGTTTATCATTAAATAATACTGTAGTGAAACAAGTTTTTGTCAGAATTATTGCCTGATGTCCATTGACCCCTTCTCAACATTGCTGGAAACCCCTGGCAACTTCAAGCATCTTTTTATCTATTTTATTTCTATTTATTTTCCTATTTTATTTTTATGCTCCAACTTGACCACCTTTCAACAATCATCAAGCCCCCTGGCAATGTGAAGAATAATATACCAGTGCATGGTTTTACTTTTAACCAGACCAATCAAAATTCCTTCCCTGATATACTGTAGGGAAGGCACTCACTCAACCAACCCACCTGTCACACGCATCAAGTTTCACCATAACTCAACTGTCATCAACCATCACCAGTTCAAACAGTTCACCAACATATCACCAGCTGTTCCTTCCCGATAATACATTGGACCAGGGTATATATAACTTCAAACTATATTACCCTTTTATATTGTTATTAATCTTATTCTTCTTTATTATATTTCAGTCCAGTATTATTGAACCATTATTTCATTGCCCTTGATCTATCACCAGGTTATATTGATCCTTTAGGTACATTTTATTTTCATTATAATTCTTCAATTAAGCTTGTACTCGACATTACTTCATCACCTGTTATTTTGTACTTAAACTTGCTGATCAGTAATATACTTTAGTTTGAGAGCCTTTAATTTTAAGAGTTTTTCCCATGGTGTAACTCATTCCTTCTTTAGCCTTGGGTATTAGAATGTTTGCATCTGATACATGTTATATTGGTTGATAAAAATACCAATTTCGAGGAAGATTAGATTCCGCTTGTATATGATCTATACAAGATTCTGGTCCCAAATCTCCTTGTATTATAATATTGAAATCATCATTATTTTCTGATTCTTATTCAGATTCTTTTTCAATATTATTTATTCTTTTTTTGGGGTGGGAAAAATCAGGTCTCTTGTTTCCTTTTTCTCCACAATTATAACATTCAGGGTTATCCTTTGTAGATGTTGTTTTTTCTGTATTTTCTTTAATTATTTCTTTAGGAGTTTCTTTATTGACTGGAGCATTTAAATTTCTTGTATTAATTCCCGTGATTTCTAATACTTTCTCCATGATACTTACTAATAAAGTTATATCTGAGTATAGTTATATTCTGCATCTAATATTATGTGTCCAAGGATTCTTTCATTTATTTCTTCAAGACTTAAATCAGGATATATACATTCTAATATTTTTTTTTGGTTCAAACACCAAGTATGAGGTTTATCTTTTGTTGGGTCAAAATAATCATTTTCAAATAATTTTTTTATTTTCTTTCTCCAGATTATGTAAACCAAATTTTAATTTAATGGAATTCTTCCAATTAGTCCAATCTTTGGTTCCTACAAGTTTTATTTTATTTACAAACCAATCTAGAGCTACTCCTTTGAATAGCCTGGGTAATATGATAGTCATGACTGATACAGGTAACCCATAGGACTCTAGAGTGTGATATAGATATTTAATAAAGTTTATGTGGTCATACTCTCCTTCTCCTTTAATTTAGGCCAATAATTAATTGGGGGGAGTAATTTATTTATTTCTATCAGATTTCTGTCATTGTTTTCTGAATCATTGAAAGAACTGTTTCTCAATCTTTAAATTTCATTTTATTCTCTTCTAAGTTCATCACTTTGGGTTTGATGTAAGGGAGCATTTGATTCTAATCTCAAGGTTCTTAAATCATTTTTCATCATATTTAATTGTTACATAATATTATTATTTATGTGTTCATTATTTTTATGAATTATCTCAGAGATTTGTAAGATTAGAGCTTCATTATTTTGCTTAATTTCTTGAAATTTTTCTTGTATTTGGAAGCTCTGTGTTTCTTTTATTTCAGTTATCAACTGTTCCTTTTGTTGTAAGTGAACATTATTATCAATTTCAGGTTCAGATACTTAATAATTATGCATATCTTCCAATAATACTTCCATAGCATTCATTCTAGAATTTAGATTCTCTATACCTTGTTTGGATATACAATTAATCATTTCTTGTACAATAAAAGCAGAATTTTGTTTATTAAATTCAATGGTTTTGTTATGATGTATTTTGGAATTATTACTTAGAGTAATTAAATTGTGGTTTTATTGATTGAAGCTTTTTAAAATGGAATACTCTACAGTTGGGCATCATAGAATCCTTGGAGAGTGCTTTCCAGAGTCATGGCTTTTCTCCATCTCACTGGATCCTGATAATTCTTTTTTCTGGAAGAGGATCTTATTTTTCCCCTTCCTTTGGGATGGTTCTTCTTTGTTAGCAGTTTGATGGCTTCCCAAGGATTCCGTCACTTCACACATGCTTCTATTTCTTTGTTTCTTATTAATTTCTGTAAGTCTTTCTGAGAATTCTAAGCTTGTTTTATCATAAGCTTCATCTCCTCTTGTCTGTTTTCTTTTTGGTATTTCTGGAAGAGTTCCCAGTAATTCACGTGTTGAGTTACTAATTCTTTTATAAGTTCCTCTTTCTTGGGATCAATTATTATTATTTCTGGGATCTTCCCCTTCCACTGGAGTATTGGGGTATTCTCCAATAAGGTGTCCTGTGGATCCAAGTCTATTTCCTCTGTCAGAAAGTGTATCTTTGTTAATTTGGATATTTCTGAAATTTGGGGGGTTCCTTCTGTAGAATTCCTACGGTCAATGCTTGATTCTGTGTTTTTGAACTGCCTGGATTTTCTAGTGAGACTGATTTCTCTCTGGAGTTGTGGGTGTGAGGATCTAGTATTCATTTGGTTAGTATTTTATATTTATATATATGTATATAAATATAAATATAATTTTATACTGACTTTCAGAATATTCTGTACAATTATCCTCAATCAAATTATCTTTACTCAAAATTTCAGTTATAGTAGAGATTTTTTTTGAGGATTCCACTAAAAAAGGAGTAAAAATTATGTTAATAATTTTTATTTATAATAAATTTTTTATTTATTTTATAATAATACTTTACTTTTTTGTTTTTTAAGTTTAGTTCTATAAGCTTTATATTTCCTTACAAGAGAATTAAATGTTATCTCTTTTTCTAGACATAATTTCTTATGTCTCTTGATATCTTCTAATTCTAAGAACTTGAATTATTCAGGGGTGAATTTCTTAAAAGGATTTTCTTTCTGTTATTTCTCATGAATTTTTTTTTTAATTCTTGGTTCTGAATTAGATTCACTAAAAAAAAATTATATTCTTTTCATTATGCTTTTTTTTTTGAAAAACAAATAATTTTTATTTATTTTGTATTTAAAGTGTATCATATTTTATTGATATATTTTTTTTTTTAAAAAAAAAAAAAAAAATGGATTAGTCCAAGCAATATGTGATTTAATAAACAGAAACCAAATTTTAAGACCCCGTGATACTAAGATATTAAAGTTACCAATTAAAAAAGGACAAATTATGAAAACAACTTAAAATTTAAGCTGAAAAAGATGGCTTTTATATGTCATTTTTTAGTTTTGTATTTAATTTGTAGTTTATTTAAGAAGAGGGGCCAGATTATCTGGCGTGCTTTTAAGGCCCTCTTTGTATTTTTTATAAGGGGCCAGTTATGCTGGGGTGTTTAATGCCCTTTAACTATAACTGGGGCCTGAGTATCAGGGATGCTTTTAATGCCCAGAGATTTATTTAGTGGTAAAGAAGAGAAGTAGTGTAAACTTAACTTTTTCTTTCTGCACTTACCACAAGTAGAATGATATCCAGATAATTTTTAGCAGTGTTTCTGAGTTAAATTTTATGAAGGGTTGACCTTTACTTGTTTGATTTACTTATTTACTGCGTTCCAATTCTTTGAATAGTGTAAAAACTTTATTGTAAATATATGGTAAATTCTTAAGATGATGGTTCTTGAGGAGGCACAGAAAGGCCTCTTATTTAAAGTTTTTGGTATTCCTGGAGGCACCTTGGATGTTTGTAAAAGGTTTCTCATGATTGAATAATAATTATGTATTTTTATATGTAATATTTTAAATAAATAAGAGTGTGAGAAGTTTCTTTATTGGAGAGTTTTAATTATTTTTCCTGGATGAGGTAGAACTTCTTGTTTCCGGGAAAAATATTTTTATTTATGGGGGATGTGTATTTCTGGAGTTATGTATTTTTGAAAGAGTCATGGTTTTTACATGGTGGGATGATGAGCGCTGTCAGATGAGCCTGTGAGATTGGCCATCCTTCCAAGGGGCCTGTTAGTTGACTCTTTGGGTAAATCTTATGTAATCCAGTTTCAGACCCGCACCCCTTTACTTAATTAAGGGACTATGGTCAGTTTGTGCTTTATTTGAATAAAACATAATATGGGATTATCTCCCAAACTATACACAACACCTCAAAAATAAGGTTATTTTAGTGTTAAGGCATAGTATGTGATTTTAATGTCACAACCTTATGGGTGAAATTAATTTTTTAATTATTTTGACGCAAATGTTTCTTATTTTCTCTTTATTTATTTTAAAAATATAAGGAGTTAAAATATCCAAATACTTTTGCATAGTGACCTAGGCTAATCTTTGTCAATGAATCTAAAAATGTAATAATTCTTTTGTTTTTTGAGTATTCAAAAATTCATTTACAGTTTTTTTGGTTTTGTTCAGTTTTTATTGCTTCAATTCAGTGTTCTTTTGTCTCATATTTTTACATATTTTGGCTTTCTCAACATTTTAGCAAGCTGAAAAAATAACTAGAATTCTCAAGGGTCTTCCAATGAAATAGAAATTCAATATATCTCAATAACAGAACAAACCAAGCAATATTCACCATTTTCAGCCATTGCCACACTTGACTCTTATCTTTCCCAATATTTTCAATCAAATTAACTTAATTTGAAACCAACAGAGTTGAAAATGTTACAAAATGGGCTGGAATCAGTGACAGTTCACTCTTGGATTACAGTATTACCAAGGTCAGTTTTTATTCCCTCAGCTGGAACACCAAAATCATCTGAATAGTTGATACTCTATACAATTCACATTTTATTGTTTCTTTTTCCAAAATGTAAATGGAGTTTAAACAAAAGTTCACGAGAATCATCCTTGATTTCAACCGCATCAAAGATTTTGGTAATAATAAATATTGGAATGTCTCATCAAATCAAGTTTGAAACCTTAGAAAAAATTGACAAGATGATTGTTGTCTATAGAGAAGATTTAATTATACACTAGGGGAATAAAATTAAATCCAAGCCCACTCTTAATGAAATTTTGGCAACCTGGTTTGATTAAATAGGAACCAAAAAATAATATTTCAAAATAAGAAAGCAATCAAGAAATCATTAAATATAATACACAAAAATATAGTGGCTAATAATGAAGAAAAGAAAATTAGAATTGAGATTTACCACCACAAGAGAATAATAACACAATTTCAATAAAAATTACTGTGTAAGTTTCAATAAATGTTGCTAGTAACTAAGGAAAACAATAAAAAAGGAAGTTCACATTCAAAAAATCAACATATAACCCTCCTAGTCAATATGTAACAAAATTGACAAAAATAAACTTCATGAAGCAACAAAAAAGTATCATAAACCAACTCAATAGCCTTCTAAAATAATCTTTAATTTCTAATAACCACTTATAGATTTACACACTCATAATAATAAAATTTATCTGTAATAGACAATATTCAGAGTAAGCCCACAAGTCTTATTAAGACAATTAATAACCATCACATATTAATTTTCTGTTCTCACCAAATTAGACTATTAATGATTATGAAAGCCTTAAATATCTTTAGAATATTTAATAGGCTTTTTAATACCAATTTTGTGTAAGGGACTGAATTAAAAATAATAGTGGCCAATAAGGTGGTCCATGTATAGCTTTCAATTGTTTTCAATTTAAGGGTCAAAAAATTATAAGGAATCTTATGGTTGATTGTTTCGTCCTCAACAAAGGTGACAGGCCTGAAAACTATGCCCATCCAGTTTAAACTTGAGACCTGATGTGAGCCTCTGTGATACCTAGAGCTTAACTCTACTAGCTACACAAGGTCCAAATGTAAAAAAAACTTAATATTTAAGCTGAAAAAGATGGCTTTTATAGATGGTTTATGGTTTATGGTTTGGTCTTTTGTTTTTAATTTTGAGGATTAAGTTGTAGTTTTATTTTAAGAAGAGGGGACAGATTATTTGGGGTGCTTTAATGCCCTTTTTTTATATTTATAAGGGGCCATTTATACTGGGGTAATTAATTCCCTTTTTTAATTATAAATGGGGCCTGAATATCAGGGTGCTTTTAATTCCCAGAGAATGAATTAGTGGTAAAGAAGAAAGGTAGTGCTAACTTAACTTTTCCTTTCTGAACTTACCACGGGTAGAAGATTTATCCAGATAATGACCAGTAGTGTTTTATATAACTTTTCTGGAGGATTAAATCTGGAGAGGGTTGATCTTTTCTGTTTGATTTACTGATTTACTGGATTCCAACACTTTGATTAGTGTAAAAACTTATTGTAAATATAATGTGAATGTTTTAGATGATGATGATTGAAAAGGCACAGAGAGGGCTCTTATTTATACTTTTTGGGAGGCTTGGAGGCAACTTGGATGTTTGCAAGATGGTTCTCATGATCCAATAATGATTCAATATTTTTATATGTAATATTTGAATTTTTGGGATCAGTGAGTGATTTATTCTGGGTGTGAGATATTTGCATTGACGTGAGTTTTTTTTTTTATAAGTTAGTGTGGGGAAAAAAAAATATTCTCAGAGTGTCATTTTTATCATTTTTATTTTATATTTATGAGGTAAGCTGTAAGAGTTATGTTTATGGGAATTTCTAATGATAAATTATCTATAAGTTGTTATTTCAATAAATCATAGTTGTGGAAAATTTTGTTCCAGTAGCATTCTAAGTATTTTTCCTTGAGAGAGCATATTTTCTTCTTTCAGGGAAAAATATTCTCAAACTTGGGGGACGTGTATTACTAGAGTTATGTTTTTTTAAATGAGACATGCTTTTTTTTCCTTGGGGGAATGATGAGCGCTGTCATATGAGCCTGTGAGATTGGCCATCACACGAAGGGGCCTGTCAGTTATTTCTTGGGAAATCTTATTTAATCTAGTTTCTGAACCGCACCTCCTTTCTAACTTAAGTCACTATGGTCAGTTTGTGCTTTATTTCAATAAAACATTATTATGGGATTATCTCCCAAACTATACACAAAACCTCCAAAACAAGGTTTGTTTAGTTTTGAGACTAGTTATGTGATTTTCATGTCACATACTTATGGGCGCAACCAATTATTAATTATTTTGACGCAAATGTTTTCTTGTTTTCTTTTTATTTATTTTAAAAATATAAGGAGTTGCAAAATCCAAATACTTTTACTGAGTGACCTAGGTTAATTTTGGTCAAGGAATCCAGAAATTTAATAATATGTTTATTTTTTTAATTATTAAAAAAGTAATTTGAAGTTTTATTCATTTTTTATTTTTATTGATTTAATTAATTTTTATTGTGTCTCATACTTTCACATATGTTGGCTTGCTCAACATTTTAGCAAGCTGACACCTGACTGTCAAATTGACTTTTGATCCCAAGTGTCTAGATAACATTTGAGGTTGTTCTGTGCACCAACTGTGGCATCCCTGTCATTATTCCCTGCTTCCTCATCACACCTAAACCATCCTAGCTCACTTCCCAGTACCTCATTTGCCCCCACAACCCCAAACCATGTCCATGAGACCAAAAACAAGAATCCTCTGTGGTGACCAAAAACGTACTGATCCTGATTTTTTTTTTTTTAAAAAACAAAAAAAAAATCATTTTATTTCTTCATTTCTGATGATGTGTGTTGTGATGTGGGACTTTGTTTGTGATATTTTCAGCTTTATTATTCTCCTTGTTCAATTGTTTTGTTTTTGTTGGGGGTGTGATGACATGTGTGTGACATGTTGCAGGTCTTCTGTCAAGTTTGGTTGGCAGGGATATCCTCACTGAAAACGGACTTGGGGGGAGGCATGCTTCTGGAGTGAAAACCAACAAGTCATCACCTGATCTGATCCCAAGTTTCTTTTTTTTTCTTTTTCCTCCCTATATCAAATCCACAGATCTGATTCAATTAATATTAAAACTATCAAATCAAAGAAAACTTATCCTGATCTGATTCTCAGTCACTACTGGACTTTCATAAAACTTCAATCAAGTCAATCTTGCAAAAAGTTGGTCATATCACAGAACCTTTGCAGAAAAATTGTAGAGCTTAATCTCAGCTTTCCAAATCACTTATTTTTATCAAATTCCGTTCAGTGGTTCTCAAGATATATCATTCTTCAGTTGAACCTTGTCAGACTTTTCATATTTTCAATAGTTATCTAGTCTAAGCCCCAAAAACAAGACTTCAGGAAACCCCTGGAAATCCTCTACATTAATTCAGCAGTTTTATTAAACTTTTATTACCAAGAGCACTCAATTCTCTACTCCTCATATTAGACACACACATTTTTTTCTGGGTTGAAGTTCTTCCACAGTTACCTATATTCATATATTTTCAAGGGTCACCCATTGTTATCTAGTCCCCTTCAAGCACTTGATTGTGGAGAGTTGGGCAGTTTCATAGAACTTGGAGGTAGATTGAGTTTGAGTTGATCAGAATTGAGCTACTGCTGATGGCTAGAATTATTAGCATTTGGGCATTTGAGACTATATATTGAGTGCTGGGCTTAGGTGGTCCTGAAAATGTTGTGAATTATCTGGATTAGTTTTGGAAGGGATTTTCTCTCTATTCTTTCCTCTCCTTTCTCACCTCCTCTTTCATTGAATCAACAAACAATCAACAAATCACCCTTAACAAGACTCATTTTTACTTTCCGTCCCTATCATCCCCCTGGTTTTGATTCCTCTCCCTTGATTTGGTTTTTTTCCTGGAGGGAAGCCTAAAAAAGCACCTCTCCCCTCCAACTAACTGCCTTTGCCTAGAAAAGTAGGAGTACCACACAGCAACCCAAGCCAGGATTCTTGGGGAGAATTCAATTCTCAACAATAAAAATAACATGAAAAAATAAAAGGAATAGAAAAATAAGATAAAATTAATAATGATAATAATGAGGATGATTAATAATAAGAAAAATTAAGAGTTAAAAAATGCAATATTTGATTGGGAAGAAAAAAAGAAACAGAGAGATGTACATATTTCTCACAGAATCTATCAGATATAATGAATCTTCTCATTCTGGTCTGCTGAAAGACTTAACCATATCTTAACATTGGTGAAAAAAAAAAAAATTTAATGTTTTATAATGTTAATTTCTGATTTTTCCTTGAATTTGGATGGTTTTTTATTGAAATTTTTTGGAAAGGTTTAATTGATAAGTCATTGCTGAATGGTTTCCTTGCAAAAGCAAACCTTCAAGGATTAATTAAACAAATTGATTCAAACTGGAAATTTTTGATCATTGATCATTGACAGCTCCCCAATTTAAAAGAAATTCTTTATGAATCAAAGGCTCAAGGAATATCAATTTCTTCCAATGTTATGACAAGTGAAGAATGTGAAAAGCTCAAAATTTTAATATCAGAAAATCTATAGCACAAATATTCCCCATGGAATGAGCTTGAGTGGAAAGTTTGCAAGTCGATGAAGTATAAGGGAAATAGGATAAAGCCTTTCAGCTACAACAAAGGAAATTTACAGATAAATTTTTAAATCTCTCATAAAATGTTTCCCTCTGTTGGGAAAGTGATGGCAATTTTTTATGAGAAAAAAACAAATAATATTTCCTTTTGTTTCAGACTCTCAGAAATCTTGTTGAATCTCATAAAGAGAAAAACCCCTACGCCTCCCTGAAAGAATTGAATTCACAGATGTGTCAGAGTTATTGGATCAAGGTTCTTCATTGCAGCAAATATTGATTAAAAATCAAGCTAGGAACAGTATTTAAATCCTTTTTTAAAAAAAATGAACATTATAAGTATTTATTATGATATTTACTATGAAAAGAAACAAAAAACATTATATACCTGACTTTAAAATAATGAAATGTAATAAAATAAAACCAAATCCAATTTTTTGAAATTCCTTAACCTTTAAACTAGAAATTAAAATATAATAACATTATTTATTTTTATTTATTTTGTCTATATACCTTTTCTGCGTAAAATATTTTTTATTTTGAAAAAACTCAAAATAGGAGATATAGAACAAAACAGAAATGCCTAATGATAAATATTATTATTTGTCAATAACATTACAAAAGAAATATATTTTTATTTTTATTATATTTTTTGTTTTTATTAACTTTTTGTTTTATTTCTGTTTTCCAGGTTCCTCCTAAAATTCTTGAGTTTATAGTGTCCTTGAACTTTGAGTTGAGTTTTGGTGTAGTGGTGAATATTTGAGTTAATCGTGTTGTATGAACTTGACCTTCAACATGGTTGAAAAGGATGATAATTCAGTCAGTCTGGATCAAAGTTTTTCCATTCTGGTAAATTAATCTTCAAAATTGAGTTTTAGGCTCAAATTTTGAACATTTTTACTGCAGAGGCAACTGCAAAGCAAAATTAAGCACTATTGTTCAACTTCTTCAATTTTAAACCAAATAACTTGAAAATAGGATTGATCTTCATGATTTTTCAAGGAGATTAATATCAAATAAACAATTCATAACATTTTTTAAATATATCTTATTTTAATTAATTTATTAATTTTTACTTTTTTATGATTTTTTACTTTTTTACGATTTCTGATATCTTTTGATTTGTTCATTACCCAACAAGATGGTTTATATACACAATGGTATTGGCTTAGTAATTTATCAATACATGATTCAACGACTCTTTTCAAGTATTCCCTATGATTCTAATGAAGCTGGAGCCACAGAATATGTTTTGTGTGTTGTTACAATAAATTATTGTGTAAGTAATTTCTTAGTTCTGAAATTACACTAATTTAAATCAAATTCTATAAATTCCGCTCTGTTTTTGAATTAATTTTATTTAAGAATCTTTTTTGTAGAGATCATCTTAATTTCTAATTGAAAATCTACAGTACATTCCTCTTTTCATAAATTAGACACCAAAACTTGTACTACCTATATGAAATTTATGCTGTGGTTAAATACATACACAAAGAATAAGAGTTCTCAAAAGTTCTTAATATACAAAAATATTGAATTGAATGCAGAATTTACATAATCTGAATTTGTCTGAAAGTCAAACTTAAGTATCAAGACAGATTCCAAACAGGTCCCACACTATTCAGACTCAGGTACAAAGGCGGAACACCTACTAGAAGGTGTAGCACATTTTTTCATGGTGACTGCTTTAGGTTTATTTTGTTGGATATTTTTACTTTAATATTTTAATTAGATTATTTTTATGGTTTAATTTAATTTTCAAGTTGTTGAAGTAATTTTTGAACTGATTCTTTGATGTTTTTGTCACAATTATTGGATCTGGTTCTTTGTTGCAACAATGAAACTCATGTTAGAAGATCAAACTAAAGTTATTTGATTTCAGCAAAAAAGAAATAATAAATAAAAGAAACAAAGATAAAATAAAATATAATGAGAAAGATAAAAAAATACCTAAAGGACAGAAAGTCCAGACAGTATGAAAAGACTGAAAAAGGACAAGGATGACTGAAGACTAAGGATAAGAAGAATAGAGAACCAACTGTTTAAAAAACAAAAGTGTAAACAAGATGTGATCACAAAACAGGTGTTAGAAAAAGAAAGAATAATGAAAGAAAGAAAGAAATACCACAGTGTGAGGGAACCAAGATTATGACCTTCAGGATAATTGATTGAGAACAGAAGGTGAGAAAAGAAAAGAAAGAATTACAAGAAGAAATGAAGAAGAATAAAAATAGGATGATGTGGAAGGGGGACTTGATGAGCAGACCCCCTGCCAGCTTAGAAAATGAACTTTGAATATCAATTTGTGGTAAGAATCTGACTAAGAATATTAACAACTCAAACAATCAAGCTAGTAACATTAATTAAATCCTTTTAATAACAAGATTAATGAGATAAGTAATTTATAACAATTTTATTTATAATATATGAAAAAGACATTATATACATGAGTTTTAGATATGTGTTATAAAAATATTGATCCAAATCCAACAAAAAAAAAATAATACCAAATCTCAAAATTTAACCTTAAAAAAATGAGGAAAGAAATTATTTCATTTATTTAACTAAAAACAGTTTTTCAAATTTTTTATTGTTATTTTTAATTTCAATTTTAATTTTTTTTTTTTAATTTTTTAAATAATTTTTTGATTTAATTTATTTACCTTTTCTTATTTGAGAAATTTTATATTTTCCAAAATTGATTCAAGATATAGGAGATATTGAAACAAACAGAAGTGCCTGATAATTATATTTTGTCAAAAATTGTTGGAATTTTGGTGTTTGGACTCATTCATTTTGCATCTGAATCTTTATGGTTTTTCTGATCAACTGGATTAACAACCCATTTGTATTGTGGATCTATTTTAATTCATGTCTCATCTTATATTTTTAATAGTAGTGACCTCTGAATGATTTATTAGAATATTTTCCTCTCAGACTATTTTTCATCTGAAGCTGATAGGTCCTCTTGCCTTAAACATGATAGTTCTCTTTTTGTATGATGGGCTACCATACTGTCATTTAATATAGCACCAGTGTTGTCACTTGACCTGTAATTAGCCTGCATTAATCATTATAGTTATAAAACTAAATTTATTTTTAACATTAACATTACTATTATTATTGTTGTTTTCAATGTGGATTATTCCCTATATAGTTATGATACAACTACATCTTGGTCATTCTTTTATTCTAGTTCGAAAACATGGCCTTCAGGGTGAAGGATAAACCCTCTTGTTTATTGTCCAAATTAATCTGTCCATATTTTTGTAGGCTGCTAAGGGTGTCCCCCACCTTTCCAGGGGTTTCCAGTTCTGTCTTTATTGCTACTTTCTGAATTCACATCTGGTTCAGACGGCTTGTTATTTCCTCTTTTACTACTGGGTATATACTGACAAGTGCCTTATCCAGGTTTGTTCTTTCTTCTGTTGTTATTTATTCATAGTAATAAAGATTTTATAGACTGACAAGAGTCTTATCCCTGTTAATTCCTCTTGGTCCTTGACCTTTTCCGCATGTCTCATGTGTCCCATCCTTGAGTTGTTACTATACAATTTATTTTTATGGCATTTTATAATTGATTCAAAGATTTCAGTAACTTGAAGGTTATGAAATCCTAACACATACTCACCAAAATCTTTCTTAAAAGTCCTCCTCAAGTCACAATTGTTTCTGTTCATCATATCATATTGCAGCCTTTTCTTTTATTTTAATTTAATTTAAAAAAAAAAATTTCTGTTTTGATATTTTGACTTTTTTGAATTGTATTTTTCATTTTTGATATATTTTGATTTGCATATTTTCCAACACTCCTCCTCAAATCAGAATATATCATTCTCAATTGATCATTTGCTTGAGCCACCTCGGCAGGACCAAGAGTTTTGGTCAACATATCAGCTAACATAAGGTCTGTAGAGATAGGCACAACAGATATAAGATTTTTGTCCACTAAATCATTGATGTATTTATATTTGATGTCCACATGTCTACTCTGAATATTAATTATACTATTTTTGCTATAAACTACTGTACCACTATTATCATTATAAATTATTGGTTTGTTGATGTGAATGTAAATATCTAAAATCAAATTTGAAAGCCATCTCATTTGTTTCAAACATAAATTTACTGCTATCATCTCAGCTTCACTAGTATTTTTCACAACTATGGACCGTTTCTTTTTCTTCCAGTATATAGGATTATCAAAAAGACAAATTATTACACTAGAAGTGGACTTCTTAGTGTTAAGTGCCATAGCATAATCAGCATATTCCCAACCCATTTGTTGATGAGGATTGTTGGATTGAGTATGGTGAATTCCCAAATATTGAGTCCCTTTTAAATACCTGAGTAAATTTTTAACAGCTGACCAGTGTGACGCATTAGGTTTTCTGGCAAATTGAGCCAATAAGTTAGTGGTGAAGGTGATGTCAGGTCTTGTGTGAAGAGCTAAAAAATTCAGCATTCCAATGGCTTTCTGCATTTTGTGAAAATCTACTAGGGCAGAATCTTGAGAAACCACTTCATGTAAGTTCATGGGAGCCGGAGATAAAACAATCTTGGAATCCAACATCTTGAATTCTTCAAGGATTTTTTCACAAAAAGGTTGTTGGTGAATCAAAACTGAGCCATCAGGTTTCCAATCCAAACAATAACCAAGATGTTGGGATGGTCTTTCCTTCACTTTTAGTGTATAATTTTTCTTCAAATCTTCCATAAATTGAATAATCTCCTCACGTAATTCACCAAAAATAAGACCATCATCTACATAAATATGAATAATAATAGAACTTGATTGATTAAAATATAGAGATGAATCTGAAATAGAAGGAGTGAAGCCAAGTTGCTGAAGAGTGTTATTGAGGTGTTTTTGCCATTGCCTAGATGCCTGTTTTGTCCCATAAAGAGATTTGTTTAGTTTCCAAACCCAATTTTCACGTCCTTTTTGTTCAAAACATGCTACTTGAGAAATATATACAGGAGCATCCATCACACCATAAAAAAAGGCAGTTTCTACATCAAATTGAAAAATGTGAAGATTTCTTTGAACAGTTAATCTAAGCATTACTTTGAATGATTCATTTCTAGCTTTGGAGGCATAAGTTTCAAAATAGTGTTTCTGGAATTCTTGATGATTTGCAAAACATACCCATCTAGCTTTATACCTTGAGACTTCATTAAATTCATTCAATTTTTTGACTAATATCCACATTCCACCAATTACCTTGTCATTTAATGGTGGTGGAACTAATTCACCAGTGTACTTGGCAATTAAAGAGTTATATTCTTGTGACATAGCTTCTTCCCATTTTTCAAATTAATCTTGATTATTCAAAGAATCATCAACAGTAACAGAAATGGATAAATTTATTTCATCCTGGGATGGAGAAGGTATGACAGGCTTTCTCCTCCTAGAGCTAGTAATGATGTTGGACTTATCTATATTGGAGTTTATTTCCTTGGTTGCCTTCTTTTTAGGTTTGATATTTTCAATTTGAATTTTAGAACTAATTTCCTTTTGTGCTTTTTTTACTGGTTGTGGAGGATGTAGGACATTGGTTGATATGGGTGTATTCCGGAAATTTTGACATAAAATTGGTGGGGGAGAATTTTCTGATGTAGTATGAGTACTTCTTTGTGAAGATGGAGGAGTATCAAGTACAACAACTGGAGGGTTGTTTACTTGAGCAACAGATGTTTTATGATTATTATTATTATTATTATTACTCATACTGTTGAATTGTGTTGAAGGAGGAATAAAATTAGGTATCTCTAATTGGTCATCATTGATATTATTATCATTTTCAATTTTTGGTTCATAGGACTTTTTTGAAGGAAAATATAAATATATTGATGCATTATGTGTGTCTGATGTATCCATTTTGTTGAAATCTTCTACAATATATCGTAAAGTGATCACTGGTTTGGTAAGTGATTCAGGATCATTCTATTTAAGAGCGTAAGGAGATGGAGTAAAATCTCTGCTAATTAATATAGAATGTTTAATTTGATCATAAAATCTTAATCCATCTGAAAAAGGTTCATATCCCAAACATAACAAAGGTTTTGAGGGTGGGTGAAATTTTGATGCATTTTTGGAATTAAAATATCATTTTAAACCAAAAGGAACTAAAAGGATGATATCTCTTATAGGTTCTATATAAATATTTACTTGATTTAAAATATCCATGGGTGTATTCCAATTTAGAGATTTTGATGGTAAGATATTTATCAACATAGAACTATATAGAGAAGCTTCATTCCATAAACAAATAGTTACTCTGCATTGTGCTAGTATTGCTCTCATTTTTGACAATAAAATTGCATTAAATCTTTCTGCTAAACCGTTGGTTTGATGATTGTTAGCAGGGGCCATCTCCATGTATATTCCCAATTTCTTGATAATATTTAAAAAAATTATTTGAGGTCAATTCACCACACCTGTTAATGAGTTTTGAGCAAAAACTAAAGTATTTTGATTTCAGCAAGAAAGAATAAATAAACAAATATGAAAGAGATAAAAAAATAGTAAAGAAAAAATTGGTAAACTACCTAAAGGACAATAGTCTGGAGGAGAAAGAAAACTAAAAATAATGAAGTCTTTCCTGAGATAAGTGCTGGACAAGCTGAAGGAAAAGTGAGTAACAGCACAAAAAATAAAATAAAATAAAATAAAGAAAAAGAAAAGAAACTACACACTTGTAAACTTGCTGAAATCAGATAAAAGTGACCAATGTATAAGAATAGAAAACAGAGGTGAGAAGAAGAAAGGAAAAAAATAAACTTCATAACGGATGATGATGATGATGATGTGGCAGGGGGTCTGAGAGTGAGAGTTAGACCCCCTGGCAGAATAATGATAATAAAACTTAAATAAAAATAATAAATAAAAATAAAAATAAAATAAAATAAAAAATTGATAAATGAAATGAAATACAACAATAAAAAAAATTGTAAAGTTAAAACACCCCCATGCTTCAAGAGTGAGAAAACTTGAAGCACACACTACATTCTAAAATAAAATTTTTCTTGCTTGAGAAAGTGATGTTGAGCCAACAGGTTTGGTAAGAAAATCTGCAAGATTCTGAGCACTCCTTACATATTGAAGATCAATATTTTTTGTTTTGATTTCATGACAAATAAAATGATGTCGAAGATTCATGTGTTTAGTCTTAAAATTTTTGTCATTTGATTCATTGTTGGCTAATTCAATTACACCTTGATTATCTTCATGAATAACTGTTGGAGGTTTGAGTCTGATGTTAAAAATTTTATTGAGAATTATTTTTATCCACATTATTTCTTTTGTAGTGTCCCCAATGGCTTTATATTCTGCTTCTGTAGATGAGTGAGAAAGAGTGATTTGTTTCTTCGACTTCCATGAAATAACATTATTGTTCCAGATTATAATATAACCACTAATTGATTTTCCAGAATCTTTACAGTTAGCCCAGTCTGAGTCAGTATATGCTTTCAATGTAAAGTTTGAATTAATATTTTTCTTAATTTTCAATGACTGGTGTTTAGAATATTTTAAATAACAGAATACTTGTTTTATTGCTTCATAGTGTTTGATTCCAGGATTGATTAAAAACTGAGATAATGAGTTCACTGCATATGTAATATCTGGTCTTGAGGTCGTACTTAGAAAATTCAATGCTCCAACTAGTTGTCTGAAATTGATATTTAGTTTCTGAAATTCTTCAATTTCTGATTTTGACGCTTTCACAAGATGTCCTTTCGGATTCAGAGGAGTTTTAGATGGAGCCAGATTTTCAAAATTAAATCTTGATAATAAATTGTCAATGTAATGTGATTGAGAAATGTTTGTTGAGTCTGATAGTTTTTCAATTTTCATTCCAAGAAGAAAAGAAGCTTCACCTAGATCTTTGACTTTGAATTTTGATTTAACTTCAGATTTGAAAATTTCAGGAGTTTTCGAAAAAATGGCTATATCATCTACATGCAAATATAAATAAGTTCCTTTTCTCCAGAATACACATGGTTCAGCATCAGTTCTTCTAAATCCTATTGAAAATAGCCAGGTAGAAAAATTTTGATGCCAGGCTTGAGGAGCTTGTTTCAAACCATACATTGCTTTCTTCAATTTTAATACTTGATTTTTCTGAACATTAATTCCTGGAGGTGGATTGAGTAAAATATATGCATTTAATGTTGCATTAAGAAAAGCACTTCTAATATCAATTTGATGAAATTTTAAATTGTTGTCTAAAGCAAAAGAAATCAGCATTCTGAGTGAAGTTAGCTTTCCAGTTGGAGCAAATGTAGTGAAATAATCAAGTCCTTCTGTTTGTTTAAATCCTTGAACACAAAATCTAGCTTTATATTCCATGGCTTCATTCTCAGAATTTTTCTTAATTTTAAACACCCAGGTACAATTCAATAACTTGTTGTCTTCTTTTTTTTCAACAACTTCCCAAACTTCGTGATCATTCATGTTATTCAATTCTATTTCAATTGCTTCTTTCCATTGTTCTGATTCAGCTGAATTAATTGCTTGATGAAGGTACTTTGGTTCTGCAAAATAAGATTCAGCCAAATTTATATTCTTCTGTCATAGTTTAAAATGTTTTCAGTTGAAATTCTACTTGATATTTCTTGTGGTGCTCTTTCATTTTCAATTTCTTAATTTGGTGATAATATTTCATTTTCTGCATTTTGATTATTTTCAATATCTTCTTCTAGATTTTTTTCATTTTGAATAAGTGATTTTTCAGTAATTTCAATTTTGAAAGGATCTTCATCTGAACTCAATGCATTTTTATTTAATCCAGGAAATTCATTCTCATTAAATCTGACTTCTCTGGTTGACATAGAACTTCCAGAAAAAGACAAAATTTTGTAAGTTGACAAATCATTCAAATACCCAAGTAAAATTCCTTTTTCACCAGTAGCAGTCATCTTTGAATTTCTTAATTGTTGTGGTTTCAATTAATAAGTTAAAAATCCAAAAGGTTTCAAAAAATTGTAATTAAATTTCTTGTTGTGCCATACCTCATAAGGAATTTTGAAATCTCTAGATCTTGACGGCAGAACATTGCATAAATCTGTTGCTGTATTCACTGCTTCAGCCCAAAATCTTGGAGGTAACTTTGATTGATTGAGTATACATCTAGCTTTTTCAATAATTGATTTGTTTGCTCTTTCTGCCATACCATTGTTTTGAGGAGTATATGGAGGAGAAAAATGATGAAAAATACCAAATTCAGAACAAAAATTAGAGAATTCTAGATTATTAAATTCACACCCACCATCAGGGATAATTATTTTAAGTTGCTTTTGAGTCTGTCTTTCAGCTCCTGATTTGAATATTTTAACTTGATTAATAACTTCAGACTTTTGTTTTAAAATTTTTATAACTTTGAATCCAGAAAACTGATCTATTATAGTAAGAAAGTATTGACCACCAGACTGAGAAAGAGTAAAGAATGGACCTACTACATCCATGTGAACAGCTTCCAAGATTTCTGTGACAGGTTTGAAGTGACTCTTGAAAGGTTGATGTTTGAGTTTTCCAAGAGTACAAATCTCACAGTTTTCTTCTTTAACTTCAGGAAATATTTTCTTAAGATAAGATATATGAGGATGACCTAATATCAGATGCCAGTTCATTTCAGCATTAGCAGTATAAGTGGAAAAAGATTTCATTTCAAAAACAGAAGATTGATTTAATTCTAATAGATTGTTGGAAATGAAAGCTAACAATTCAAATTCATCGTCAATATTTATTTGAGCTGATTCATTATTTATTTTTGAAATGAGCAGAGAATTTTTAAATAATCGAGGTAAGGATAATAAGTCTCTACTCAATGATGGAACAAATAAAACATCTTTCAAAATAATTTTACTTCCTTTATTATTAACCAGAACTGCTTCTCCAATAGCTTCAGCTTCTAAATTATTTTTATTATTTCCAGTAGTAATCTTCAAACATGTTGGAGCTGATGAAGTGAGAGATTCGATTTTATTAACCATGTGATGAGTAGCACCAGAGTCAAGAACAGTAAATTTTTCTTCAGTTTGATTCATTAAACAAGTTGGAGTAATTACATTTGCAGTAAGTATTTCAGCTTCAGTGGAGTGACTTTGATTTTGATTCTTAAATTGATTGAATTGATTTCTTTTCTCAGGATGTAATGTCCAGCAATTTTCTTCAGTATGAGCAGATGACGGATTATGTTTACCATTTTTACAATAATTAATATTCTTATTTTGATAATTAAACTTCTTGTTTCTGTTATTCTCATCATTTGAATTTTGATAAAGTGCAGATGTAGAGGACTCTTCTTTGAAATGTGTGAATTCTTTCCCTTTTCTAGTTTCTTCAGCATACACAAATTCTTGTAACTTGGATAGAGTTGTGTCAGGAAATGACACTAAAGCTTCATTTAATACCATTTTTTTCTACAAAGGTCCACATTGATCTTGGTAATTTGGCTAGTATAGAATAGCAAAGAACATTTGCGGGAACGCCAAGTTTGACTAAAGCTATTTCATTCAGGTGTTGCTTGCACTCTTGAATAAAGTTCATCAAATTTCCATTCCACTCGAGTCTCATGAATTTCAACCATATTCGAGCCTTATTATTGAAAGATTGTGAGGCATATCTGTTGAGTATACTTTGCCAGATAAGATAGGGTTCATCAGAGTTGTCTGCATTAATTACAGCATCAAATGCTTCTACACTAATATGATTCATAATTATCACCACGGTTTCAGCCTTCTTTGAGTTAACATTGTTTTCTGCAGCACCAGAGAGAGTATCATTGGGTGATTCTAGACAGTATTTTAATAAGTTTTTATGTTTGAAATAGGATTGAATTCTAAGGTACCATTGGTTGAAATTGGTCGAGTCCAGAAGAGGAATAGACTTATTCAGATTGCTAGACATATCATTGGTGTTGTCACTAGACATTTTAACTTGATTATTTGTAAGTGAGCTAACTATCGTCATTTAGTCTAATTTATAAATTTATATATATATAAGTGAGTCGCACCCAGAGAAAGAGGCTACAACGGTATCGCGAGGTGAGTCTTCTTTTGCTAGGAAAAATATTGATCGGTTTGCCAGTAAGAGTCAAGTAAACTTGTTTGATTGGTGAATCGAACGAGGAATACAGCAAGGTTGTAACAAGGTTTAAGTAAAGTTGTAAACAAAGGAGTTCACACCAGCTGGGATAACCGACCCAATAGTATATGAGATAGCGATTAAGTTAAGTATACCTTTGCGAATGATGTTATTGAGACTGTAAATCTAATGAGTTTTGAGCAAAAACTAAAGTATTTTGATTCAGCAAGACAAGAATAAATAAACAAATTTGAAAGAGATAAAAAAATAGTAAAGAAAAAATTGGTCAACTACCTAAAGGACAATAGTCTGGAGGAGAAAGAAAACTAAAAATAATGAAGTCTTTCCTGAGATAATTGCTGGACAAGCTGAAGGAAAAGTGAGTAACAGCACAAAAAATAAAATAAAGAAAAAGAAAAAGAAACTACACACTTGTAAACTTGCTGAAATCAGATAAAAGTGACCAATGTATAAGAATAGAAAACAGAGGTGAGAAGAAGAAAGGAAAAAAATAAACTTCATAACGGATGATGATGATGATGATGTGGCAGGGGTTCTGAGAGTGAGATTTAGACCCCCTGGCAGAATAATTATAATAAAAATTAAATAAAAATAATAAATAAAAATAAAAATAAAATAAAAATAAAATAAGAATAAAATAAAAAATTGATAAATGAAATGAAATACAACAATAAAAAAAATTGTAAAGTTAACACCTGTAAGGTCATAACTGGTTTAGTAAGTGACTCTGGATCATTATATTTTAGTGTATAAGGAGACAGAGTGTAATCTCTGCTAATTACTATAGAATGTTTGATTTGATCATAAAATCACAATCCATCTGTAAAAGGTTCATATCCTAAACATAACAAAGGTTTTGTAGTAGGGTGTAATTTTGATGTGTTTTTTGAGTGAAAATGGCATTGCAAAGCAAAAGGAACTAGACGGTTGATATTTCTTGTAGGTTCTATATAAATTTTTTGTTGATTTAAAATATCCATGGGCGTATGCCAAGCTAAAGCTTTTGATGGTAATATATTAATTAACATAGAACTATATAAAGCTGCTTCATTGCATAGACTAATAAGTACCCTGGGTTGCAAAAGTGATAATCTCATTTTTGACAATAAAATTGTGAATCTTTCAGCTAAGCCATTGGTTTGTGGATTGTTAGCAGGACCCATTTCCATATTAATTCCCAATCTCTTAATGATGCTCAAAAAATTATGTGAATTAAATTCACCACCTCTGTCAGTGTGAATAAAAGCAGGATACTGATCAATTTTGTTTTTAATTTCATTAATAAAAGATAGAATACAATCTGAGGCATCTAACTTCCTTCTTAACAGAAAAATTCTATTGTATCTCAAATAGTCATCAATAATGACAAGTACATATTGAATATTGGTTTTGCTAGGTGGATTTATTTGGAGAAGATCTATGTGAAGTGTATGAAAAGGACGGGGAGCCATTCTAAGTGGATTTTTATGAGGAGTTTTCTTCAAATTTACAGCTTTACAAATTTCACAATTTCTAGAACTATTTTGATTGTTGGATGAAATATTATTAATTTCTAAAAACTTATTGAGATAGACATCTGAAGGATGTCCAAGTATAACATTCCAATCTTTAATTTGATCTTTGTTAGAAAATTTATTTAAATAATTAAAATTACTACAATCATAAATAAAATTTATTTTTACTCCATGTTTTATATATAGGTCACCAGTTCTAATAAATTCTAAAATTATTTTTTCACCTGATTTTATTAACACCTTTCTATATTTATGAATTATGTGTAAAACATGATCTTCTAATTGTGTAGCTGATATAAAATTTCTGGGTCCACCTGGAGCTTAATAAACTGGATATAGAATGACTCCATTCAAATTCAACTTTCCAATATGAGTGATTTGGATTGATTTTCCATAATTATTCATAGATTTATTTATTGCAGTTGGATCAATTAATAATTTGTAATTACAGAGAGTGGATTTAGTTGCGCCAGAATCATAGACCAAGTCATTTCTAGAATTTTTACAGATAGCAATATTTATTTCTTCATTCATCATAAAACCAGAATTTTCAACATCTTCATTTTTAACATTTACGTGATTTGTATCTGATTGATTCTTGTTACTGTTATTTAATCTTTGAACACTATCATCAATCATTTGTTGCATTTGTTGAATAGAAAAATTGGACATATTTTCTGATGAAGAAACTTTTTGACTTTGATTGTTTCTTGTCGGAGCTAAACCTCTTGGAAATCCTTGAAAATTTCCATGTCCTCTAGAATTATTTAAACTATTATTTTTATGATGGTTGTTGGATTTTGATTTATTTTGTTGCCTGAAATAAGAAATATCATTTGTATTTTCATTATTTTGACATCTGTTATCTTCAATCATCAATCTATCATAAATGGTTTCAAAAGTAAAAACATTCAAATCATATAATGAAGTTACAACACATTTAAAGATTCATCTAAATGTAAACTCCTTAGGAAAAATGCTCCAGCCATGGCAGTAGATACATGCATAAAATTAGTGTATGTTTCTAATGAAATTTTTAAAGCTAGATAATTGTTTTGAAAATTTGTTAAATGATCAACTACTGAAGTACCTGGTTGATATATGATGCTTAATAACTTGAATAACTTTTCACAAATGACTACTATAGATTTTTGGCCGCATTGAATAGCCAAAGCATTAAAAGCATCAATGAATGATTTATTGTTTTTATTTATTGATGATTTTAATTCTTTATTTACTGATTGGTATAACATATTTACCGCCACAGAATTTATTTTTCTAAATTTTTTAGAATCCTGATTGTTTAAAGTCCAATCCTCATCTAATAAGTTATCTTGACCTTTACTAATTAATAAATTTTCTATTTGATTTTTCCATTCATGCCAATTATTCCTATTTAATTTATCAATTTTAATCCTTCCAATACCATCATCTTAGCTTGAAAGCTCCTCCTCCTGAGTCTCCATGGTTTTGGTAGGTTTTGATTTTTCTGCGCGTATACTGGGTTGATTAATATTTGACATGTTTGATGATATAGTAAAGGGTTGATTTGACCTAAATATTTTAAGGATAATCTGATATAGCTTGATGTTTTTTTGCCAAGAACCAACTCACGCTACCATGTCAGAGTTATTGGATCAAGGTTCTTTATTGCAGAAAAATAATTTTAACAATCAAGCTAGTAACAGTATTTAAATCCTTTTATAACAACATAAACATGATAAGTATATTATGATGATATTTATTATAAAAAAGAAATAAACACATTATTTACCTCTGACTTTAAATATATAATGAAATAATTATAAACCAAATCCAACTTTATTTGAATAAATTTCCAAATCTTTTGACCTTTAAATGAAATGAAATTTAATAAAACATATTTTTAATAATTGAATCTTGTAATTATTTTTATTTTATTTTATTTTATTTATTTACCTTTTTTCTGCAAAGATTTTAAAAAAAATTTCAAACTCAGCAACAGGAGATAAAAAACAAAACAGAAATGCCAAATAATGATTTTTTATTATGTCAATAACAACTTCAATGAATTTGGTTTTATTTTATTTTAATTTAATTTAATTTTTTATTTATTTTATTTATATTATTTACCTCCACAAATCTGATTGCCAGGCTCCTCCTAAATCTCTTGAGTTCATAGCGCCCTTGAATCTTTGATTTTTCTTTATTTTCTGAATACTTTTTATAAGTGTTGTATGACCTTAACCTTCAACATGGTTGAAAAGTATGATAATTTAGTCAGTCTGGATCAAAGTTTGTCCATTCTGGTGAATTAATCTGCAAAATTGAGTTTTAGGCTCAAATTTTGAACATCAAGCCCAAACTTTGAAAATTTTTACTGCGGAGGCAACTGCACAGCAAAATTAAGCACTATTTTTCAACTTCTTCAATTTCCAACCAATTAACTTGCTGTTGAAATATTGAAATTTATTGTCAAATTTCAATATTTTTTCTCATTGTCATGTTCTGATTCTCCTCATTTTTCTGATCATTTTGATATATTTTGTGACATATCTGTGAATTATCTGTGACACTGCTGTGTCTGTGCAGTGTCAGACATGTGAAATCTCCTCTAGCCCCTCTCTGCCTCTCACCAAGCCCTCCTCACCTTCCTGTCATGCTCGGATCAAGCGCGGGGTGAAGAAACCCCCTGCAGGACCCCTTTGGGGAACACGCGGACGACTGGAGACCACTTGCGCGTCTCCGGCGCCTCCTGCGCAACAGCGCAGCCCCTCGCAGCATCTAAATAGCAGCGAGGGGCACATTTACCTCCTAGACCGACGTAGTTCGGGGTCCTGCCTCCCCTGTGGAGGCAGTAGAACCCCGAACTAACACCCAACCACCCAGACCCTACCCCCAGAGCCCCCAAAGGCTCCCAAAAACCCAAAAAACTTAAAATTAAAGTTTTTGTGTGAAAGGTTACCTGACACAGTGAGTTCACAGGGGTGTCACAGACATGTCACACATGTGACATATCATTCCTCATCAAATTTTCCACTGATTCCAGTAATCATACTCTCAGAAAAAATCAAAAAAAATCAACTTTTCTTCTTTTTTACTTGACTTTGTTTTTTGTCTGTTTCATTTCTTTTTTGGTTATTTTTCTTTTGTTTTCAGATTAAAGGTGTTATATTTGAAAAGTTACAGCATAAGTTGAATTAATATTGTTAGTGAGAAAAATTATCAATAGCTCACTGTGTGGTATGCAAATTTCTGTTTTCTTTTGCCTCTTATTTTCTTTTTCTTTTTTTGTGTTGTCAATTTCTTAACCTTGTTATTTCTGTTTGTTCTCAAAAGTTTTGGTTTTGATTTAAGTCATAACAAATAAAACTTCTGAATTTCAACACTTTCAAATAGGCTTGATCTTCATGGTTTTTGAAGGAGATCAAGATGAATAAAAAATGATTTCAATAATTTATAATTTATAGAATTTAACTTTTTATGTATAATTTAATAAAATTTATAAAATTTATAATTTTTGATTTTTGAATTTTTTTCTTTTATTATATAATATGTTTTGATTTGTCATTATCCAACACTCCTCCTCAAATCAGAATATATAAATTTCAACTGATCATTAGCTTGAGCCACCTTTGCAGGGACAAGAGGCTTGGTCAACATATCAGCCAACATGAGATCAGTTGAGATAGGTACAACAGATATAAGAGTTTTGTCTACCAAATCCTTGATGTATTGATATTTGATGTCCAGATTTCTACTCTGACTATTGATAACACCATTTTTACTATAAACCACAGTCCCACTGTTATCATTATAAATAATTGGTTTGTTGATGGGAATATGTATATCTAAAATTAAATTTGATAGCCACCTCATTTGCTTCAGACATAAATTTACTGCAATTAACTCAGCTTCACTAGTATTTTGTGCAACTATAGACTGTTTCTTCATCTTCCAATATATAGGATTGTCAAAAAGACAAACTATCACACCAGATGTGGATTTTTTAGTATTAAGTGCCATAGCATAATCAGCATCAGCCCAACCCACTAATTGTTGAGGAGTATTTGATCTAGTGTAATGAATTCCCACATATTGAGTCCCTTTTAAATATCTGAGTAAATGTTTGACAGCTGACCAATGCAACGCATTAGGTTTGCTTGCAAATTGAGCTAGTAAATTTGTAGTGAAAGTAATGTCTGGTCTTGTATGAAGGGCTAAAAAATTCAGCATTCCAATTGCCTTTTGCATCTTATGAACTTCTACTGCAGCAGCATCTCTAGCAACTATTTCATGTAAATTCATTGGAGCAGGAGATAAAACAATCTTGGAATCCATCATTTTGAATTCTTCTAGAATCTTTTCACAAAAAGGTTGTTGATGAATTAAGACTGATCCATCAGGCTTCCAATCAAAACAATAACCAAGTTGTTGAGACGGTTTCTCTTTTATTTTAAGTTTATATGTTTGCTGCAATTGTTCAAGGAAATTGATAATCTCCTCCTTGGAATCACCTATGATCAAACCATCATCTACATAGATATGAATGATAATAGATCTAGATTAATAGAAATATAAGGATGAATCTAAAATTGAATGAGTGATACCAAGTTTCTGAAGTGTGCCATTGAGATGTTGTTGCCATTGTCTAGATGCCTGTTTAGTACCATAAAGAGATTTTTTCAGTTTCCAAACCCAATTTTCACGACCTTTTTGTTCAAAACCTGCAACTTGAGAGATGTATACAGGGGCATCCATCACACCATACAAAAAGGCAGTTTCTACATCAAATTGAAAAATGTGAAGATTTCTTTGAACAGTTAAACTAAGCATGAATTTGAATGATTCATTTCTAGCTACAGAAGCATAAGTTTCAAAATAATGTTTTTTATATTCTTGATGATTTCCAAAACATACCCATCTGGCCTTGTACCTTGAAACTTCATTCAATTCATTCAATTTCTTGACTAATTTCCGCATTCCACCAATAACATTGTTATTTAAAGGTGGAGGAACTAATTCACCAGTGTTCTTGGCAATTAAAGAGTTATATTCTTGGGACATAGCTTCTTCCCACTTTTCATATTCATATTGATTATTTAAAGCTTCATCAACAGTAACTGGAATAGTTAAGTTTTTTTAATCTTGAGGTGGAGCAGGTATGACAGGTTTTCTCCTCCTAGAAACAGTAATAATTTTTGACTTGTCTATGTTTGAATTTATTTCTTTAGGTGCTTTCTTTTTAGCTTTAATATTTAACTGAGGAACAACAGCAGTTGATGTTGACGTTGATGGAATATGTGTCATGGTTTTATCTTGAACAGGATCTTGTCGTATTTTTGTGGTTAAAATGTCTTTAACTTGAATTCTGGAGCTAATCTCCTTAGGTGCTTTTGGTACCTGAGGCGGGGGATGTAAAAATGTAGTATGTATTGGTGCATTTCTGAAGTTATGACGTGGAATCGGTGGAGGGGAATCTTCTGACGTAGTATTATTACTCCTTGGTGATAATGGAGGAGTTTCAAGTACATCAACTGGAGGGTTGTGTACTTGAGTAATAGTTGTTGAATTATTATTATTATTATTTGATTCATAGGGCTTTTTGGAAGGAAAATCCAAATATGTTGAAGTATTCTGAATTCTTTGAATATTATTATCATTATCTTTGAAGGTTTCAATTATATATGGTAAGGTCATAACTGGTTTAGTAAGTGACCTTGGATCATTATATTTTAGTGTACAAGGAGACAGAGTGTAATCTCTGCTAATGACTATAGAATGTTTGATTTGATGATAAAATCTCAATCCATCTGTAAAAGTTTCATATCCTAAACATAACAAAGGTTTTGTAGTAGGGTGTAATTTTGACGTATTTTTTGAGTGAACATGGCATTGCAAACCAAAAGGAACTAGACGGTTGATATTTCTTGTAGGTTCTATATAAATTTTTTGTTGATTTAAAATATCCATGGGCGTATGCCAAGCTAAAGCTTTTGATGTTAATATATTAATTAACATAGAGCTATATAAAGCTGCTTCATTGCATAGACTAATAAGTACCCTGGGTTGCACAAGTGATAATCTCATTTTTGACAATAAAATTGTGAATCTTTCAGCTAAGCCATTGGTTTGTGGATTGTTAGCAGGACCCATTTCCATATTAATTCCCAATCTCTTAATGATGCTCAAAAAATTATGTGAATTAAATTCACCACCTCTGTCAGTGTGAATAAAAGCAGGATACTGATCAATTTTGTTTTTAATTTCATTAATAAAAGATAGGATACAATCTGAGGCATCTAACTTCCTTCTTAACAGAAAAATTCTATTGTATCTCAAATAGTCATCAATAATGACAAGTACATATTGAATATTGGTTTTGCTAGGTGGATTTATTTGGAGAAGATCTATGTGAAGTGTATGAAAAGGACGGGGAGCCATTCTAAGTGGATTTTTATGAGGAGTTTTCTTCAAATTTACAGCTTTACAAATTTCACAATTTCTAGAACTATTTTGATTGTTGGATGAAATATTATTAATTTCTAAAAACTTATTGAGATAGACATCTGAAGGATGTCCAAGTATAACATTCCAATCTTTAATTTGATCTTTGTTAGAAAATTTATTTAAATAATTAAAATTACTACAATCATAAATAAAATTTATTTTTACTCCATGTTTTATATATAGGTCACCAGTTCTAATAAATTCTAAAATTATTTTTTGACCTGATTTTATTAACACCTTTCTATATTTATGAATTATGTGTAAACCATGATCTTCTAATTGCTTATCTGATATAAGATTTCTGGGTCCACCTGGAGCTTAATAAACTGGATATAGAATGACTCCATTCAAATTCAAATTTCCAATATGAGTGATTTGGATTGATTTTCCATAAGTATTCCTAGATTTATTTATTGCAGTTGGATAAATTAATAACTTGTAATTAAAGAGAGTGTATTTAGTTGCGCCAGAATCATAGACCAATTCCTTTCTAGAATTTTTAGAGATAGCTATATTTATTTCTTCATTCATCATAAAAGCAGAATTTTCAACATATTCATTTTTAACATTTACGTTATTTATATCTGATTGATTCTTGTTACTGTTATTTAATCTTTGAACACTATCATCAATCATTTGTTGCATTTGTTGAATAGAAAAATTGGATATATTTTCTGATGAAGAAACTTTTTGACTTTGATTGTTTTTTGTAGGAGCTAAACCTCTTGGAAATCCTTGAAAATTTCCATTTCCATGCCCATGTCCATGTCCTCTAGAATTATTTAAACTATTATTTTTATGATGGTTGTTGGATTTTGATTTATTTTGTTGCCTGAAATAAGAAATATCATTTGTATTTTCATTATTTTGACATCTGTTATCTTCAATCATCAATCTATCATAAATGGTTTCAAAAGTAAAAACATTCAAATCATATAATGAAGTTACAACACATTTAAAGATTCATCTAAATGTAAACTCCTTAGCAAAAATGCTCCAGCCATGGCAGTAGATACATGCATAAAATTAGTGTATGTTTCTAATGAAATTTTTAAAGCTAGATAATTGTTTTGAAAATTTGTTAAATGATCAACTAATGAAGTACCATGTTGATATATGATGCTTAATGATTTGAATAAATTTTCACAAATGACTACCATAGATTTTTGGCAACATTGAATAGGCAAAGCATTAAAATCATGAATGAAAGATTTATTGTTTTTATTTATTGATGATTTTAATTCTTTATTTACTGATTGGTATAACATATTTAACGCCGCAGCATTTATTTTTCTAAATTTTTTAGAATCCTTATTGTTTAAAGTCCAATCCTCATCTAATAAGTCATCTTGACCTTTACTAATTAATAAATTTTCTATTTTATTTTTCCATTCATGCCAATTATTTCTATTTAATTTATCAATTTTAATCCTTCCAATACCATCATCTGAGCTTGAAAGATCCTCCTCCTGAGTCTCCATGGTCTTGGTAGGTTTTGATTTTTCTGCGCATATACTGGGTTGATTAATATTTGACATGTTTGATGATATATTAAAGGGTTGATTTGACCTAAATATTTTAAGGATAATCTGATCTAGCTTGATGTTTATTTGCCAAGAACCAACTCACCCTACCATGTCAGAGTTATTGGATCAAGGTTCTTTATTCCAGCAAATATTAATTAACAATCAAGCTAGTAACAGTATTTAAATCCTTTTATAAAAACATAAACATGATAAATATATTATGATGATATTTATTATAAAAAAGAAATAAAAAAATTACATACCTCTGACTTTAAATATATAATGAAATAATTATAAACCAAATCCAACTTTATTTTAATAAATTTTGAAATTTTTTGAACTTTAAATGAAATGAAATGTAATAAAACGTATTTTTAATAATTGAATCTTTTAATGATTTTTATTTTATTTTATTTTATTTATTTACCTTTTTTCTGCAAAGATTTAAAAAAAATTTCAAACTCAGGAATAGGAGATAAAAAACAAAACAGAAATGCCTAATGATGATTTTTTATTATGTTAATAACAACTTCAATGAATTTTGTTTTATTTTATTTTAATTTCATTTTTTATTTATTTTATTTATATTATTTACCTCCACAAATCAGATTTCCAGGCTCCTCCTAAATCTCTTGAGTTTATAGTGCCCTTGAATCTTTGATTTTGATTTTTCTTTATTTGCTGAATACTTTTTATAAGTGTTGTATGACCTTAACCTTCAACATTGTTGAAAAGTATGATAATTTAGTCAGTCTGGATCAAGTTTTCTCCATTCTGGTGAATTTATCTGAAAAATTGATTTTTAGGCCCAAATTTTGAACATTAAGCCCAAACTTTAAAAATTTTTACTGCAGAGGCAACTGCACAGCAAATCAAGCACTATTGTTCAACTTCTTGAATTTTCAACCAAATAACTTGCAAATAGGCTTGATCTTCATGGTTTTTGAAGGAGATTAAGATGAATAATAAATGACTTCAATAATTTATAATTTATAGAATTTAGCTTTTTAAGTATAATTTAATAAAATTTATAAAATTAATAATTTTTGCTTTTTGAATCTTTTCTTTTATTATATAATATGTTTTGATTTGTCATTATCCAAAAGATTCTTCTGAAGAAGTATGATGAATCCTAGGGGAAGATGGGGGAGTATCAATTTCAACAACTTGAGGGTTGTGAGCTATTGTACCTCTATCCTACCTTTAGTAGTGTGGTATCAATGCACAAGTTTATAATATGTTGAATTTGTTATGGTTTATTTAAATCTTTAATGATAATGATATTTTATTATAAAATAAAATATATAAATAATACAGGTTACTGCCCTGCAACCAATCACTAAGGATGGTAAGGAAGACTTTAAAACTCCTTATACTCTTTTCAGAGCTTTGATCAAAAGGGCAGACCACTTACTTTAAGAGTTCAGTGATGTTGAGCCCAGGTTATACAGCAAAGGGTTACAATACTTTGAAGGAAGTAATAACTACGTATGCTTGTGTAAATAAAATGATGATGATAAAAGGCTTCTGAGGGCGAGAATAGCCTTCTATTTATATTATTTTGGGTGCTCTAGGGCACCCTTGAGGATTGTTAAAAGTTCTCATGGAAGTACTGATCTTTGGCAGGGGCTATGTAAGATCTGCTAGCCTGAGATCTTTTTATTGATAGCAGATCTATTGCTAGGGGATTTTTCCGAGAATATAGAACTTTCAAGCTTCGTTTTAGTATTTTTTATGTATTTTTAGGATGTAAATTGAAATAGTTGTAGCTATGGGAAAGTTAATGATGTATTTCCAATTGTACATTATTTCAAAAAATATTTGGCATGGGAATATTTGTTCAAATGGATTACTAGTTATTTTTCCTGGAAAAAGCGAAGTCTAAACTATTGAGGAAAAATACTCTCGTCTCCAGGGGATGTTTACTTACAGAGTTATGATTTTTCCAAGCTGATCATTACATCTGCATGGGAAATAAAGATCAGCTCCATTCAGTCAAGGATTGGCTGTCACACTAGGGGATCTGTGGGAATTTAACTGTCTAATTAGTTTCTGACCCGAACCTCTTTTCTGAATTGGGTTGTTTTGGTTACTAGGGCCAATTTTGGCTTATGTAAGATATGCACTCCTCTGAACTAAATTGGGCAAATACATAAATATGTGTTTAACTCCTAAACTACACACCACACCTCAAAATAAGCTTATTTTTTAGTCCATAATTATATTGCTCATGCATACACCATACTGTGTATGTGTGTAAAAAAATATTATTGTACACAATAATTATTTTTTATTTTATTATTATATTTTTGGGGGTGAAGGAGTTGGAATTTGAAGGTACTTCCAGTGAGGGACCCTATATATTTTTGGTCAAGGATTTCAAAAGTAGAATAATATTTTATGAATTATAAGTATTAAAGAAGTTATAAATAATTTTTCATAAAAATGGAAGAAATAATAAAATTATGTTTTATTATTTTTAAATTGTAGTAATTATAGAAAATATAAGTTTTGATTAAACTTATTATTTCTTGATTGCTGACAAGGGTTGTGTAATTGAGTAATAATTTCTTGCTTATTATTATTATTTTTATTTAAATTTTTTGAAGAAGGAGTATAATTTGATAATTGATTGTTAATAGAAATTTCATTATCATTTGTGTTGGATTCAAATGACTTATTTGAGGTTTTATACAAATTTATATCTATATAAGTTGATGCATTTTTTATGTGTGATATTTTCTTTTAATTTAAATTTTCAACTATGTATGGTAATGTGATCACTGGTTTTTTAAGTGATGAAGGATCAATATATTTGAAAGAATATGGAGATGGAGTATAATTCCTACTAATTATTGTAGTGTGTTTAATTTCGTCATAGAATTTCAAAACATCTGAAAAAGGTTCATATCCCAGACATAATAAAGGATTTGAAGGGTGAAGTAACTATGATGTGTTTTTTGTTTGTAAATGACAATCTAAATCAAAAGGAACTAATTTATTGATATATCTTGTTGGTTCTATATAAATATTTTTTTGACTTAAAATATTTCAAGTGGTCTTCCAATTCAGAGATTTTGAAGGTAAAATATTAATCAACATTGAACTGTAGAGTGCAGCCTCATTCCATAGACACATAGATACTCTTGATTGCGCTAAAATTATTCTCATTTTTTCAAATAAAACTGCATTAATTCTTTCTTCTAATCCATTAGTTTGTGGATTATTTGCAGGGTTAATTTCCATATTAATTGCTAATTTTTTTATAATACTTAAAAACTTATGTGAATTAAATTCACCAACTCTTTCAGTGTGTATTAACATAGCATACTGTCAAATCTTGTTTTTAATTTCATTGAAAAATGATAAAATACAATCTGATGCATCTCATTTTCTTCTTAAAAGGAAAATTCTATTATATCTTTAAAAATCATCAATGATAACTAAAACATGTTGAATTTTGGTCTTACTAGGGGTGTTTATTTGAATTAAGTCCATATGTAGTGTATGAAAAGAGTTTGGAGCTATTCTAAGTGGATTTTTATGAGGAAGTTTCTTTAGATGAAGAGCTTTTCATATTTCACAATTTAAAGAGCTATTTTGCTTATTGGTTGAAATATTATTCATGTCCAAGAATATTTTGAGATATAAATCTGATGGATGACCAAGTATAATATTCTAATCTTTAAAAACTTTTTGATTAGATAGTTTATTTAAAAATTTAAAATTATTACAATAAAAAATAATATGCCTTTTTTTACCATTGTTTATATATAAATCACTAGTTCTAATAAATTGCATAATAATGCTTTCACCTGATTTTATCAAGACTTTTCTAAATTTGTGAAGTATATATAGCACATGATCTTCTAATTTTGAAGCTGAAATTAGGTTTCTTGGTCCACTGGTACTTAGTATATTGGATATATTATAACACCATTTAAATCTAACTTTCCAATATGAGTAATTGAAATGGAATTTTCATACATTTTTAATGAAATGTTTGAAACCTGGTTTGATTACACAGAAACCAAAACCTAATATTTCAAAATAAGAAAGCAATCAAGAAATCATTCAATATAAGACAGAAACATATAGTGGCTAATAATAATGAAAAGAAAATTAGAATTCAAATTTACCACCACAAGAGAATAAGAACACAATGTCAATAACAATGACTGTGTAAGTTTTAATAACTGTTTCTAGTAACTAAGGAGAACAATATAAAAATAAAGTAACATCCAAAAAATCAACATATAATCCCCCTATTCAATATGTAACAATATTGAAATTCTTTTTAAAATCAACATATAATCCCCCTAGTCAATATGTACTTGTCATTATTGATGACTATTTGAGATACAATAGAATTTTTCTGTTAAGAAGGAAGTTAGATGCCTCAGATTGTATCCTATCTTTTATTAATGAAATTAAAAACAAAATTGATCAG
>Ga0115853_100011_pt1 | contig 42731 bp, 33 predicted proteins | sample InSIn5gowninarea_FD_83867 | JGI IMG/M metagenome (GOLD analysis project Ga0115853, IMG submission 83867)
AAGGACAAAGCCGTCGTGCATGGCAGTGGTATTGACTTCTCAAGTGGCACTACATTTTCAATATCCCTGGATGAGGTAGATACGCTCGAAGAGTTAGGTAAAGGAAACTACGGAACAGTCTTTAAAGTTAGACATGCTCGGCCAAAGCAACGAAAAGTGGGACAGGGTTTGAGAGGTAACATGCACCGACAACTCTCGACTCCGAGCAATTCTCTTGACGACACCAAGGCCACAGCCAAAACGACTGGCCTGGTCATGGCCATGAAAGAATTGCGACTTGAATTGGACGATGCGAAATTTGCACAAATTATTATGGAATTGGATATTCTTCATCGGTGCGCCTCGCCATTCATCATAGACTTTTACGGTGCGTTCTTTCAAGAAGGGTCTGTCTACATATGCTTGGAGTATATGGACGGCGGTTCTATTGACAAGATATACGGCGATGGTGTTCCAGAGGGTGTTTTGCGGAAGATCACACTGTCCACAGTGATGGGATTGCAATACCTCAAGGACAAGCACAATATCATCCACCGAGATGTGAAACCGACCAACATATTGGTGAACACACAGGGACAAGTCAAAATTTGCGATTTCGGAGTCAGTGGCAACTTGGTGGCGTCTATGGCACGGACGAACATCGGTTGTCAGAGTTATATGGCACCAGAGCGGATATCAGGAGGAGGTATTGGATCGGTTGGTGCAGCCTCAACTGGCTCGTACAGCGTGCAGTCTGACATCTGGTCTCTGGGGTTGACCATCATTGAGTGTGCTCTTGGAAGATATCCTTATCCTCCTGAAACGTACAACAACATTTTCAGTCAACTGAGCGTAAGTTCAATGGTAACGCCTGACGTCTATCCCCAAGTACTGACATAACTTCTAGGCTATTGTTGATGGCGAGCCACCTGATCTTCCGGCCGAGCGATATTCAGAAGCAGCCAGAGACTTCGTGAAAGGCTGTCTTAACAAGGTGCCTAGACTACGTCCAACCTATGCCAACTTGCTCCGTCATGGTTGGCTCGCGCCATTGATGCAACCACCTACAATCGCAGAAGACGAAGAGGCTGAAAAGGCCGCCGAAGCTGGTGGTAATGCCGCGGCAGATATCGAAATAGTACCAGAAACAGCTGACAAAGAGGTGTCGGAGTGGGTCGTCAATGCGATAGAGCGTAAACGTGCGGGCAAGATGGCTGTCAGCGAGAAGCCAGCATTACACGCTGCACCATTGGACGCTGTGCCGGGGAGCCCTCTCATGGATGGTACCGAAGCACCCATTGCGCCGAGTCACGGTGTCAGAGTCGATAGTCCTGAGTTAACCACTGCGAAGGTCCATAGCTTAGACTTTGCTGCGACAGATGTCGATGGGAAAGGCACATCGTAATTATTGATGCCCGCAGGCCAGGCGTCCCAAGTCGTATATATCATATTCAGAACTTTTCAGTGACTCGAGTGTGAAAAGCACGTGTATCCATCCAGCCTATCGACAGGTATGAACGGACTGTTTCTTCCCTCATTTATATGGACAGCTCAACTCTATGAATGATGTCAGCGAGCTCCGACCACATCTGCTTCTTGCTTTAACCTGCTATACAATCACTCTTGCTAAAGCTGTTCCGTAGTTTCCTTTACCTAACTCTTCGAGCGTATCTACCTCATCCAGGGATATTGAAAATGTAGTGCCACTTGAGAAGTCAATACCACTGCCATGCACGACGGCTTTGTCCTTGAAGGTCAAAGTCCCTTTCTCCGTGTCAACAATCTCGGCATATTTACCGAATTGCGAGCCTGTGTCCTGAGCCTTTACTGTTTCTCCATCCGCGGCAGGTTTTTGGGCGTCTGCGAGTTTTAGGCCGGCTCCCTTTCTCTTCGCTGCCAATCCTCCCATAGGGCCCACGCCGGGTCGTGGACTCGTTATCCGTGGGCCTGCACTCACTGGAGCACCTAGATTAGGGGGTCGGGTCGTGCCAACAGCACCGACAGGAACGCCACCAGGCAAGCCTGAAGTTGGAATACTTGTTGCGGATTGTGAACCTGGGATTCCTGGTCTTCCACCCTGCGCGGCGGGTCCTTGCCGAGACAACATCATCTCTCTCATCTTCTGCGCAATATCTACTTTCAAGCCACTGACTCTTGGTTGCATAGGAGGCGGCCGCCTCGCAGCATTGATGGCGCTAAGAGGTGACGAAGTTGACGACATTGAAGGTGCCGCACTGTTCGGAGGAGCCCGAAGGGATGGAGGCTTAGGCAACGTTTCGGGTACTCCATCAGCATCTGTGTCATTCGTATATCTTGATGCACCATTTTCCAAGTTGTTGGTCACCTCAGGAGAGGTTGTTTGCTCTTTGCTAGACATGGTCAACGAGAGATAGGTGCCCGGACGGCGCTGATGCGCAAAGGTATGTTTCTACAAACGCATGCACTGGTCGAACACGTGGTTCTCGTATGCCTGCTGGTTTGTAATTTGACTTCGGTATCGGTCTTGATCTTGATTTAGATACCAGTTCACGACAGTCGAAGCGACTCGGTGGTCGTGTAGAAGTAGGAAGCCCAAAAGTGATGAAAGGTAGGATGGATTGTTGGGCACCAAGTGATAGGTAGAATAGGTAGTAGGTCAGTAGTATGGCACGAAAAAGACTTCGATGGTGTTGTTTGATCAGGGAGTTCTGGACCAGGGCCGTGGAAAAGTTGAGGATTGGATGGTAGGCCACTTTCGTCACAACTCGAAGGATATTCTCGATTGGCGGCAAACCACCCACAAACCCTGGAATCAACAATGTGCGAGTGCTTTAAAAAGGACTATTTAGAGGGATTGAGAGAAGGGTATCTAGGATTGCAAGCAGTGTATCACATCATGAATAAATGATGAGATGACGGTGTAGATTAACAAATGCATCGAGCTTCGCGGTCGGCGCGGATCGGTTAGCATTGCTGTGCCATTGTCATGAACATGCAAGTCGGATCGCCAGCCAGGTACATCCGGGATCGAACAGAGGGTTGGGCTTGGGTAAGCATAAACTTATGACTACGTGCAGACGGCGGAGTGAGAGGACTTTATCTCCAATGCCTGCCAGTGTGTTCAAGACTACTCAACTGTATACGAAGTAGGTATCTGTTGTTATCATCACTGTGTGCATCTACGACTGCCATTGGGAGGTGGGGGTGGCTTTTCGATCGCCTCTGCTCTTCGCTGCATCGACTTTAAGACACTAGTTCCACTACCACGATCATGGATGTTACTGACCACTTCTAACACATTGGCATCCATAACAGCGTTGTGCATGGGCAGACATTACTTCAAGAGTAGGTATGGGGACAATGATATTGGTAGCGACGAGAGTCACTTGGATGAGTTGAAGCGGATCCTGAGACTTGAAATATCTGTCTGCCTTATTTTCATGTACCTGATGTGGCAGAGTTCCACCCACATGCAAAGCCGCGTCCCACCCACATGGCAATCTGAAGAGCCTCGTAAGCCACACATTTAAGCATGCAGGCACCCCAAGTACCGCACCATTGGGCATGTGTAATGCACCTACGCGGCGTCCCCGTTGAAGCCTTGTACCGTACTGTACAGCTTGGTACGGAGTTCCCTTTTCCAGCCATTGATACAGTCGGGGGCTGAAAGTCCGTGACCGCCCATGCTTACCATACCAAAATAGTAGTAAAATAACACCTCTTTAATGGCGTTTTTCTTAACACTTATAGAGGTAATGTACTTACTTTAAAGTATATACTAGTAGAGCTATTCTAGCACTTTAATTAAGTACGCGAAAACTTCTTCTAGAAGTAAGTAGTTTTAACGCGTTGGTCGATCGAAAGTAAGGCGTTTGAATATCATGCTTACTTAGTGCTATAAGGATAAACTTTTAGGACTCTAAGCTTTCGACCACTTTTATATTAATATAGCTAGAGTTATCGAAAAGCTTTCGCGTACTTAATTAAAGTGCTAGAATAGCTCTACTAAGATATATTTTAAAATAAGTACATTGCCTCTCTAAATCTGGAGGAAAACGCCGTTGAAAAGGCTCGATTTTGGTGTGGTAAGCATGCGCGGTCACGGACTTTCAACCGCCAACTTGTACATACTCCACAAACCAAAGATTAGCCTGCTCTTGTAACACAACAGCCATGCAGTACTTCACTTAAGAAGACTTGATAATGTGGCGCTGTTTTCCTGAAGGTGTGGTAACAAGTACGGTAGTAGTGAGTATTTCGTTAGCCTTGTACCATGAAACTTGCTTTGCATCGCTTCTTGCAATGGTTCAATTTGCTGAAAATTGCCAAGTTCAGGACCTGCATACTTGGTTATGATGTGATGCCGGGCTGGTCTTGAAGTTGTTCTCCAGAAGTTCCGAGCCACACCCCTGCTCCGACTGGTTCGCCCAAAACGCAGCGAGAAGGTGCTTCGTCATTCACGCTTTCCGCTGCACTGCGATAACACAGCGAGCCGCCAGCAGTTCGTTCAATTGTTTGCATCGAGGCTCACCACCTCCCATAATAACTATCCTCATCGTCAACATCAACAACATGCCATTATCAGATTACCTCCGGGCGCCAACCTCGTTTCGCAACTCACAGCTTCTGTCCAGCCTTCAAACACGCGATCAATATGCTATCACATCAACTACCCTCAGCGCCGCCGGCAACCACTCGGGCCATCCGAACTTTGGCCACCTTATCCTTCTCGTCTTCGAAGCCGTTCTCGAGGTCGTCTGTGTGAGTGCACCTGGGTACATCGTAGCAAGACAGGGCATGTTCGATGCCGAATCACAAAAGTTTCTAGCCAACCTCAATGTACAGCTCTTTACACCAGCCCTGATCTTCACCAAGTTGGCTTCGCAACTCACGGCCGAAAAGCTGGCTGATCTTGCTATCATTCCCCTCATTTTTGTCGTACAGACTCTGGTGTCTTATGGATGTTCCTTCATCGTCAGCAAGTTGATGAGGTTCAAAAAGCGACAAGCAAACTTTGTTATAGCAATGGCAGTCTTTGGCAACTCCAACTCTCTACCGATATCTCTGGTGATATCGTTATCCAAGACACTGAAAGGTCTTCACTGGAACAAGGTGCCAGGTGATAACGACGATGAGGTAGGAGCTCGAGGCATTCTCTATCTCCTCATCTTTCAGCAGCTTGGTCAACTGGTCCGCTGGACTTGGGGCTACAACGTCCTGTTGGCTCCTGCAGAAAAATATTCAGAAGAACAAGGTGGTACAGCACGCAGCTTAGTGATTGAAAGAGGTCGAAGTGATTATAGGGATGATCCTGACGACCAGCGGCGACTAATCAGTCCTCTGGGGAGTGATCAATACTCAGACGACCAGGAGACAAGGGTTGCAAACTCACCTACCACTACCAGTGGAGCAAAGACACCCAACGGAGTCATTGGCAAATACTCATCCCGATCTTCATCAAGTAGCCGCAATGTCGTGCCCGCTCCTGCGAATGGCAATATCGCACCGCAGAACAACATCTTTTCGAATGCCGGACTCCAAAAAGGTGATGAAAACGTGGGCCCCTTCAGCGGTACTCTCAATAAGATTAAGAACGCTCTGATTGAGGCTGTTCGTTCAGTCAAAACGTTCGTCCGATCTCACTCACGCAAGGCATTTGCGAGCCTGCCCAACTCGTTGCAGAAACTACTCTCCAAAATTGGGTCCTATGTTGCCCGTTTCTTTTCTGGGCTTTGGGAATTCATGAACCCACCACTATGGGCAATGCTGATCGCAATAGTTATTGCTTCAGTTCCTCCCCTACAGCACCTCTTCTTTGACGATGGAACGTTCATTCGAAATTCAGTCACGCGAGCAGTCCAACAAAGTGGAAACGTTGCAGTGCCTCTCATCCTTGTTGTGCTCGGTGGCAATCTTGCACGAAATACGCTGCCTCGAGAAGGACCAGGCGACATCTCTGATCCAAAATTGGAGCGGAAGTTGTTGATCGCTTCGTTAGTCTCGCGGATGCTCCTTCCTACCATTATCATGGCGCCACTCCTTGCACTCGCTGCAAAGTACATACCCGTCAGTATTCTCGACGACAAGATTTTTATCATCGTGTGCTTCTTACTCACAGGAGCTCCAACCGCTCTACAGTTGGCTCAGATATGTCAGCTCAACAGCGTATACATGCCAGTCATGAGCAACATTCTTTTCCAAAGCTATGTTATCTGGATATTACCAAGCACGCTACTGCTTGTGTTACTGGCACTGGAGACTGTGGAATGGGCAGAACGGTAGCCACCGGCAGAATTAATCGTGGTATTCCTATCATTGTACACTAGCTCGGGATGAAGCATTTTCGGGAGTAGCAGTTGAGGCGTTCCAGAAAGACCGGCTTGTGCCTGGCGAAAAATTTCAGGTGAACATAATAAATGTACCGTCTTTGTTGTACACGAATTAGAAAAGGAGCCTTTGCGACTCCCAAATGCATAGTCTCTAGCTCGTGGCACTTCAATTGTATGCTCACGATTAATCAACCTGCATGCAGTTTGCTGTTCAAACCTCTGGCTTTACCATCCGAATCACCTGCAGTTCAACAACGTCGTAACGAGTGATCGACTAGGTCCAATCTGTGTGCAAGGGCGCCATCTCTGGCAAGGGAGCAACCGGGCGAGTTCTCAGCTGACTACATGTACATAGTGAAGGGCCCAAAGACCCAATCCAGAGAGAAGTTCCTCGTTCGAGGAGTCGCATATCAAGTCCCGGGCACATTGGGATCCTATTACGGATGACTGTCACCCACAGCTAGAGCACGATGTGCTTTTACACAGCGATCCATGCTCAGACTTGAACAACGTTATCTACACAATCCTTGTAGATTTGCGAAGCACCAATCATTGTCATCGACCTCGTAACAATATGCCACATCGTACAGCAGCATCCTTCAAACCATGTTGAGAAAACAGAAGCATACAGTATTGTCCGAGTGTCATACGCTAATCCCAAAACATACTAAGCTCAAATACCATGCTATCGATAACAAAGCACAGTATTAAACAATGACGCAAACACGACCTTGAGCCATCCACTCAATGCGTCAATGATCGATGAAAGTAGGTGATATCGCACCTTTAAACATCAAACACAAACCACAACAAAGTACTTCTTCTCTCTCTTCACCTCACTAACACTGCCAAACCACACACCCAACCACACAACCTACCAAACACCCAACAAACCTAAGCCAAACCACCAAACAAAATGTCCACTCCAACCTCCAACCCCAACGACACAACCCAACAGCAACAACCCTCAATGATATCAGGCCACCTAAAAGTCCGCCCCCCTTCCCCTCTCCCCATCCTCTCCAAGTAATCTAACTAACCCCCTCTCTCTGTGTGTAAATAGTACGTCCAAGGCGCCGTCTCCTCAGCCCTAGGCTACGAATCCGGCGAAACGACCAAAAAAGACGCCGTGTCCGAGATGCGCGAGGCGAATAAACAATCTGAGGCTGGGCCACCGATGCAGAGTAGTATACTTGGGAGTGTGGAGAGTGCAGCGGGCAGCTTGACGGGGTGTGAGGGTATGGTTAATGAGGGGGAGACGAGGAAGGGAGGGAGTGGGGAGATTGGAGGCCAGACCGGTTGATTTTTATCAGAGGGGACGATGGGTTGGAGGGGACGGGGGAAGGGTAAGGAATGGGCTTTTCGAGGGGCTGTGGTGTAGTGTGGTGCTGATAGACTCTTTGAGGGGGGTGGGTGGAAGGATGCTGAGGGCATATGTGGTTTGAGGGAGCTATGAGAGCGGAAGGTCTTGGAGACTCGTCGGTTGAAAGTCGCACTCCTGCCGGATCGTTACGCCCGCCTTGCTCGTGTCAAAGAGCTGCAGCTTCATAAATATCTCCTGCTCGAATATGCTACGACCGATGAGAAAGGAGATTCATTTCTCATGACTGGAACGGGCTTGAACGATGCATACTCGTCAATGCGGAAGCGGTACCTCTGTTCTTGAAATCAGTCTCATAGATCGCAGTATTTATAACACTATACACACATCGGAAAACACCCCAGTACACAGCGTCATCTTCCTCAACTCCATACGATCGTGGTACGAAAACGTCCCGCGTGAACATTCACCAAACCTTCGATCTATCCCCAATCCACACAACCGTCAAGGTCACGAAACTCAGGCTCCCAAAGGATATATGGCATACTGTTCTGACATCGGGGACAATGTCTGGTGCTTCGGAATACCATGAGGATTGCGCGGAGAAGGTTGTTCAAGCTTGAGTATGATTCTGTGTGGATAATTTTTCATGTCTGTCTATAGTCGTCGTGTCTCATGTTCCACGTTACTGTACTTCATTTCGTCTCAGTATGTCAATCATCCATCGAGAGCCCAGAATTGTTCGGTAAATGCGTCCAGGTGACCAACGCATCCGACAACTGGAACACTTCACGTTGCACCCCTTGGAACTGACATCTTGTCTTCTGTCGCCTGCTTCAGCGTCGTACTGTGATTCGGACTCTTATCAATTATAACACTCCCTTCAAGCATTGCTGTGTCGGCATCTTCCATCTCGTCATCGTCTTCGTCTCGCATGTGTAATCCTTCGTCATCATCGTTTTCGTGTGTGCTATCCAGACCTTCCCAATCTTTTCCAATCGGGTTCGGATCGATAGTCTCGTCCATTTTTTGTTCGTCTACTGGTCCTGTACTGGTCTGATACCATCCTTGGTCGACCCAAGACGAGATGAGGTCTTTAGCAGCTTCGCTGAGAGCGTAGAAACCAGGATTCTCTCGTGGTAGGAACATAGTCATATGTGCTGTTGTTTCATCCTGAGCTTTCTCGTTGATCGCCTTCATCCATTTCATCCCTTGGTGTGTCTGTGGTGCACCATGTTTGACTGCAGTGGGGAGATTGCAGAACGTTCTGTCTCGTCCAGACAATGTTTCCGTGATACCATAACCTTCTCTTGCACCTTTTCCCAGATTGGTGTACAGGTTAGCAGCTCCAATACCTCTCTCCGCACACTGCTTATTTACAGTCTCAACCCGTTGTCGTAATCTTTCAGCCTTTGCTAAATCACCAACAAATAGCAGATGCGATCCTGCCCATGACCAACCAGCCGATATCTTCTCTCGCTGCGAGTATAGTGCTGCTACATCACCGGCTGCGACAGCTCCTGCAGCACCAGCAAACATGGCATACTTTCCCCATGACTGCCACTTCGGGCTTGCTGCCGCGTCCTCCACCTCCGCTGCTGTTGGAGCAGGCAGTGCACCCGCTGGTGCCTTCGAGGCTGTAGCCGCAGCACCTGCCGCTTCATTCTTCACACCCCTTCCGAACAGCGAAGCAACCTCTGTATAGGTATTGTAGGCACTAGAAGCGAATTTATGTCCACCCTCCAACCCATGTGCTATCATTTCAGGCGCAAGCCCTAGGAACGGTGTATCCAATGCCAGAAGTCCTTGCACGTGTGGGAACATGAAAGTAGGTGGTTCGACATCAATCGACTCCGCATTTGCGCTGGTGATCGATGGTGAAGTGCGCTGTGCAGGCTTTGAGGAAGGGTCGGCCGCGTCGCCATTGGGCTTCGATCCAGGAGCCGGAATCGGTCGCTCATTTGCTAGTAATATGAGTGTCTCAGCAGCAACGATGCCACCCATAGAGTGGCCAACAAGAATTGTATGTACTGAAGGATCAACGGTAGGCGACGGTGTCTCACTGTACAGTCGTTAGTGTTGTCTCGTAATTCTGACATACAGACGTACGTCGCAACCTCAAGATCGATCACCTTGTTCTCCAGCCATTCTCGAAATCGCCCAACACATTCCTGGAGATCTCCTCTCGTCTCGTATTGCGGATATGTTATCGCAACAACGTTAACCTTCGGCGACGCATGACTGACTAATGCACGGAGCTGCTCTGGAAACGACCCAAAAGTATCATCACCACCCTGTAGCATGGTAAGTCAAAGTCCTGCTACGGCCGAGCGATTGACAACAGATCAATCTTGACATACTTTGAAGCCGTGGATGAACACCAACAACAATGTTTTGCGCATGCTCACGGGTACATTCAACCATGTGATGCATCATCGCCGTGGCTATCCATTCAGGTAGTGTGGACGCTCATATTTGCAAATCGTAAGTTGAGTGTACAAACCTGATTTGCGAATGGCAGTCGTCTTTCCTACGGGGGTATATGAAAGTCATGGATGATCACGTGTCTGGCCTCATTTAAACGATAACCGAATTGAGCAAAAGCGTGAAGTCAGGTACAAGTAGCAATTAAAGATATTGCCATTCTCACGCAGCACAATTTGTTTCTGCTGCAGCGGTTCGCTATATGATGAGCTTTGGTTCCTATGTGATGCATCTCGAATCTTGAATTCAGTGCTTGAGCTATTGGATTTGCACCAACTCAGCCGCCAGTCATGCTATGATATCGTTATGTATCTAAACTCCTTATCCATGCATTTTATTCGCTTAAACGCTATAAATGTCGTGCCCGTATGCCATCGCTATGCTGTATGAAAGAAGAAAAGTTGTTGGTAGAAGTAGAGCACTCGGGGCTCGACGAACAACGTCCATACTCTGGTTTAGTATGGCCGATATGGTTGAGAAATTGGTGTAGACGCATGGCTTTGCCATGGATCTTGGTGAAGAAAAGGCATTGGTCCGGAATGCAACTGCTGTGAATGCTTGCTCAATGGCTGGTAATGCATTTGCTCAAACTCGATATACCTCATAGGATTTTGCGTTGCTGTTGGTGGAGGTGGATAAAGCAATGTGTTAACATGCCGAACTGGTCGATAAGGAGAGCTACGGTTCATCAAGAAGTAGGATGGTGAAAGGCCAGGTCGATTCGGTGTTGAAGCCCCATACATGTTTGTAGGCGATGTATGAGCAGAGCCAGCGTGGCTTGGAACTCTGGAACTTGAACCAGGCCCTACCGGAGTGGTCAAAGGACCATACATCTGTGTTTGTGATATGCTGGGAGGACCAGTAGTTACCGGGGTAATTGGTTGAGAATAGCCTGTTGTTGCAGGATAGACGGTGCTCATGGCACGTGGGCCTGGCAATGAGAGTGGGGTCAGGTGCATGCCTGCTCGTCCTGTTGGCATCGGTAACGTTGGAATAGGCAATTGTGGCATTCGATTAGAGTCGTACAAACCTGCAGAGTTTGGTGTAACTGCAGAGATTGGAGTCAGGATTGCTGGTGACAGGCTAGCGGTAGTAGAGAAGGACGAATGCATTCTTTTGGCAGGTGGGAGATCGTTGGACGTATCAAGACTTCGCTTTCGTTCCAGGGGGTACTCCGTGCCGGAGATGTATTTGGCGGGCGAGCGAGGAAGATGAGGGAGATGGTGCAATGGATTAGGCAAGTTGGACGTTGTACCGTGCATATAGCGATTTCCAGAAGGCGGCGATGGAAGCTTATGAGGAATTGCCTGTGTCACTGGTGTTGTGGGGGAGCTAGTGTTCATCGGGTGAAACCTGGATGCCTTTTCGTAGAACGAACTGAATCTTCCCAATCTGGTTTTCCACTCCTGCCATTGTGCTTCCGAGGCATACAGCTCATACCGCATATTGCTCAAAAACTCGACCTCCATGATATGAATCTCTTTCACAGAGATACCTGAGACCTCTGCCCATGTTTTGTTCGTGTAGGTGTTGTCATCCAAGAACTTATTCCCCAGCATCAAAGCAATTGTGAGCAATCGAAATTCGCTACCACGTTTGCCACTAACACCAGGATTGAATTTCTTCAGCCTGTAGATGAACATCAATGCAAGTAGGACGACATTTTTGCCCACTTGGGTTGTGCTAATAATGGTAGTGACCCACTTCCTGAACCCAATTGAGGGTGTGGCATCTGGTACAAGACCTCGATCTGGTAATGCAGTCTTCGATAGGGATTCTGCATATTCAATAGTCTCAGATGTCTCGAACCAGAATAGGCAGGTGATTTCAGCTGCAAACTCAGCTAAGCTACCCTTACTGTTGTTAACAGACTCAGGAATCTGCAAATGAAAGGCAATTCGATCGTCATTCCGCCTGCTTCCCATATCGGAATATCCATTGTTTGTGTCACTTGTTTCATTTGCGTCGTGTCCATAGGAAGTTGCAGATGCTTGAGCAGGCGGGAAGTAGGAGGTCGTTCGAGGTTCAGGGAGATATGGTTTGGAAGGTTGCTGGTTGCCAATGTGAATATACTGCTGTGAGTAAGTCGGACCACCAGTTGGCACAGGTATGATAGTCATATCCTTTGTGGCAGGAGGAGTCGGCAGTCCACCCTGAAACAAATCTCTTGAGCCTGTGCTGTAGGATGGTGTTTCGTAACTCGTCCTTCGCTGAGAGATCGAGGCAGGTTGGTAGTGGACAGGTCGGACGTCGACAGGACCCGCATACAGAGCTTGCACTAAAGACATCTGTGAGGTTTCAAACCGGATCGGTGTGGAGGACGAAGGCGTGAGAACCGGAGCAGAGGTGACATGAGTTGCAGGTAATACTCTGCAGTCTGTTTGCTATTGTTGAAGATTAGATGATGGTAACATTTGAGGTTTGTTGGAGAAGTGAATAGACGAAGGTAATGGTAAGCCGGCCGTGCACCGAGGATTCGTTTGACCAAATGGTCAGGTCCTCTTGTGTCTGCAATGAAGTGAGATTTGTTTAGGATCTGTGTACCGAAATAGTGTCTTGTGGAATGTGGTAGTAGATTGAAGCCAGCAACGAGATAGTGGGGAATGCAAGGCAACGGAGCGATACGATCAAACTCGGAAAGAAGTCATAGTCACCGCCAACAGCAACGACGACACCAGCAGATTTGACGCCAAACCTAACAGGTGACAAAATATGCCAAACGCGAGGAAGGGAGCAGGAGTGGGCCTCGCATAGAATTCAGAGAGGACCTGTTTCTCATGGAAGAGAAGATCATTCAAGCATGAGAGTTTAGCAAAGTTTGTGGCTGTTAGGAGAGACGCAAGGCCTTGAATGGATCAGGATGGCTGATCATTCCAGGTGGACGCCAGTTTGAGAATTTGACAATCGAGATGCATGTAGCGCGCATGCACAGGAGTAAGAGAAAGGATGGTGCAAACGATGCATCATGCTGGTGCAAACGCGTTGCATTACTCAGGCAAATTGAGGGAGCCAGAGTGTCTTGAACGGAAGGGATATGATCGAGGCTCGGCTTGATGTCAGAAGCCAGCTGGAAGAAAGACGGTCAACTGCGACACTACAGGCCAGCACGGCCCAATAGTAAGAGACGCGTTGACTCCATTAGGTTAATGGGCGCAGTGATTGTCCAGGTGGAATATGCGCAAGTGGACGGCCATTTGATGGATGATGTCTAGGAAGAAAAGGATCATGGCTGGGATGGGCCAAAAAGTAACGGGTGACGAAGAGCGACTGGCGGTACAATGACTGTCCGCACTTAGCTCGGCAGGCTGAGAAGTAGTGGTTGTAACGAAAGATAGTGCGAATACTTTGTGCGCGTGCATTTCATGGAGACGATGGAAGCATAATCAGGCCATGATCCAGGCTAGATGGGTACGTGAGCGATGGCGGCGAGGCGCAGGATTGCGAGTGGTATCATCCGCCCAAAAGCAAGCAAGCGTGGTGGTTCGTGATGATGCATGGATGGAGAGACAAGTCGGATCGTATCAAGGACCAAGAAGGGCGAAAAGGGCACGAGGACGAAACAAGACGAGGATAAATTTACGGTTCCATGGCGGCTGGTGGAGGGCATAGCTTCACGGCCCATGCTGGGACTGAGGGATGGATTACTGATAGACAGAAAAGGGATGCACAAGGAAAAGTGGAAAAGGAAGCGCTGGCTGAATGCAAACGAAGTGACATGACCAGCGTTGCCTGTCGCTAATTGAGTGACCTTTAGCAGAGGACACCACATCGCACAACACGGCGGATGCACAAGCTATCGGCAAAAACGCAAGCTCATCACACCATTCCCTTTCAACTGGCCACACGGGATTCGAGTGTGAAGTCGCGCTGAAGCTTGTGACAGTATCAGTGCTTTTTACACTCCGTAGCATGACATGGAGTGCAGAGACGGGTGGACAAGGCACGACAACGGCGTTAATGATGCAGGGCGGATTCTTCGGCCTCCCTGCTCAAACTAAAACTTGGGAAATGATGAGCGGCGTCAGCAGTTGCGAAGGGCTGTGATGAGGCAAGCTCTGCATCGGCACGAGACCCCCATCCAACAAGCAAAGACTTGTGGTCGCTTTTAGTGGCAACACAAGATTACAATTCAAGTAGAGCATCCTTGGCCCTCAGTGCTCGATAAAGTCGGATAAGTCAAGGTTGATGCACAGTTCTAGTTCTCCAGTTTGAAGACATGTTGAACCACTGAACGTGCCACAAATTTATGGGCCGGATTGGATTCAAGTCTGGCTTGGAACTGGGCCGTGAGCTCGTTTCCTCATCGCGAAAAATCCAGCCACTAAGCTCAACTAAGAATGTGGTTCTTCCAGGCGCTGGCTCTCGCTAACACGCACTGAATCCATCGACACAACGATCGTCAATCAACATGATATTTGGTGGCATCGTCCGGAGTTCCCGGTCAGACTGAACGAAAGGCCATGAGCTGGCTTGTTTGACATGCCAAGTCGTGGCGGTGGGTTGAATTCTCCAAGTGTGCTTTGACAAGAATCTGTGAAGGGATCAGGATGCACTGCAGGATACCAAAGGCAGTTTCGTTATTGGCTACATGCACCCCTAGCGAACATTTGAGCTGGGTGCATGTCTATCAGCAGCTTGCCGAGTCGTCATGGATGTTTGAGCTGATGTCCGTCTGCCGTACTTGGTAACAGTACCAAGTACTGTATTTTGGGCTGTGCGAAGCTCGTTGCCTAGATTTATTGGCGCAAGTCCAGCCATTTTTGACTTCACCTCCTCTGTGCGTTTTCGCGAAGACATTTTCACCTGTTACCTTTTTTGGAGACACTTCAGATGCTTGGTGGATTCGCGTTTGCCGATAGGCCTTGCGATAATTGGTGCTGACATTGGTTGGCTTCTTCTCCTTTCTGCTCAAAGTTGGCATTCGTGGCCTGCCTGGCTAAGCGGCAAGGCTTCACCCTTGCATTGCGAGGAAGATGAGATGATGCGGAACAGGATGGCAGCAGATGTGTAATCATGACTCCAGTATTCAACCCGTGTCATCCAATTTCTTTGCTAAACCTGGATAGCTTTGTTGCTTTCGGGATGGATACAATTTTGACTACTGTAGCAAGCGATGAATCTTGTGCCTACCCATGCAAGAAGCCATTTGGAGATTCCAGACCAACTAGAACTCATTCTAGTCATGACTTCTTTCTTTGCATCATCGAGCAAACTATCTCTAATTAATCAACCTCAGTCATTCCACGGCGAATCCATAATTTCGGCAACCTAGAGTACAATACCTCACCGACCATTTCTACACAAAACTCTGATGTTGTACGCAGGCCGGGTATCAAACGTGCCACATCGCTTCGTAAGGTGAGTCGTCCGTCAACATAGTTATTTGTCAAACGGAAACTCGATCTAGGCGTCACATACTATAGTTGCTAGCCCCCACTTCTGATTGTAAACGTACCACGAATTTGTCCGAGACCAGCATACTGTAGTCATTGCTTCGCATCGTGTACATCGCAATGATACTTCAGCATAGGGGACAAACGTTGCTTAGGAGTGCTCAAAGATCAATTTAGTTGCCCCACAATTCAGCTCATTAATTGATTGGAAATTGAATCGACTTGCCAGTGCACAAACGTTCAGCTAAGGTTAATTGATAATCAGTTCTGACCGCACCAAACGAAAGCGTCGAATAATCAAATCCGCTAGCGGGGACATTGGCGGCAGGATTGGTTACAGTCAATCAGCAAGCACCTCTCTGCCGCTTCCCTGATCGCACGTTAACTTGTTACTGCCAACTGACTGGTCGTGACAAGCCTGCCACAAGCCGATCTACTCGTGTTTCATGGGTGATAGCGCGGAGCACAAGTCGAATTCACACGCAGGACTTGAGTCGTGACTGGCAATGGACCAGGAAGCTGTCATCAAGCTAAATCTAGCATTCTGATGTGCTCGCTGTTCTAAAGGCATCCTTGTAGACTCCCGCCGAGCAGATCGGCTTTTAACTTTGGACGCCCAAGCAACGGATCTGAGCAAAAGTCAAAGCTGCAGCTTGTGATAATCATATAACTCCTTCGGTAAAGTCAGTTTCCCGGTCGAGCTTCTAAGCGTGCACACCATCGTCGACAGTAAGGGCCAGAGATCGTGACGATAGACACCAATAGCCTCTGGAGAACGCTTCAGTAGAAGGGTTACGACATTGCGAGGAGGCAGGGGGGCATCATCAACAGGATAGTCCGGATAGTAGTAACTCGGCAACGGTGCTACGAGCTCAAATCGGAAAAGCACAACGCCATCCATACTGGTAGTCGACAGGTTTCAAATAGATTTCTTGGCGATTGTAACGCCTGACGCGTAACCCTCGTTTTCGTAAATCGAGTGAAGACACGAGCTTTTTCCAATACGCGACTGGTGTATCGTGCGGCAAGAACTATCTCTCCGGCGAATTAGAGAACAGATCCTGGCCAATCCACTCTAGATACTTATTTTGTGAACCCGAGTCGGCCTGTGTGCAGTGATCACCTTCTCACACCTTTCACCAGTAAGCTCGACGGCTGCGGAATTGTAATGTGCTCACCAGACCTTTGTATTTGGCGACCACGATTCCAACCACAGGCAACCAAGCAAAGACCACCAAGGCTACAGTAGGAGTTGTGCCGTGAAAGAATTGGACACTGTTCGACCAAGCTCGACGACTATTGGTAAATGCGCTCGACTAGTGCTCTGTTCGTCCTGAACATGGGCGCTCAGCCGCTCAAAGCAGCAGAGTCTCTGATAGGTGCGGAGAAGTGGTCAGCATGGGAGCAGAAACCAAGGGTCGTCAAGTGTTTCAGCTCCAGCCTGGTTCTTTCATGGATTATCTTAAATTTCGACGCCGCTGGAACCTAACTGTACGGTAAAGAGTGGGTTTGGCATCACGGAGGTTGCATCAGCAATCGTTACCTGATTCCGAAGCCTTTCGACTTTTCATGTCTTTCCTCTGCTTCTGGTGAGCAGTGACAAGTATGCATGTCTGGCCCCTCTGGTGATTTGGCGAAATTGTGCAGCTTTGGCTTTGACACAAACCCAACCCCTGTCTACTTAGTTGGGCTCCAAGCAGATTGTGGTCTAATGTACAGTAAGTCCCACCATCAAGCCTCGCAATAAGCATCGCCTAGGTTCTCAATGCGGCCATTGCACCTGATGGCTAAGCAAGTCATCTCTGCCAACAGCAAAGGCACAATGCTCCAGGTTTGTCATTTTCCTGATTAACTATCTACAACAAAAGATGTGTTGGTTCGGCAGAGTGATATGCGAGAAGATATGATCGAATGTCATGTTATTCTTTTGCGTTGATAGAAGGAGGTCCCGACCGTACTATTGATCCTCGCATCAGAGCCATACACAACTGCTCTGGAGCCAGTATATGGGATTAACTTGGCCGTACTTTTCTGGCATCTCAGGTGGGCACCCATTCATCCCTGGCTGTTGCCCCCAAATGTGGCTCATCGATTGATCTCTGATATACACGGTTTTTCGGATATCATTGTCTTTTCTTGGATCCCTGTGCTTGAATGACAATCATAATTGTCCTTAGAGAACTGAGAAGCAGGCAAATGAAAGGGGATACAGCCAGATTGAAACCAAACTGTTTCCGTTCCGGCCACCGTAGAAAACAACCTTGCATATTTCTTGTTGTTTACACCCACTAGCTTGAAAATCTTGTCTTGACCTTGGGATCGTGCTCAGCAGCTCCTAGCGAGCTCAACCACCAATCACTTCCAGTGAGCTTCACCATACCACTGGTTGAGACCTTCGGAAGTCATTCCCCGAGTGCTTAAAGCAGATAGCGACATCAAGGATCGGGAGAGCACAGTTCAGGACCACGACAAGCTCAAGACACCACTCGCTCTCAGTGTCTGCTTTTGCCTGCTGTTCACCTGCTGTTCAACAATGGCTGAACTACCCTCTCCATTCAATGTGAAGCGACAGTAGTGCTAGGCCGCTCGAAGTCGACATTTTCGAAGGTGCCGGTTAAGTCAGAACTATCAACACACGTGTTGAGCCGGTCTGCTCAAGCTGTGCTAAAGAAATGATTGACCAGGACGTCAACATCTCTGAAAGGAGCGCAGCCTCCGGACCCTCTATTCACCTTTCAGCCAAGAAATGTAACTCAATTGGGTAAGCGACAAGTCGAGGAACGTACAACACCTTATCAAAGTTGGAAGTTTGATGAATCCTACCTGTATACTATGAGAACGATCTAACTTGGGAATGCCTACATGGTTTCCACACGAAGGATCGTGTTATAAGGACGAAGCTTGACCACTACCTCAGGTTTGACGAGCAATCTAACAGCAAATCTGCCAATAAGCTAAGTGAGCCAACAACGATATGAGCCAGTGACAGATAGCTCTGAAAAGCGCAGAATGTCAGATCGCTGCTGCCTTGACTCATAGTATGCGTCTGGCTTGATACTAGGTAGTCATGCAACACAGCCTTGCTTTCTCTTGGCGAGGAAGTTTGATGAACACTTTGATCGAATTTACTATATTGAGTCAAGCACGACCTGCACCACTCAGCACGCTGATTGATTACTACACAGTCCATATATCCAGTCCTCGTGACCTGACCCATCGTAACTGCCTGTTCGCAAGGCTCTACTATCACCGTGTTGTATTGATTCGTTGGGATGTATTAGTGTCGTCACTTTTTGAAGACGCAGTGATGCTCACCAATAGCGGAAACGTCATCCGACAAGAAGTAGACATACTAGTAGTACAGCGACAGCAATAATAAACTGACAATCACTCCCTTCCAGCAGAACAAGTACCTTACAAGACAATGGCGATGATAAATATTGATACCAAAGCAAAGCAACCGCCTACGCGGGATCTGCCGTCCACGAAAGCACTACCAGAAGCACTCCCTAACCCCAAGCAGAGCCATGACCACCCAACTCGAAGCACTACCAGCACCAATGCAAGTCTCTTCTTCGTCGGGACTGCTACGACCATACTAGAATGGGAAGGTCTACGGTTGATGACGGATCCCAACTTCCTGCACGCAGGCGACCACGTCCATCTCGGTCCAGGAGTGACCGGGACACGCCAGACCAACCCAGCCGTCAACATCGAGGATCTACCCAACATCGACGCCATCTTGCTATCCCATTATCATGCCGACCACTTTGACGAAAAGGTCGAGACTTCACTCCGCAGAGATCTGCCAATCATTACCACACCACATGCCAAATCTCATCTGGCAGAAAAAGGAGACGACTCGTTTACGGCAGTCAGCGCTCTTGACTTTTGGGAGTCACTCACCGTCAACTTCGACTCCCAGACACCCACCCCAGCCGAGCAACATGATACAAAAAAGCCGCAAATCAAGGTCACAGGCATGCCCGGCACTCATGTCCCACCGGGCCCAGCCAACCTCACAATCGCAGCAAATGATCTCCTTAAGCTGGTGCCACCAACCAACGGCTGGATGGTCGAGCTCGGATATTCCTCAGCTCCCGCCAGCGAAGACGCATTCAACTCAGGCTATCGAATCTATATTTCAGGTGACACGCTGATGTTTGATGATTTGCACAAGATTCCGGAAATTTATTCGAGCCATACTGGCAAGCCGATTGATTTGATGTTGATCCATTTGGGCGGCACAACAATACCAGGACCGCATTTGCCATTGCTAATGGTCACCATGGACGATAAGCAGGGTGTTCAACTGATGAAGATTATCAATGCAGACTTGACCATTCCAATTCATTACGAGTAAGCCTGGACCTTTCTTTTCCTTGATTCAGAGCTCATGTTCTTTTTTCGAATCTTGCTGACGTTAGGCCTTTCGCAGTGACTACGATGTCTTTCTGTCACCACTCTCCGACTTCCGCAAAGCGGTGAAAGAAGCTGGTCTGGACGAAAAGGTAGTGTATCTCGACAGAGGGGACGAATACAAGTTTGAAGTCAAGAAATAACCCACCTCACAGTTGAGCGCCCGGGCTTATGACATAGCACAAAGTTCTAGCATGAGACAAAAAGCGAAAAGTCAGGCTCGTTCACGACTCACCTTCATCCACCGCTTTCAATTCCTTGTTCCTCTCCAATCCTTTCCGATTCTTTTTCTCCTCCTCCGCTCGTTCCGCCTGAACATCCATCTCCATCCACCCATCCCTCTTCAAAGCCTCAAAATCCCAGCTAGGCGGTTCCATCAACTCACCACTAACATCTCCTGGCGCTCTTGTCCATTCTGGCATGGGACTTGTATACCTCCATTTCCCATGCACATCCGCGTATGCCAGCGCATGGAGGTATATCCCCAATTCCTGCGGCCCAGGATCACTATACAACGGCGTCTGACAAATGTCACAAATTTTTCCTGTTAGTTTCTCGCCCTTGCGCAAGTTATAGTCTTGCACCATCTCATCGTGGATCTGGATCATCGCCGCATACGCCGGATCGTCTTCTCCAGTCGATTGCGCCGCATTCGAGGCATCAGGTTTCAACGAACCTGCGTGCAATGTACCATGATGCAGCGGTTTGTAGTCCGCTGTCGGCCCGTACTTGCGATGCAGTTCCTGCGCTCGAAGCAGTTCAAGTTGTGCGGGTGTGGTCCGTTGCGTTTGATCAATATCAATATCCAGTTCCTCCATCCCTTTATTTAGGCCATTCGCGCCTGCGCTATCGTCGATCCCGTTTGTCGAGATTGATTTGTCCGCTGAGTATGAGTATGGTTCTGCGACTTCCGATTTGCCCATCTTGCCTAGCCGCTCTTTTATCGCAGCGTCGTGTTCGTCTGACGAATCACCCTTTGCGAGACTGGGTCCGAATACCCGTCTGTTGCTGTAGATTGGGTCGTTGGAGATGGGGTGGCCCAGGAACTGGAGGTGGACTCGGATTTGGTGGGTGCGGCCTGTGAGAGGGAGGCAGTGGACTATGCTGTAGCCTTTGTTGTCTTCGGCGTTCATAAGGGAGATTGATGTTGCTGCTCCTGCAACGGAACCCGGCTCTGTCTCAGGCTGCTCAGCAGGATAATATGCTATTCTTCTAAACAGGGTCTTTGCACTCTTTCCACTTGCGCGTGCCCGGTTCAGGCCAAGGATAGGACTAATTTGCAAGATTGGTTCCTCGCAGACTACAATGCCGCCCCTCCTGTTCATACCGCCCGTTTCAGTTTGGGAGTAGTCATCGAGTTCGCCGTCCGGAAACCTCCCCTTAACTCTAGCGATATACTCCTTACGCACCGTCCGACCCCTCAATTTCTCACTGATCTTCTCCGCCTCCTTGCTCGTCTTACCAATAAACATGACACCGCTCGTCAGGCGATCAAGCCTATTACACGGCAACGGATTGAAACTATAATGTCTCTCCGCGCGCATAATCTCCACGATCGAATTATATTTATACCGTCCCGCGGGATGCACAGGGATGCCAGCGGGCTTATCGATGACGATCATCTCGTCGCTTTCGTGGATCACACCGATCGACTGGGCGGAGACGGGCGGTTCATGGCGGTGCAGGGTGTGACTGATCACGTCGCCGTTTTTGACGGGAACGTCAAAGTCGAGGACTGGTTGGCCGTTGAGCACGATGCGCCCGGAGGAGATGGCTTCTTTGTAGTATGCCAGGCTGCGGTCGCGGAATTCGGAGGAGAAGATGTCGAGGAGGGAGCGGTTGCGCCAGCGCTCTTTGCAGTACGTGTTGTAGGTGTAGTGGTAGGGGGCGACGCGCCGGAGGTTGGACTCGAGGTAGTACGGGCGCGGCCAGGGGTCGCAGGGGGTGATGGCGACGGCTGGGGGTGGGGGGAGGTTGGGCCGGCGGTCGATGGTCGTCGTGTCGATGGGGAGGGGGGTGGTTGTGAGAGCCATGCTTGGGCTTGGGTAGCGGCCTTTTCTTGCCAGGTAGGCAGTTATGCGGGGGGAGGGAGCCAGTGATGTTATTGTTGTAGTTGTGTTGTTGAGATGTGTGGTTATGTTATATTATTATTTTTTTATGTCTGTGGCCAATGTTCGTGGTTTGTGAATTATAACCCCAAAATATCTCCAACGCTTTGTGCAGTGGAGGAATTGTGGTAGTGATTTTGAGATGGCAGGGACAGTAGGACTCTACCGATCAAGTGATGAACCAGAACCGATAGCAGGATGCATGTCACAGCAAGTCTGCGTATGTGGGTGTGCAAAGAAGATCAACTTTAAGTGTATCCACTAGTAGACTAGACATCGAGACCAAGATTGCACCAAATGAAGCTACACAATTTGCAATCACGAGTAAGTGGTTTTAGATGACTGTATTGCATTGTGTTAGTTTGTGATGGAGACTCGATCAATGCAGACACCAAGTGTGACACATTGTAAACCCGTGAATTTGGAAATCAATCTGCCACCCTTGAAAGAGGATGATACAATGAAGAGCACCCCTCGAGGAGGCAAGCCCTACTGAAAACCCTTTGCAATCTAGCGAGGTTAATGTAGGAGAGGGCCGAACAAATTGACAGCCAGAAGAGAAAGGATTGCCTGAATCCTCAAGCATGTGTCAGAGATAGAGCTATGGTTGATAAGATATGCCATTGGACTCTTCAAGTATTCGCGGACTAAAAGCATCCAGCGAGTATGTCGCACGGAAATGTGATAGCATTGGTATCGATTCTTCGTCGTTCGTCATATACGCTCCCACAGTACAAACTCAGCGTCCATCGTCCTTGCGAATTGCACCTGAACCGGCCTTCGAGGGCTCTATCCCCCATCCCAGCCCATACTTTGCACGCAACATCTGACATCGCTGCAGTCACATACACCAGTCTTTCGTTGTTATATGCTTTTCCACACACATCACTATCTTCACGACTTGGTAGTAACCTTGGATTTGGGGTTTGTGACCTTGACACCCAGAGCCTTTGCCTTCGCGATGATATCGACTCGCTTTCGGGAGGAAACAGCGTGACCAATTTCGGCAGCGTATGTTCGGTTGTGCATAAGGAGTAGTTCAACGTCTCGTGGGTTCTGAACAAGGAAAGCCTTGTGGCCGGAAGGCATCATGTGTCTGGTCTTCTTGTTGGAGCCGAAGCCGATCTAAGAGGTGGTCTGTCAGTACAAGTCCCTCTCAGTGCCATATCTCATTTATCCACGCATGATCCTTCAGTTCGTGCCTTGCGCAGATTCCCTAGGATATTTTGGCTTATTTTAAAGACTCTTCCACATACCGAAGGCATAACCATCTGACCCTTGAACCGTCTTCGCACTCTGTTATCGATACCCTTGGGTTTTCGCCATGCTGAAGGTACACATTTAAATCGATCGGATTGATGTCGGAACCAACTCTTTGGGTGCTTCTTGATGATAGCGACGTGCTTCTTTGCTGACACCATCTTTAAGTGAAGTTAGTATGTCTTTGTCGAGAATGCGCAGAGCAATTGCTGACCTTGACGTGTATGAAGTCCTGTAGTTAGTACAATGCGCTGTGGTGTCAAATCGTGACAATTTTGGGGCTTGTAGCAAATCTTGGCAAGTGCGCAGGATTGAAAAAGGCAAATTAGCCGAAGCATAACACGTGCAAACTCTGCAAATATATCCCTACCACCATCAAATTATGAACTTTGCAAGCTTTAAGTCTGTACCTATCCACGAGATGACGATGAAAATCAGTCTACTTCTGACAAATAGAGAACACGCTGTCGCCGTCCCCGCCTTGTTAGCGACCTGGTGAAAGGGGTTCACGGCGGACACCGCTAATCGACCAGACCATCCTCGATGCCTGAGGTCAAACCCAAGTTTCTGGTTGCTAGGATCAAACGCATAACGTAGCCAAACGAGGACGTCAGCAAGGTAGCACAAGCTGCTCCAATTGCTGCTACAAGAGCTCTAGGGTTTTTCATGATAGCACTTGTTCAAAAGACACTGATCACGCCAGGGCTGCTCATTGTAAGCGGATTACTACGACACAACTAAAGCACAGTATACTCGACGATCCTCGGTTTGACTTTCTTGAAGACATCTATGAGGATGTTCCCGACGAGGTGGTGAAGGAATCCCTAACAAAAGAATCTGGTAAGAACAGTGACTACCTGGCACTAACGTTCCCGCATCATGTCAATTTGAGTATTCGGGGTGCAGACATACTGTAAGGGCATCAATTGTTACAAAGAGCTTAACCATAGCTACTCAAAATGGCAATTGTAAACCTCGAGAGTGGTTGCCATCGACAGAATCGTTTCCCACGAGAGGTGAATTGTTGGTTATAGGAAATGAACACAGAACATTTACAGCTTCTGTCCAGGCTATACTTCCTGATACTTCAACTCAATATTTATCCCACCCTGCTCTCCACTCCTCAAACAAGCCTCGATTACCTCAAGATCAGCCAATGCTTCTCGTGGACTCTGCAAAGGATTAGCCTTGCCAGCCACCAACCCTTCGCCCCAAGCCTTGACCTCCGGCGTCACTCCAGAATCGTGCTTGAACTCCTTCTCCTCCTTATCAACAACAAATTTAGTTCTACCAGCGGAAACAAACCCACCCTCACTTCCAACCTGATATTCCACGCCCTGTGCAGTCGTGCCGAATGAAATTGAGATAGTACCCACAGCACCACTCTTCGTCTTCGCAATAGCCTCAATAGTATCAACCGGTGGCAAATGTTCTTGTAGCTGTGCCGTATATGCCACTAAACTAACCAACGGATCATTCTTGCCCAGAAGCAACCTCAACGCCGCTACAAAATGAACACCCCCATCGAGAAGAAACCCACCCTGATGAGTCGGCACTTTCCGCCATCTAGTTTCCCGTCAGCACTTTTCTCTCCACATACAAATACGCACACGCATCCCATCCACGCAAATGTGCAGTCAGTCAAACAGTCAAACAAAAAACTTACTCCGTCTCAAAGTACTTCCCCCCCTCCTGAACCAAAGCCTGCATCCTAGCTCTAAACGTCAACGCCCTCCCCATCCTCCTCCTCTCCTCCCCAACATACACCACACCCTCCCAAAACCTCACATTCTCCGCCACACCCCACGTCACGCCCCTCGGCAAAACCTCCTTCTCATACCACTCAATCAGCCCCCTGGCCTCCTCGATATTCTCCGCCACCGGCTTCTCGGATAGAACATGCTTCCCTGCCGCAAGCGCTCTACGTACATAATCTGGCTGGTTCTTGATGGGTAATGCGATGATGACGGCGTGGATGTCGGTGCGGGATAGGAGGTCGTTCAGATTTCGCTTGTTGGTGGGGGGTGAGTCGTCGGAGTAGAGGTCTACGGTTTCTGTGTCTGTGTCTGTGTCTGTGTCTGTGTTGGTGGAGAGCGATTGTGCGGACGCCAGGGAGCGGGAGTACACGGCTTTTAGGGTTAGATCTTTTGAGGCGCGGATTGCTGGGAGGTGTTCTTCGCGTGCGAAGATGCCGCTGCCTAGGAGGGCTATGCCTATTGCCATGATGGGGATCTGCTACTGGTTATACGTGTGTGGTTTGAGAGTACAGAAAGTGAGTACTTAAGTCAAGAACCTGGTGCGGTTGTTAATTCTATAAGCTCATGTTATGCGATCGATCACTTTGTGATCTGAAGGATGTTTATACACTTTCCTATCCTGGCGGGATTTAGTTCCGAATCCAGAAAAGGTATTCTTTCTACTGAGGCATTTCAGCACACACCAATGTCCGACAACCAGACATTACAATGAGCAGTGTCAAGGTTGTAGAATGATACAGAAGGAGATTGTTATGGAGCAGTACACGACTGAAGACTCTGACCGTCGTAGTAAAGAGTTTGAGATAGGTACCTACGCTCGACAAATGCCTCAGCCATAGACCAAAGAAACACAATGCCGACGCAAAAATCATCAGAAGCAGCCTCGACGAATGACAGAAACTATTGCAGGAACACACGACGAACGTATGTACTAGTAGCGAAACTTAAAAAGAGAATAAAAACATGATGGTGAATAAGTACATACGTATGGTATACACATCCTAAACAACTCGAGTCAAACTCCGCTATATCAAAAGCACCACAACCTTCCGTGTTACCCAATAGACTCCGAACACCAAACCAAATCATTGACTTGAAGAATTCACAAAACATCGAGGCAGTAATGTGCTCTGAAACTAAAATCTCGGTCGTCCATTCACAACGCCGCTTGCATCCACACCCCATCTAACATCCGGAGTTCTACAAACCCGTCTCCCATCATCGAAATACCGCGGCGCACTCAACAAATTCGCATCGCCATGGACACGGCCGCAATCATGGCCTCTCACAAACTCTCTTGAATAGACTTGTCTCTGTCTGAACATGTCTGAAGAAGGAGAGGGAGTCGGGGAGGTAGAGTGGAAAGCTAGACCTGAGCTGGCATTGTGGGCTTGGGCGGCGCTCGTGATGGTGGAGGAAAGGAATGGGGAGGTGGATTTGTAGATAATGGGGATGGGGGATGGGGCTTGCGGGCACGGGGCGTGGTATTGGGTACGATAGGGGGTTGGGGGGCTGGGGCAGGAGCTAGAATTGCTTGAAGAGTGATGAGAGTGGTTGCAGGGAAGGGATGGATCGTTGGTGTGGATTGCGAATGTGCTGGGAAAGGGGTGGGGTGTAGAGTGGTTAGTAGCTTGTATGTTGGTTTGCTGCGTACCTGTATACCCGTATTTGTGACTTGGTGGTGACGTAGCTGGTGTGCTCAATGGCTCGGGATCCTCGTTGACTGTGCTCAGGGGCCCGATGAAGCTAGAACTAGCAATTGATTCTGCGACTGGTGCGACGACGATGGACGGCACGGGTGATGGGGTACGACTGATTGTGTTAGCTAAAGTGTTGAAGGTATTCAGAGCAGTCTCTGTCAGTCTTGTGACGAGTCCGGTGTTTGCTGGTCCTGATTGTGGTGGAGGTGAGGGACTTTGGGATTGGCGGACATTAGCAGGTGTGATATGCGGGTTAGCTGTATTGACAAGACCCCATGGAGTGGGATAAGTCGAGGGTGTCTGATTGTTAGAGCTGGAAGTTTGAGATGAATAATCTGGAAGGGAAGGTGTACTGGAGTTGGGGTTGAAGGACCGACCGTGTACGTCAGGACCAGTGCTGAAGGCACCTTCGGGAGTAAAGCCATTGGTCATCTCACCTGGACGTGGCTTACCGTACTTGCCGAACATCGTATTCGAGCTAGCTAGGGAGCTAGTATATAGGACGGCTGAGCCGCCTGAAGATATGGACATTGTCTTGCTAGGTTGCGTTGAAGCAGGTGAGGCTGTAGACGAAAGAGATGGTACTCTAAAGGTGTTGTGGCCTTCTGTGTCTGTAGACGAGAGAGATGGTACTCTGAAGGTGTTGCAGCCGTCTGTGTTGACAGGTGTCAAGCTTCGTGACCTACCTGAGAAGCTGGCAAGCGACGGTGTTGTGCTGCGAGATCCAGCATACTGAGTACTCTCGGCTGAAAATCGACCAGAACCTGTGGAATGCTGGCTTAAAGCATCATCGTCAACATAGTCATTCTTGTCATCATCGTTCGCTGGAGCGGGAGCTGCAGCAATCGCTGCAAGATTTCGTCCACCCCAGCTGTGATCCCAGAAGGTGATCAAGCCCCAAAGTTTGATGAAGCTATGGAAGTAAGCAAAAAGGACGTAGAATGGAAACAGCCACAAATCTTGTGGATTATGCCAGAAGAATGGTAGGAGCTTGACCATCTTGGAGCCCAAGATCAGAATCAGGATATGATAGATCGTGACCCACTCAGAATTGCTCTTATGCCAAAGGTATAGAATCAGAGGATCGCAAATAAGAGCAAAATTGAAGAACCAGGTGATGAAGATAGCGTGGAGACTCCATGGCTGCTTTGTCCAGACAACACGGTCTTTGAACAGAGTTGTAGCATTACTTCGCCATTGCGAGCGAGCCCATCGAAGTAGCTGGCCACGAAACTTGCTGTACCCACCTGTGGTTCCGAGAGTGGTTTCCACGAGAGTGTCATAACCCATGTTCTGCATTTTGATTTTCCAGCCATTACGAACGATAAATCTGGTGATATAGTTATCATCGTCTGGGTTCAGAGGTCCGAACATGTTGAAGAAGAAGCGTTCATTTGTGAAACCTTCTCGGAAATCTCGTCGCATGACAATGGATGCACGGACCGCACAGGTTCGACCGGAGACAACAAAGAGACCTCCGTCAATTGCGTTAGCTGCCGTGATTTCGAAATTATGCCGTTCGAGGTAGATACATGCAATGAAATTGAGGAATGAATCTGCAAAGGAGTTGCCACGCTCGCGCTGTACACGCTTGTTCGTTGCAACGATTCCTACCTCTTTATCCTCGAATGGAGCGATGAGATTGGTAAGAAAATTTGGAGATGGCCACCAGACATGATCATCGACGAAAACAACAATGGTGTTTCTGTTGCTATCGATGTCTCTGGCTAAAGCATTGAGCACATGAGTGACTTGATGTCGCTTGTTCGCCATCGGGCCGGTCTCGACTCTGATAAGCGTTCCGTTGCTTGAGGTCATCAAGTGTGCGAGAATTGCTCTGGCTCTCTGCGAGATGTCCTCGTTTGCGGTCACTACAGTAATGTAGGCAGGCTTGTGTGACATAACGGACATGATACAGCGGAGGAAACTCTCGTTCTCAGGATCGACGGTTGGGATGATAACATGAACATGCTCAGATGTGACTGTAGGGTGTTCTGGAACAGGAGATGCCCGATACCAAAACAGATAAGCCAAAATGTGGAAGAGAAGTCGATTGTATCGGAGAATGAGCATAAGCATGAAAAGATAGCTCCATTCGCTGGAAACGAAGTTGATCAGATCGAGTACGGTGCTGAAGATTGTGTTGAGGTTGTTTCGAACATAATCGGGGACAACTGCGAATAGAGCAGGAGAATGCCCAAGTTCGAGCCATGCTGTGGCTGCTGGCACGAACGCCGCTACCCGAAAAGGGTCCATGTTGAGTTTCAGCTGTTTGTTGGGTCCTAGAAAGCTTAGTCGTGGTCTCAAGTGGGCCGCAAATGTGAAGGGTATGTTTCTGAATGGCTTTGCTCTAGGGCGAAGAGCCCTAACTTGTAGGGGTGAATTCATCAGGCAGTGTTCGAGTCGAACAATGGTAGCATTGTCAGTGTAGACACAAAGCTATAACAATGCCGGTTCAGAATAGATGTGGACTCGAAAGCCGCTTCAATGAATGTAAGCAGTGAACAACAACGACAGATTGCAAGGAGTTGGACGTTCAGATTGCAAGGAGTTGGACGTTCAGATTGCAAGGAGTTGGACGTGCGTAGAGCCCTACAAATATAGACCCCTAGGGGTGTTCTTTGATGACATGAATTCCTAAATCTGGCCATGAGGCCGTTTATTAATGTTCGTAACAGATTTTGCTAACGTTAGCCATGTCATGAATCCGTTAACTGCTTGACCTCAGTAACGCAAACACGTCCACTACCTGCATCATAATGGTGGTCAGTATTTCCGTCATTCTGGGACTTTTCAAACGCACTTTCGTCTTATTCAAGTCCATACTTTGCAACATACGTGAGTACGGAAGATTCGCCTGCACGAGTATTGAATCGATGCAGCAAGAGGTTCTAGCCCAAACAATCGAATACATCCAAAGATAGCTCGAACAAGCTCACTCACGTATGAGCTTTGTTTGCATGACTGGTCCGAGCGTACGGAGCTTCGCCATCGGTGAACAGGGTGGTCTGTGCACAGTAGCTATCCATCGATGACTGGGGCTGCCCATGAAAAAGAAAGAAACATGAAGAAGGACTCACTAGTGGTAATATGCAACTTGCATGCATTGGAATGTACATGAGAAAACTGAAATTGGTTGTGACTAAGCTGACTAACCTCACGATGGGCAATATATGTGATGCAAACTACTTACCTCGGGAGGAAACAGATATTGTTCCAATGTCTATCACAGAACCTGACGACCTACAGGCCGTTCAACTCCTTTGCGCGCGCTTTATACACCTCGTCTTTCCAGTCAGGACGGATACTAAACCACGATTTTCCTTTCTTATGAGTGGATACAGCATTCTTGGGTGATGTGGTAGCATTAGTCGGCTCGTACACCTTGATGCTCTGAATGGCCCAATAAGCGTCAGAGAAAGCACCAGGGTTGTTGCTGACGTAATCCTCACAGGTCGGTGCAAGCTTACTGCAAGTAGCGCTGCTGTTCCAGACCTTGCCTGCCCAGTCACCGCAAAATGCAGTGTTGAAGATGATTTGCATATCCTTGAAGTGAGCGTCGAAGTCCGATTTCGGGTTGGTAAAGACTGCATTTGGCGTGCTCCAAGTGCTATTGGCTCCCGGGAGTGTCTTGTTGTCAGCAGATGGCGGGTTGGGCGTGCCAAGATAAATGTCCATAGGGATATTGTGACGCTCGAAGAACCAGATGCGAATGCCTGTGGAATCAATTAGAGTTGCAAAAACACCACCTTGGTTGTCATTAAAGGCCTTTCCGTACGACTTGGCGGATGCCCGATCGCAAACCGAACACCCGACGTTTTTGTCCTGATTTGAAGCATTGATATCGCAATCAGAAGTCGTGATCATACCCTTCATTGTTTGGTTGAGAATATTGACACCGGAGTCAGTGTGGAGGGTGTAGCTATTCATTGTAGCGTCATTAACGCCCTCCAGAATATCGACCTCTCCAGCCTTTGGCCAGTCTACTCCAGTGCCCAACAGCCAATACGCGGGCCAAGTTCCGCAAACAGGAGCTGGCATATGAAGGATATCGGCAATAATCAGAGCATGATTAAATGTCTGGTTGCTGACAACTCGGGTAGATTTCCGGCCATCAGTGGCAATATTGGTGTAGTCGGCCCCGAGGTACACAGGGGGTACCTTTGTGTTGTTCCGAGGGATATCAGGCATAAAGCCTGCTAAGCTTGTTGCATTTGCATCTGTAAGACCAACATACTTGACATGTCCGTTGGTGGGATCCGGTCCTGTGAAGAAATCAAAGTTGTTGAAGAAATTCGTACCTGAGTAATCGTATGTGAGTTGATATGTTTGGAGGTTGATTGGGAAGAATGCTGTTGCCTGTTCGGCAAGCACAGCGCTGACCAGCAGCGCTGCGAGTTTCGTGGTCTTGTCGAAAATCATGTTGACTTTTGTGGTAATAGTTGAAGTTCTTGGTGTCTGTATGGTAGTAGGGTCATGAGGTCGGGCAGTGAGCACACCACAGAACGAGACTTTATAGCAGCCAACTACCATCTTGAGACACAGGTTTCGAACATGGACAAAGCCGTAATGGAGGGTCGTCTTCGTTCATTGTGCTGAATCAGGAGGTTGTCCATTGTGAGGCATGTTCTAGACAAAGAAATTACCATTTCGGATACATTGTCGTGTCCTGCAAAATCGTTGTATTGGGTTAATGTTAGTATCTGCTTGTGGTCAAAAGAACAAAGAAAGTTTGGATACTTGTAAACCTGGCACAGGTAGTCCATCGTGAATTGTATGTGGAGCTATTGTAGAATGCTTCGATGCTTGTTATTCACCGCAGCCATTGGAATTCTGGCAAGCATTGTGAATTGAAACAGTACCATGTCGTCGATTGCATCGTAATTTTGCAGCCTTTCAGTTAATGAAGTTGACACAAAAAGCATGTAATATCAAACTCCCCAGAATGTAATCCGCAAAAGCTCTCTCCGAACTAATCTTTGAGACTGGTTTTCCATCTTCATCCTTCTCTTCTATCCCTGCGTCGTTTGCCCTCATAGCGGCTTTCCTTGCGGCAGCAGAAGCAGTAGGAGGAGGTCGCTCGGCTGTTTGCATCCGCAATGAAGCCGTAAGCACGAACTGGCCTACAGCGGCTCCGAAACCTGAGAGGAAGGCGTTGAACGGCTGGCAACCAGTCAGCAAATGATAGAACTCCAAGAGACACAACTTACGTAGTTCCCAACAAGCAAGCAGTAGAGAAATTGTACTGCACCAACCAAAACGATGAAGAGCATAAACACGTCAAGGAGCATGGTTCGTGAAGGAGTGTCGTTCAAATATCTGTGCCAAACATGAAGAGCCACATCTTGAGCTGAGGATTTTGAGGATAGCTGAGGTGCAGAAGGGGTCCGAGTATGGGTGGGCTGGCTCGGTTGGCTAGAGGCTGTAGTGGTTGTTGTGACTGCTGGCTTAGTCGGAGGTGCTGGCTTCGTCGAAGGTGCAGGTGTTACTGGTTTCTTGGCCATCGTGGCAGAACCGAAGAGGCAATTGAGAGAAGTGCTACGATCAACTTTATGTGCGCCGTGACCGTGTTTGTGTCCAATATCAAGTCTTGAACATCACCATGAGACAACACTACGACCACGTAAACGTGTCTGATATTGCCAAGGAGGTCAATAGCATCTCAAAGAGGAAAGTGAGACGACTAGCTCAAACCCTAACCCTACAGGCTGTAATCGAGGACTTGAGCCTGTCTCTAACCATGTGACGGACATATCGAATGTAAGCTACGTAACGCCCAGCAAAGCAAAAGTCGAATAGACATATAGACGAGTGATGGTGAATTCGTGGGATCTGTAACTCAACTTCGGAAACAGTACCCCCAATTTGGTAAGCGCATAAGGCGAACTACCCGACTCAGCGTCCAACGAAGTCACTTTCGTCTCGATTCAAATGGCATCAGCAGCGCCATCACAGCAGCTTCTGAAGGCGGCAATTCTCATCGTGTCCGATACAGCCTCGCGCGAGCCCAGCACAGACAAGTCTGCTGCTGCGCTAAAGGATGTCTTCGAGACTGAAGGCGCCGGGAGGTGGGGAACAGATGAGATATCTGTTAACATTGTACCGGACCAGAAACAGCAGATTCAAGATGCTGTCCTTACCTGGACCGATGACAGACACAATTTCGTAAACCTAGTCGTCACGACAGGAGGTACAGGTTTTACTCCCAAAGACATTACTCCTGAGGCTATTTCACCATTGATTGAGCGTCATGCTCCGGGTCTGGTACATGGGATGCTCGCGTCAAGCTATCAGGTCACGCCGTTTGCTATGATGGCAAGACCCGTAGCGGGTGTCCGAAACAAAACGATAATTATCACTTTGCCTGGGTCACCGAAGGGAGCGAAGGAGAACTTACAGGCTGTACTGAAGCTGCTTCCACATGCCTGCTTACAAGCCGCAGGAGAAGACTCGAGAACAGCACATGCTGGAGGTGTAAAGAAGCTCGAACAAGACGCAGGTGTAGGATCTAGAGCAAGCCACGCAAATAGCCCGACTGCTAAGGCTGATACTATTGCTGCCGTTGCCTCCTCTCAATCGACAACGAATTCACACTCGCACTCCCATTCCCACACACATGATCACTCGCATAATCATTCCCATGGTCACGGCGGCCATCAAGTACCAAAGGCTCATACCAATCTGGCAGAACGACCTCCTCAATCCAACGACCCTCGTCTTGGTGCCTCACACAGAGCTAGGCAGTCACCATACCCTATGCTTTCTGTTGAAGAGGCCATCCAGAAGATCCTTGAAGTCACTCCATCACCCATCCCAGAAACCCGACCCTTGTCAACCGACCTTGTTGGCTGTGTGATATCGGAAGACATCCAAGCGTCCGAAGCAGTCCCGGCTTACCGCGCCTCTATCGTAGACGGCTACGCCGTCATAGTCCCAGCAGAAGAAGCAGGACGGACAAAACTAAAAGGCACCTTCCCCGTCGCTTCAGTATCCCACGCACAAGCAGCATCCATACCACCACCTCTTCAGCCAGGTCAAGTCGCCCGCATAACAACGGGAGCACCACTACCCGAGAACGCAAACGCAGTAATAATGGTCGAAGACACCATCATCGCCTCCCTCACCGAAACCGACCCACCCGAAGAAAAAGAAGTCACCCTCCTAACCTCCGCCCTCAAACCCAACGAAAACATCCGCGAACCAGGCTCCGATATCCCGCTCAACAAAACCATCCTCCGCGCCGGCGACCGCATCAGCCCCCTAGGCGGCGAAATCGGCGTCCTCGCCGCCTCAGGAACCCACACAGTCCCCATCTTCCGCCGTCCGCGTCTCGGCGTCCTAAGCACAGGCGACGAAGTAACCGACATCACCCAATCGGGCCCTCTACACAACGGCCAAATCCGCGACAGCAACCGGCCCTCCCTCCTAACCCTAATCAAGAACTGGAACCTCTGCGACGCAGTCATAGACCTCGGCATCGCACGCGACACCCCAAATTCAGAACTCGAACAAGCCCTCCGCGACGCCTACCGCCTGCACAACCTCGACATCATAGTAACAACAGGCGGCGTCTCAATGGGCGAACTCGACCTGCTCAAACCAACCATCGAACGCACCCTAGGCGGCACAATCCACTTCGGGCGCATCAACATGAAACCCGGCAAACCCACGACCTTCGCCTCCATCCCCTTCAAACCAACCCCCACCTCATCCACCTCCGATACTAGCCGCACAACACGTCTAATATTCGCCCTCCCTGGCAACCCCGCCTCCGCCCTCGTCACAGCAAACCTCTTCCTCCTCCCCTCCCTCCAAAAACTCGCCGGCGACCCGGCACCCCAAGGTCTACAACGCATCACAGTCTGGCTAGACCACACCATCCCCTGCGACAAATCACGGCCCGAATACCACCGCTGCATCGTGAGTATGGACAAAGACAACGGGACGCTTGTGGCCGTCAGCACGGGCATGCAGAGGAGTAGTCGGGTGGGTAGTTTGGGAGGTGCGAATGGGTTGTTGTGTTTGCCTGCCAAGGCGGGGAGTCTTAAGGCTTGGGAGAGTTGTGAATGTTTGCTTATGGGGCCTGTGATTGGGTACTAAGGGGGTGTTTTCACGGGTGGAATGAGAGATGGTGTGGTGGTGGTGGTGGTGGTGGATTGGCGGAGGATAGGTTGTGTACATAAGTCTTTGAAGTAGTCATATCATGTGACGTTTCCTCATGGTAGTTTTGCTAAGCGTCCATCAGCTGTGGAAGTATCAATGGCCAACTGGTGAAGCAAAGCAAAGCAAAGCAAAGTAAGTAGAGTACACGATAAGCGTAAATTCATTCCCATGTATGTAGGGAGAGACAACGACGAATAGGGCACGTACATGTACGTAGTACGGTATGCACCCATACACAATTTCCTACAACGATCGATTCTGATCCAATCAGTACATACATATACATTGTAGATAGATTCAGGACGTGTAAGCAGATGCAGAGCTACAAAGATTCCAGTCGTTTGACGCATCCACAAAGCACGGTGCAAAAATTCATTCCACTGGACCTATGCAGCCTACCGTATATGAGACCAATGCACTACCGTGTATACAACACCACACCACCCAAGCACTCTCAAATCTCAACAGTCGGCAACAGGATATAACTCCCAGAATCCGCTCCCCCAACATGCAGCCAATGTTTCCCCTTATTATGATTCGGCATTGTGCCCCGCAAAGGAGGAAACTCCGCCAACGCCATAGGATGGCCCGAGACCTTAAACACCAGCTGCTCACCCGCCTCGAACAATATCCCCGTCTGCCACAGCCCGATCTCCAACGTCACGATCTGTTCTACCCTCTGAACGAACCAAAGGTATGGAATAATGTGGAGTAACTGGCAAGGACATAAGCAGGGACGTTGATGTTCTCAACCTTTGCCCTCTTGTCCTGCCAATAATCGTTGAACTGAGGATACTTCTGCAACATCCCAGTTACATCTTCTTGCTCTTGTCGGCCTGCAGGTCAATGGTCAATTGATGCGCTTGACAGAGACCAATGGAGAACCGGTCTTACCACCGAGTTTACTTGACAAGAAGTCCCAGAATGGTGGTTGGGGAATACCACCTCGACATATTAGGTCCCGGTATATGTCAGCGGCTCCTCCCAATGGAGCGATGCATTTTAGGTGGGGAGGTCGTTCAGCGGCGATGAACCATTGAGCAATGCCCAGCCAGGAATTTCCTACGAAAGCTATACTTCCATTACACCACGGCAAGCGAGCGATTGCTTTGGTCAAATCGTAGCCATCTTGACCTTCTGGGGATCCAAAATGTCTGTACGAGTTAGTTGTCGTCGTTGATTGATCAGTGCTGAAGTCTGAACATGCGAGGAATGGGTCGGGAACTGATCAATGCCTTGGTTAACAATGCTTCAGGTTGTGGCGGGACCAAACCTGGTTCCACAAGACGTCAAGTGGTACTCATTCTGGCAAGCACGGGCCACGGCAATTGAGAAGATAGAGTACAGTAGTCCGACAGCGAGTGACCCTCTCGCTAATTGAAAATTTGTTCGCTGTACATACGCAACTGTCACACGGAGGCAGTAAATATGCTATTTTATTTACCAATGCTGCGCTAGCATATCATTGCCGTTTGTTACATACATGGCTCATATTCTTGGCGAACATGCGGAGAAGTTCAAAGTCGTCACTGGACCAAATTACCACTTCAGTAAATAATTCCACCACCACGTATCATTGATCGGCATGATCTTAATGCACGATACTCTCGACCAAACTCGGTCGACGTGTTTGTTTCTACTTCCATTGTCGACATGACCACTGGCTGGATGTCGTTGTAATATGATCATAAAATATCCCAAGACTCCTCGATGTATGTGGAGACATACAATTTTCCATACGAGTCGTAACCGCTTCTGCAGATCCAATCGTTACTGGTCCTCATGTCCGCCACTACATTCTGGACAGTATGATATTTTTGTTGGAACCCATCTTTACCAGGCGAGCTCCAGGTGAAGCCAGCGTTGCCGACGACGAATCTGGCCTGATGAAAGCGTCTAACGACAGCGCAGACAAGAGCCACGGCGAAACACGATCGAGGAATGCCTTGATCGTTTACCGATTCTCCGTAGTATAAGTAGCTTGTGCAGTTTCCCCCTGCGTTCGAAACGGTGGATTGGGCTATCGCACCGGCGCTATAGTCGCGAGCTTGAAGTTGTAGTGGCGTGGCGAACACGGTCGCTAGCAGAGAAACGACAGGAAAGAGGTATTTCGGCGTCATCGCTTGTGTATTCCGGAGGATGGATTGTTGGCTGGGTTGGATTAAGATGATAGAAACAAGGAACGAGGATTCATATGTACATAGGTAGTGTTTACTTGAGAATTCCCCCATACCGTCTCAGGTTGGCAATCCACAGGCATACACGCTGCAAGTGGAACAGATATTCTATGCTATATGCACGTCACAAGCCTAGATTGTGCTCGAAAAGAATGGCCTGAAAGCAAATTACTTCCAGTTTGACCCGCTGCTGTTGCTGATACCTCACCAAAAAGTGCTCAAATTTATGCTTCTCCCTTATCAAGAAGTGCTCAAACTTAAGCCTACGTCAACTTGACTTTCCACCCGTTGACGGTTTCACAATAGCAACTAGTCAACTTTTTGTGGTTGCGGTATGCTTTCTGTTCGATTGTAACAGATCTCAGTCGTTGCTAGAGTAATAAGATTCAAGACTGTATCACGTAACGGGCTGAGAAGCAAAAATTCGCTGGAAAGATGTCCGCCTCTTCAACACCCACAACCAGCACACCGAGACCATCAACTCCATCAATGACAACAACGACGACAACCATAAACACCAACCACCCAGCCCACAAGCTCCTCTCCCGCGCCCACCCAGACCATGAAACCGCCACCAAAATCTTCACCGACAAAATCATCCACAAACCCCTTCTCCTCAACCCCTCAACAGACCACATACAAACCAATGCCCGCACCGCCCACCGACATCTTCGACTCCACAAAAAGGCCTACGCTCTAAAACGCGCACGTCCAAAACCACTCTCCGCGAAAGAGAAACGCTCCCTCAAGCTCTACGACCTTAAACCTGCGGAATGCCGATACGAGATCTACAATGGCCTAAACCAACTATGGCGACGGTACATCCTAGAAGTCCTAGGCTACCTAGACCGCGAGGGCCGCGTCGTACAATCTCGAATCGGCCAGCCCGCAAACACCAACAGCAGCGGCGCACTAATCGCCAGTGCCGATTTCCACGGCATGGAAATCGAAGTCGTAGCATGTACGGACCAAACACGAATCGGATGCAAGGGCATCATAATCCGAGAAACACGAAGCACACTCACCATCGTCTGCAACCAAAAAGAACACTCAAAAGCGAAACTCAAACTCAAACGCTATGCCAACAACGAAGCCCAAGCCCAAGTCCAATCCCAAGATAAAGTACGAATGATCCTGAAAAGAGGTGCCGTCTTCCGCGTCACAGTAACCCTTCCCACAAATCGCGAAAATGAAACAAACAATACCCTCCAATCCGAACCACCTCAACCAAAGCACACGGCAGAGACTTCAGCAACGGTCGAGAGTGTACCAGAATCAAAAAGACAGTTAATCTTCGAACTCCACGGCGACAACCTCGAGATCCGCCCCACCGAAAGAGCCGTCAAGAAATTCAAATGGAAGCCCACAGACTACCTCTAAACTCATCAAATCAGCTCGGACTGCATTTCACTCCCCAACCAGAATATCCATCCTCGGGAATCGCCACGGGTACGGGCACAAGCACGAGCACAAGCACAACCCAGCACAGCAAAGCTCCACAGCTCCATAGCCACCCAATTCAGGAGCGCCCATACCGCCACACCACACCATACAATCTGCAATACCAGGCCACTAAACACCATGACTACATACTCTCCAAGTAAACCACTTCACATCCTGCATGCATCCTTCGTCGTTGCAGCATCCAGTCTATCATCCACACCAGCCAGAGCCAGAGCCAGAGCTAGGGCTAGAGCTATACCCATATCCCCTCCATCATTCGCGTCACTAGGGTCCGTCAACGCCGTCCCAAACACATCCAACACCTAGCCACAGCCATGCAACACTGAGGGTCACGTGAGATGTCATCGGCGACGACTTCTTTTCGTAGCTCCTCATATTGGAGGATATGAACCCCACGTCCGTCCTCCACCTCAGTGAACTCATTGAACCACACATTCAAAGCACGGCATAGACCACAACACAACATACCGCAAAACATGACAAAATGGGACGATACGATGAAGTAAGGATATGAGTTAATTTAGATAGACTAAACACCTACCTACCTATCCAACTATCTATCCATCCCACCAACCCATCCAAAATACAGCCACAACCAGTTCGCTCACTTACTCGCTCAAAAAGGAACTATTACCATGTAGGCAACTAGTTACACGTAGCCGCGAGGCCGCTGTGGTCTTTTTAAAAAAAAGACGTTCAAATAATCAATTTTTTCTTCCTCCTCATCTTCTTTCAGTCCGATGGTTTTCGTCCATGTAGCATTTCTCTCTCCTCTGTTAGTCTTTAGGAGACTGTCTGTATGTACGCGTTGTACTGTGAACCTGTTCTTTTGAGCTGTAATGGAAACTTGGTAGGACTGTAAACTGCGCTTGAACGCTGAAATAATGATTATCAACCGGAATGTCTAGGGAGTGACACGAATTGAATAGCCGGACAGAAATCAGTCCTGCCAGTCGATCCCTCAACGCCGCTCAGAGATCGATGTCAGAGGAGGTGGCATGTGCATCGTCACAGTTTCGTAAGGACTCATGATGCCGTCTTCCATATTCGGGCTTCGAGTCATATTATCTCCAGGCCTGCTCGTGCTCCTCATTCGGTCCGTGAGGCCTCTTATCTTTCCTATGAATTGACCCTCGTTGGTGCTTCGAACTCGCTTATGTTGCTTGTCAGGTGTTGCGCTCTGTGGTTCTGCGCTATTTGATGGATAAGCGGACTTCGGCAAGGGAATCGATGCAGCGTTCGAGATGTCTGTCTGAATGCGTAGAGGAAAGAGTTGTCTCGGTGGAGCTGGTGGAGGAGGCGGTGGAGGTGGAACGGCGAGATGCTGCAACTCGGGAATAATCATCGGACCTGTTGAGTTTCTGTACACGGATTCGATGGACGGATCTGGCGAGCCAACAACGTATGCTGAGCTCTCCTCCTCTGCCAGATATTTGTTGAGAAGATGCTCAGCAAAGGTGAGATTCACATGGCAGTCGTTGCACTCCTAGCTCTTGGAGACAAGAACGATGCTATTGAAGTATACGTATCAAGAAGCTGTTTTCTTGAAGCTGTTCTGTTAACATGCCTGCTTCTACCATCTGACTGGCAACGACAATCTCACCTGGTCAGAAAATGGGGCGAACATGTAGTCGAGAACTCTCAACAACACCTGGCAATCAGATGTTTCTCCTGTACAGGGGTCGAGCCAGCAGATCCGTGGGTTTCGCCGACCGCTCAATTGATGAGCAAAGTCACCAGCCCCATAGGATCAATGTTGCAACCGTCGTATCCGACACCACAGCAAATGCAACAACAATCACTTCCGTCAATGCCACCGCATCCCCATCTCGCACGTATCAAGGGATTAGGCTATAGTGACGCCCAGACGCCTGTGGCTATGCCCGCTCCACCAACACCTTTCCGAACTGCGGCAGCGAAAGGCACACGGATAACTCCTCAAACTGGGGGACTAAAGTTGATTACATCCTTTGGGCCAAAGCGAAACGAATTCAAGTTCCCAGGACTGAAGACCGAGGACATGACGCCCACTAACACAACCAATATCACACCGATTGCTGAGTCTGCGATTGATAGGTCGGCTGTATCTCCTGGTGGCTTAGGTTCGTACAGACTAAACAATATGCGGAGTCTCAATGCAGCAATGTCAGCAGGACCACAATCAGCAAGGCCAAGACTTGCTAGTATAGGCGAGACACCAGTCGATTCTGAGACACCAGTCTTTCCTGTACGAAATCTAGCAAAAGCTCCCCCCACACCTGCTGATTCAGGCTCCGACAAGGAGAAGGAAAAGATCGCAGCCACGAAAGTCAACGAGCAAGACTCTCGCAAAGAAAGGTCTGCGCCAGTATTGACGTTGTTGCCTTCGGTGAAGTACGACCCGAATGCCACGCCGGTCCAACGGTATGACCCATATCAAACACCGCAAACCGCGCTAAGGCCCACCACAGTTTCCACTTGGCATAACTCACTGAACGAGGTAAAGGAAGAGCCTGCTCATGGCCGGATCGGATCAAGAGGGAAGAAGCCAGATGGTCTGTCCCTACAGGTACTACAGGTCAGAGAGGTCGAAAACCGTTTTGACACTCCGGATCCACTTGATAGACCAGGTACGACTGAGTCGCAGACAACAAACTTCACAATGAGTCCTCATCCGACGTCCGAGAGTTATCGCGTCAAGAGCCCTAGCATCGGCGGCAAAAGTATCGAACAGTATATCAGCAGTCTCGAACAAGCGCAGTACCATGACCGGACACGATCTCGGAATTCGAGCCGTGCTGCCAAGGAAGGCAAATCTGAGCGCAAGAAGAGTAAGCACCGCAACCATAAATACTCGCAAGATGTGAGCGATAGCCAAGAAATACCTGCATCAAAACGATCGCCATCATCTCCAGTGCCAATGTCTCCAGAGGACCTTCGAGGATTCACTGCCAGTGTGGAGAGCTTTGAGTCGCTCTACAACTCTGCTAGTGCATCGGCAAACGAGGTGAATCATATCTCAAATAGACATGGTCGCGAAGAGTCAGGTTCAACTGTCGAAGCAGTTCGTCGACTGCATAGATCTCGATCAATTCAGGGCGACATGAAGCGCAGGACATCCATCAAAGGTACAAGCAGAACCACCAGCCCACCTCCAGAGCAGCCTGGAAGGCGAGGTAGGAGTACATCACGTAAGGGAGGGTCAGCTGCTCGTTCTCCATCCTCACCCCTACCGATGGTTCCTTCCGAAGAAGACCGCGCTGGTCGATCAAGCGCTGAGCCATCACTCCGGTTCGTAAATCAAAATCGTTCCAGGTTTCAGAGAAGTACGAGTAGACGACCAGAGAGAGGTACCAGCGCGAGACGGGACGCATCGCCCGATCGACGCCGGAATCGTGAAAGATCGCCAAGCCGTCAAAGGGAGGAAAACACGCCAGCCTTGTCGAGAAAGAATAGTATCAGTGGAAAGACTCGTCGAAAGAAGACGGAAGCTTCGGAAGAACCAAACAGAAGCGACAATCTTCATTACGATTCGCTCGAACAACTTGATGCTATGGCCGATTCCATCAGAAGCAACACATTGAGCAATCCACGGCAGGCAGGTAGAACTAAAGAGCTTGCACAAGCTGAGTTGGAAGCTCGTCGATTATCCCTCGCACGTCGACCATCAGCTCCAATCATTCCACTACCCGGACAATTCACACAGGGCAAGTCCGGCATCGATGGAATTGCTGCTCCACCAGCTTTGGTACACAGTGTCACCGACACGGCAGTTCACACCATTTCGCGGGGCTCACGACAAGAGAACACCGAAGAGAAACGACCCGGCACTCCGCAAGCTATGGACCATCCAAGTGACTCACAGGATTCAGTTAACCCGACGGAAGTCCTTAGTAGCGCTACCTACCTGCTCCCAGCAAGAACATACAGTGCCAATACTAACCGTGAACAAGACGAGATGTGGCTTCCGAATGAGGTTCCTCAAAACATGCCGCGCCATCCAGCATTCGATCACCGCGTTGGCCAAAGCCGAGGCAAGAGTAGGAGTAGGACAAGGGCCGAGTCTGCAGACCGAATGCGCGGCAAATCAATGGAACGACCACAAATACTGCCAGAGGAGGAGAGCTCAGCATACGTTGTTGGCTCGCCAGATCCGTCCATCGAATCCGTGTACAGAAACTCAACAGGTCCGATGATTATTCCCGAGTTGCAGCATCTC
>Ga0115853_100012_pt2 | contig 42181 bp, 59 predicted proteins | sample InSIn5gowninarea_FD_83867 | JGI IMG/M metagenome (GOLD analysis project Ga0115853, IMG submission 83867)
CGCAAGAAAGCTATCGTCCAAGAAGGCACCGATGATACTGCAGGTGCTGAGCTTGGTGAAGAGGAGGGTGGGGCCAAGAAGAAGCGAAAGGCTCCTGCAAAGAAGACTAAGAAGAGTGAGGACGTTGTAGCTGAAAGTGACGAAGAGGAAGAAGCAGAGGAGAAGCCCAAGCCGCAGAGAAAGGCAGCTCCTCGCAAGAAGAAGGAGGCTGTGGAAGATAAGATCGCCGAAGAAGACGAAGATGAGGAGCCTGTTTCAAAGGCTAAGAAGCCTGCTACCAGAAAGGCTGCCGTTAGAGGTGGTCGCAAGAAAAAGCAGGAAGAAGAAGAAGAGGTTAGTTGTGTCGGCCTTGAGCAGTAACTGCCTTGCTAATATTGAAAATCAGGTCCTGACAGCGGCTGATGGAGACAGCGAATGAGTATCCAACACAAGCATGTAGCAAGGACACGACAGTATATGGAGTTTGCGGTAATGGTATGGACAGGAGTATTCGGCATATGATACCCAGCTCTGATGGCATGATGGAGGCAAAACGTCAACGGCAAACTCTGACACAAGGAGTATAACTTGTTTTAAGAAGCATAATACAGGTGCGTCTGCTCGCAGCTAGTTATTTGATAGAGTTTATCTGATCTAGCAAGGAGTGGTTATTTAACTCCATATAATTGCTAGAGAACCCCCTTTCCATAACCACCTGACATGAGCTTTGAAATCTGCCACGACACCAGACGATTCGCTCTGCTACTACCTCAACAGATGACCGGCCTAGAAGTTTCATTACAGCTTCAGTTCCTAACGGGCTGAGTCCCCGTTTGTACTTGTGACACCCCAGAAGTCGTGTGTGATTTTAATCTCGTATTTCTCCTTTCAGTCACAAAAGCCGACATCTCGGTCGTCACATTATCACATCGTTGAAGCTATGACGGAACACAACAAGGTTCTGAGCGCTACATCAAGGTACCTCGCTCGTAGTCGTCGGCAGTATGAGTCTATATCTGATGTATCGCGGATGTGCGTATACACGTAGGACGGCTCAACAACGCCGAACGTGTTAATGACCATGAACTTACCGTCATATTTTCCAGCTGAGCCTTTGAATGCCGCTGTCCCATCGTGTTTGACAACTTCCATTTGTGCTTAGACAACAGTAAATCCCCGAGCACATCAGTGGTTAGGCACACAGCCGTCTGCTTACTGCTACAAGCAATCTGCAAAATCGGGACTCCATTGTTTGTGACTGTGACAGAAGTTATGTAGGAGTTTGTTGCGTGGCCTACGAACATGTGGGTCTTCACTGCTGCATCTGGGAAAAGTATCAGTTTAATTGCTGCATCTTACTGGATTGCCATGATCTCCCTCCAGAAAGGACTTGCGAAGTCAGCCATTCTGGTAGCCTTGAAACATTCTCGACGGCCCAGGTTGATACTTGGTCTCGTATTGAGGCGCTTGACAGTCTCCATCGAGTATAGATGAGCAGTGGCGATTACATGGGCCACCGAACGGGACCAGTCCGAGCAAGAAACAAGCAACACATTGCCTTGCAATTAGCTGCATTGTGATGTGATAGCCGATTTGAATCTCCTTCAGCAGAGAGATCTGCAATTTGCATACGAGTGACATTGCTTGGGGTATCCTGTTGCCATGTAAGTTTGTTATGACAGAACGAAGGCAACGTAGTAAGGGCATGCCTACTTAAGGTCCTTGATATCGACTCTTCTTTACTCTCAGCAAGCTTCTCACACACTCACTAAACACTTAAGAGCAAAGTTCAGGGCAGCCTATCAGCATACATTCGTTCATCATGCACTTCACCACTCTTGCCCTCATTGCCCTCACAGGCGCTCCTTCCATCCTCGCCTCCCCTCTCCTGGCTGAACGCGCCGTCGTCAGCACATCCACATCATGCACAGGTCACGTCCCTCAACCAACCCCGCAGCAATTGATCTGTGGCAAGGAAGGAAAGCTACGCAAGGAATGGGGCTACATCTCCTCGAGCCCCGCCTCAACGGTCTACACCGCCGAGCAATGCTACCAGAACTGCAGAACCCAATCCCAGAACAACAAGGGGTGCTTGACTTTCGCATATAACTCAAAGACCGGCGTCTGCATGTACTACAGCAGGACCATCAAGAGCCAGGACTTTATTGTTGATCAATCGACCAACGAGGTTTTCTGGAACAACCACTGCTGGAAGAACAAGTGTACTAAGCTCAAGAGTACTAGCAGTGTTGTTGCTCCTGTCAGCACTAAGACTAGCAGTATCAAGTCTAGCAGTGCTAAGCCTACCAAGACTAGCAGCGCCAAGTCCACCAAGACTAGCAGCGTAAAGTCTACCAAAACCAAGTCTACTTCAAGCAAGGCCACATCCACCTCGATTACTATTGCCGCACCAACATCAGCCTCCACCACCTCCACCTCTAGCTCAAGCTCCAGCTCCAGCATCAAGACCAAGCCCACTCCTGTTCCCGCAACTTGCCCCAGCAACGCTCAGCTCTCTATTGCATCCTGCGAAACCTCCAAGGTCACCCTCACCGGCGGTCTTGGCGTCTTGACCCTAACCGAATACTTCCAGGGCAAGGGCGTCACCGAGAACCAGGCTAACCCTGGCAACCTCCTGAACGGCGTGCTCACCCGCACAGTCGCCCAGTTCCCCTCCACCATTTCCGCCTGCGATGCCGTCAGCCAGTGCTCCAACGAAGGCGCGCTTTTGGGCCTCGCCAACGTTCTTATGTCCTTTGATCTGCACTTGGTTGAGAATGCTAGTGGTGGATGTAGCGCTTGGGAGTGTGTTTTGTATGGTGGTGCGAACACTGATGCTAGTCAGTTCAACGTCAACAATGCTAGCATTAAGGCTGTCTACGGTTATTCTGGCGTTATTGCTGGCATTAGCTTGCCCATCTAAGCTATAGATGTCGACAGGAAGATTGGAGATCGTTAAGTGTATATGGAAGATGTTTGATCACACGAGACACAGCAGGAAGAAGTATGTAATGGATGTCTGGGGATGTTTGGATCCAGGACGGTTTGACTGATACGCTTCTATGAGTATGTATGGGCTTTTTTCCTTTATGGGCCATTTTTGTATTAGTAGTATTTTGGGAAACAAATTTCATTTTATAACGGATATTCTTCAAGGCTCTTCTGTCTATCTTGCATGTCGGTGGTGTGTGTCGACGTGATCCAAACCTGACTGTTTCTCTCTCGACAAGGCATATAACGCCGAGAATAGCCATAGATGAGACAAGTGAGGATCAGCTTGAGTCTGGCTTGAGCAGCAAGCACAGGGTATACATAAGGACTTTACCGGGAAAACGTGATGTCTTTCGAAGCACGATGAGCACGAGCTCGACATGAACTTCTGAAAAGCACACTCGAGAGCACCTGCCTGAAAGAGATGGCTCGTCGAGCAAATACCGTGCACCGGTGCTAGTACAATGATGGAGGGAGTGCCTGGTAGCACCGAGCACGCGGTGTCCCCTAGATCGTTCTGCAAGGTACTTTTGTCTGTCTGTTTTCTGTGAGCACATCAATGATCTGGTGAGCTGAGGGGTAAGACAAAGTATTCCTCTCCCAGCCAGCTTCGTATCTATATCTATATTGTTGTAGAGCATACGGCGCATGAGCAGAAACTCGAGGCTTAGCATGACACATCAAACTTGGCACCTGGAGTGGGGCATAAGGTAAATTATTTCATGCTTAACTCTTGCGAAATCTTGCTTCTTTACCTAACGTAATACAAACATAATACAGAGGGTCTTTTACGGGGCGAGGCTGATGGGAGTATCCTTGGGTTTGGAGACGTCGTTGGGATACTTGCCGTCCTCATGCTCAAGCAGAAGGATTTCAGATAGCAGAGGCGACGGCTTGGTTCTCCTGAGCTTTACAGCAATACTCACACTATCACATTATAAGCTCGGAGCATAAGTGAGATCGTCTGTGTTGCACGACGATAGGAGGTAGGAGAGAGGCACACGACTGCAGAGTCCACTCAGGGGAACGCCGGGTTTCGTTTGTCATTTCGCTCGAGTCTATCCTTCACATACGTCGACGACAGAACGTCAGGGAATAAGTAGTAGCTGAGAGACTCGATGATACCTGTAGGAGATATTGGTAGCATATTTAGATAGAGCAGCAAAAGCTGCGTTGGGTGTCCATATATCCTTCACAGGGACCCACTTTTTTGCAAACGAGAAGGGAGATCTGCCGAACTACTTTTTACTTCGCTCGCTCCTTTTGGCTTTTCCCCCTCCAACAACAACTTCAACTTCAACTTCAACCCATAGATACCTATAACACCTGCAACAGTATTCATAAGCAACATCCATAACACAATCGCCAACAGAAAAGATGCAGGCTATCGTCGAGCCCTAGATTGCTTGCTGGGGAGCGATGCCCTCGCTCCTTGGTCTAAGCACTGCTCAACGAGACTTTCTATTCATCTTGGTAGGCGATTCTACTTTCTTCTTCTAGAGGCAAGCAGCGGCAGCAGCGGCGGCTCCAATAGACCAAGATACTCAACTCTGGACCTGGTTACCAGAGTTACACTTGTAAAGACAACGATAGCAAAACAGAAGAAAATCATCTCAGCTCTCTGGACGACACAAAGCGAACATCATATCTTGTACAGATCTCATACCAACTCGAGATCCTCGACAAACAACAGCGAGTCAACTCTAGCTTGATACCAATACCTGAATCATCATTCGCTTGGAACTCGACTCGAGTCTGCTGTGACACTCCCTTACATCGATCTCGAGCAGACAACCTCCTTTTGAGAACAAACCTCAAGCATTTCTCCATACATACCTAAGACAGCTCATAATAATGGCTGCTCTACAATTCACTACGCCAAGTCTGAACAGACTCTCTATGGCCAATGAAGAACATATCAACCAACAAGACATGCATTTAGAAACTCCGCTGCAGAAAAAGTTACAGCATGACAAGAAAGTACACAAGAACAACAACAATGCTCCAATACCCGGAATGACGAGTGCGGATGGGGTCGAGTCTGACGCGGAAAGCGTGCAAGAAGACGACGAAGAAGAAGATGGCAATGACGACGAAAGCGATGAGCCTGCTAATACTGGCGACAAGGCATCGCTCGAACGGCCTACAACCAAGAACGCAACCGAGGTAGAGGAGATCTGGAACAGTAATGCCTTCGAGCTTGAAGACATAGATGAAGATGCTCAGGATGGATTCGAGGCTGGAGCGGGAGACGAAGGAGGTGATGAGGATGAATTGGCGCTCAATGTAGACGACGATGACTATGGTGACCTCGAGATGGACGATGACGACAACGCATCTGTCTCCACGGACGATAGCAAGAAATTTGAGGCCGAAGTCGAGCATGAGCTCGAACAGCTAGGCGTGGAAGGCATTGACTGGGACGATGAGAACACCTATGCATATAGCAGAATGCCTGGAGGATCATACGCTATCGATGTCGATCTGACCACACCAGATTCGGTGTTTGAGCTCGAGATCTTCCGTCCTGACGCTGAGGCTGAGCTCTTTGCTGCAGAAGCTGGATCTGCGCCAAACACAGACATTGCCCTAAGCCAGATCGTCTTCAGCACCGAATGGCCTGTGCCGTCTGATTCTGAGGCCGAAGAAGATCAAGCAGAGACGATGGGAGATGGTCTCGAGCGACGGGTTTCCGCCATCTCTCAGACCTCGGACCTCACTTCCTTGATGAGTATGTTGCCTTGCGTGTTTGATTCGTGGTTCTCTCATGACTAAACTTTATTACAGCCGATACCGGTTACGAAACTGATGAGGAGGACATTCCCGAGCAGCTCAGCATCAGCTCTCCTGGGCTTAAACTAACCAGGACACCTCAACGCCCAGGCATGACATCTGACAACATGGATCGTCGTATCACTGATTTCACTCCTCGACGTCGTGGTCTTCAACCTACAATCATGAAGAACTTACCGATTCGTCAGAAGAAAGCTATCGCATACACTGTCCGAGAACCTTACGGTAATGTTGTTCATTTCAAAACGCCCAAGAACAGCAAGCTCAGATGGATCTCAATCCGTACTCGTCGTGAGAGCAGCGAATCTGACAACAGCCCTGCGAGCCCTACCATGGTCGACCTTGACAATGCACTGATGGAGGGCAACACACGCACTGGCGCTCACATATCAGATGCCATCAATGGACGTCTATTCCAGCAATATCACTGTACCCAGCTACAGCTACCTGAGCCGCTAGATCTTGGAGACTCGAATTTGACCGAGTTTGCCAGAAACCCTATGCTCATGGGTAGTATTCGAGGAATATTCGAGAACGCTCTTGCTGGGTTGATGGAGCAAGACGATGATATAGAAGGTGACGATGACGATGAGTTCCATGCCTTCTTCGACATTGAAGGTGGATTTGCCGATGATACTACCTCGACTCCTAATCCTACACCTATATCGAGGACTGCTTCGTTTGCCGGGTTTGTAGAAGAAGAGGAGGTAGACAGTCAATTGACACCCGGTGATGCTGATGATGAGGACGAGGAGGCGACCATGGTCAAGACAACTTTCTCATCTCCACAGAAGAGAAGAGCTAGTAATGATTTGGAAAGTATGAGCCCTGAGCTTAAGAGGAAGAAGCTTGAAATACCTGCCTCGCAGAGTGATTGAGGCAAGAAAAATGGTGATTGAAATGCTTGAAGCATTTATGATGAGATACCCTTGGGATGTCCGCTTGTGGATCTTTGTGTCCGAAGCAATGGCGTTGAATGGCTGGGGCTTGACACAGCATATGAAGGTCACAGGCTCTGTTGACTTGATGAGTGAGAGGCTGAAGCGCTGTGCGCTCTCAATCCCTTTCAACACCTCATCGTGGGTGGAGAAGAAGAGTGATGACGATCTCGCAATGAGTATCCTCTTATGATTACGATTTCCAAAAATCGCTTCGTTTTCTTGTATCTGGGTTTTCTTGATTTAGTTTATGGAAAGGTTGCATATTAACAGAGAAATGTCTCGATTGCATCCGATGCTCTAGATAACACAGTTACCAGTATGGGAATTCAACATATGTTTCAAAATACCACAAGTGATCGTGCTAATAATGCTTCTCATTAAATGATGCTACATCAGATGAGGTGTATCCGACACTCGTTGACCCTGTCGATCAGGGGTAACTCTGAAACACAGACTAGCGTTTCAGGATAGGAAAATCACCAATTACAAAATATTTGTGAGCTCAGCATGCGACAACCAGCATGGCACTTCACTGCTGCCGTCTTGTTTCTCCTTCTTCTTGGAACAGCCGTTGCCTCCATAGGCGATAGGTTGCCCGAATTCAAAGAGTGTCTTGCAGTATGTTGTCACTATTCGTCATAAAGTCTACGATATACTGAACATGATCGATGCAGATATGTCGTGAAGCGAATTGTGCCAATGACCTTACCTCCATAGGTACGTTACCTTCCTACCCTCTCCGCCGTCTGTGACCATCTCCTTGATGCCATTGACATCCTCCACTCTATACACAACGTTAACATATCTATACACACAGCACTTCTCCACCGTTTCCTCCTCTGGACCTGCCCTTCCAACTGCGACTATACCTGCCAACACATAGTAACCTCCCATCGCCTCTCCCGCACGCCTCCCTACCTGCACCCTGTCGAACAATTCCACGGCAAATGGCCCTTCCACCGCTTCCTCGGCCTCCAAGAACCCTTTTCCGTCCTGTTCTCCCTCCTCAACCTCTTCGCCCATCTCTACGGCCTAAGCCTTGTGGAAAAAAGGATACCGAAGAGTTATAGCTTACGAAAGTACTATCTATGGTTTGGATATGTGGGCGTGGTAAGCTGGGTTGCGAGCAGCGTGTTTCATGCGAGGGATTATGTGGTTACGGAACGAGCGGATTACTTTGCTGCGGGGAGTAATGTGCTGTTTGGGCTTTATTTGGCTGGTGTCAGGATCGGAAGACTGGATTTGGATGGATCTGGCTTCGATGCTGGGTATGGAGGTGGCAAGAGAGGGAGCAATTGGAAGAAGACTGTGTTGAGGCTATGGACGCTACTGTGTTTGGCGGTTTATATGGCACACGTAAGCTTTCTGAGCTTTGTGCGATGGGATTATACGTATAATATGGCAGCGAATATCGTGGTGGGCGCTGTGGCGAATGTGTCGTGGATTGTTTACAGCGTGGGGAGATGGTATATGCATGGGAAGACTGGGAGTGGGATTGAGCGTGGCTGGATGTTGTGGCCGACGTGGATTGTGTTGTGGGTTATTGCGGCGATGAGTATGGAGGTTTTGGAGTTTGTGCCGTGGAGGTTGATGGTGGATGCGCATAGTCTGTGGCACTTGGGGACGGTGGGACCTACGGTGTGGTGGTATTGGTGAGTATTCATATGATGGCAGGAGGGAATGTGCTTAGAGAAAGGCGTTTTTGCTAATGACAAGTTTAGGTTTTTGGTGAAAGATGCAGAAAATGATTTGATGAGCGTGCGACTAAAGGCTTGATCTTGTGTTGATTTCTAGGGATCTCGCTAACCACAGAAGCCGGACTATCTCACCTCTGGCCATCATCACTGACAAAAGTTCACATCGTGTTTCAGATGGAAAGCCACGTGACCGGGAAGTGGGTCTGGGTCGTGACTTCCCATCCAATCCAATCTGAAACTTGAAGAGAAATCTTCAACTTTCACATTCAAGATGACTTCAAACGACATCTGAGCCAGAATCAACGCTTGGTCAAAGCCAAACTCCATCCCACGAGTTTCCGCATCATCTACAACACAATGCAAATGACGCAACCGAATGAGTCTACAAGTCGACCTCAAAGCCCTGGTTTCACCACACCCTCCTCGTCCTCAACAATGGTACAGACACGTAGTCAACGACAACGCTCTCTGGCGAATGTACCTTTCGACCATCTTCCAGTTGAGCTCACAACAATTATCCTTGGTTATGTAGCACACGCTCATGTCGAAACACCTCGAACAGTACAATCAGCTGCAGTTCATGCAATCTGCACTGTCAAGCTTGTTTGCAGAAGGTTTGCAGCTATTGGAGACCGATTGCTAGCGGAGGAAGCACGGGACTGGCATCTAGCTTCATTTCTGAGCAACATAATATGCGAACCAACAAAGCAGTCGCTAAAAATGATGCAAACAATCGCCGCCAACGAGACTCTACGACCTCTTATCAGATCATTCATCTGCGTCGGTGATGACCGCTGCTACCGTGGCATCTTGGAGTTTTCAGGACTCATTCCAGATACTGTGTCAGTCGTCAAACAATTTCCCAATCGAGAGACTTGGAAGAGGCCAACAAACATGTCTGCTAAGCGGGAGTGGGGCATACTCGCCTTCCACGCTTGGTTCTGGAACGCTGTCGGATTCGTCAATGAGGCGGAGCGTGACCATACACTCAGGCTTCACAACGTGCAAACATCGTTTCTGCAACCTCGGATAGTGCATGAAGAGCTCGATGAGATCATGGCCAACGTAACAGTTATTGTGCTGGACTTTGAGCCTGCGTCCACGTTGTTTACGAAAGAGGAGATTCATATGTGCTGGGGCCCGGTTCTGCAAAAAGCACGACGTCTTGAGACATTTCACCTAGATGTTTCCAGTCTTTCGTGGAAGGAAGCTACGCATATATGGAAAGGGATCCTAAAAGGACAGTATTGGCCATGTCTTGACCAAGTCACTTTGTCAGGACCTGTTATTCATGAGGTTGTGAAGGATTTCCTTCTCGCGAACAGGGCTTCCTTATATCGGATTAACATGATAGGTCTTGTTGACCCTTGCGCAAGAACTATAGTCGAATTCCTTGACTTCTTGTTGATGAATCTCCCAATCTTCGAGGCTTCTATTCTCGTCCCTACAGATGACATATTCGATGATGACTGTAACCATCGAGACGAGTGGGAGGCTATTGTCGATGAACTTGCGGAAAGAGACGGTCCAAGCTCGGAGTGTGGTCTCTACGATGTCGGCTTTTATGTGGTGCGTACCGAAGAATGCCACTACGACAGTGAGGAAGAACATTGGCAAGCGGTCTTGTCGGACGACGAGGATGAATCGAAATGACAGGGAAGTAAGCAGGCGCCGATAGTCGTTATGTGAGCACCGCAATTGCGGTTGTCGCTTGAACAGAATCGGCCTGGGATGACTATTGTCGTGATCAATGTCTTTTTGCTCGAGCAGGGTTCGAGCTAGACATAGCAGGCATACTATAGGGTGCAAAAATGGAAGAGTGAGCATTAACTACAACTGCACAAACGACTGTTTTCGAATAGCACTTGTTTGCTGAGGCTCAAACACGATGTTTGTCTGCTACGCGCCTTCCGAAACAGATCTCAAACGAAACATGCCCCACTTCCTGAACGCTCTTTTTGCCTTGTTTGCCTTGTTTGCTACTTCACGTCCAAGGTTGTCATCAACATTCACTAACTTTCATCAGCCACATAAAGTGTGCACTAAGACGTCGTTACTGCATCGCCCTTGATTTCTGGTATTCACATTTCAGTCGCGTCTTCAGTCTTCTTAACTCCACCACAGCACCACCTCTGAGCAGGATTTCAATCTCATTCATCCAGACGTAGACTTGATCAGGATGCCTACTGCAACAAGACGGCAGTCTTACTTCTTAAGGCCTTCCCAAGAAGACTCCAAGCTGCTGACCATGCTCCCAAACGAGCTACTTGTCATGATCTCACATCACGCTATTGGAAACTTCGATGGAGGTGATAAACCTCATCCAGCCTTGGTGCAGGCAACGTCACTGAAGCTGGTGAGCAAGATATTTGCGGTCATCGTCGATGAAACTCTGGTTGCGTTCTCTCGTCACAAAGATAATGGCCATAGGATGGCTAGCATTGTTTGCGAGCCAAATCACAAATCTCTTCAAGTTCTCAAAGCTGTGGCGGCCAATCCGACAATTGCGCCTGTTATCGGACGTCTCAGCTGTACCAAACCAACAACTGTTTCTGCAGACATCAGGAGCAAGTTTCAAGACTTCAAAACCACAATCCTAAAGTTTCAAGGACTTTACGCTTTTAGCACAGGAGAAAGTGGCGAGGAAATCTCCCGGACTTTCTTCTCTGGCACAGGGGAAACTTACGAAGAGAACTCCTGGACCTTCTCCTCCGCAGCAAACCAAGAACTGTTCTTTTACTGGCATGCACTAGTCATTAAAGCCTTCTCACAGGCAGTCGATTGCACACGCTTCGAGGGTATGCTAGGTTTGCGAGCAGCATCGATACCCGCTCTATCGTCCTGGACAGCCAAACCATACAAGTTCTCATCGAGATCTCTTCAGAATATCACTCGAATCTGTATCGACATCCACACCTGTGAGTTTGATAACAGCCCTGGCGATGGTGCAGCATGGCAAGTGATCTTGTCCGATGCACGATCGCTGGGTCATCTGGAATTTACAGCCTCGTGCTCGTGTCCAAGGAATTGGTGTAACAACAGAGAAGGGGTGAAGGAATTTGTTGCCTCTTGCCTGTATGATGAACATTGGGAAAAGCTCCATTCTCTTCGAATTGACACAGCATTCGACCAAGACGCCTTGGTTTCTACGCTTCAGACACATGGTCATCTATACCTTTTGCACTTGTTGCTCAATCCTATTGACTACGAGGACGCCTATGACTTCATTGGATTGCTGGACGAGATCCGAGACAGCGCCTACTTTTGCAACGCTTCAATTAGAGTGCAAGAGAGCTTCGCTTGCGCCATTCTTGAGTTTGATGATGAGCAGCAGGAAAAAGTCTTTACGCACAATGGCAAGTCCATATGCAGCTGCAAAAACTGCAACTGGTCTGATATCGGTGCTTATGTTCTTGGAGCTGAAGCTCACTACAGCGAAGGAAAACGTTTATGGTGTGGCCCTTGTATACATGGGGACGATGATGAGGAAGAAGAAGAGTAGCCGGGCAAAAGTTGCGCTGTGAAGAGTGCCCGTAGACCTTCTAAATATTACGGATGTATGAGATCACAAATATCGTTTGAGAAAGAGACTGGGATATCAGAGAAGGGCATGAGATGAATAGCCGAAGAAATCTAGTGCACACTTTACAGCAGTCGTGGCCGACGGGTTCTGTGGTGGGAGACGATCTCTGACAGGATTGAGGCGGTTGTTGACGTGCGGAAGATGAAGGTGGATTGCTCTGCAGAATGGTTCCAGGGACAATGTTTGATGGTTGAATATGGTCGTCCGCTAGTGCAAGCTGGCAGCACAGCGCGGCCTGGGTTGTCTTGTGTTGCTACGTAATTTTAGAGACAAATGGTCGAAAGATGAAACACTTTGAAACAGCCTCGGCAGTTCTCCACTGACACGGTGCATGCCCTTCCTCGTTCTTGCACCGTAATCTGAAACAAGTCCACCATCAAGCATCCTAAAGTCCGTTAACCAGAAACGCAATGGCTCTCAGGGAGGATCTCATTTCTTCAGCTGTAAGTACACCAGTCTATGTCCCGTGGTGGTTATGCTAATTCTCTGACAGGTGACATGTATGCGCGTATCTTAAATACACTCAAGCAGCTCGCTGACTTCTTGTCCTACTAGTCCTACAAGATCCCAGCGTCGCCAACGCGCCCATCGATAAACGCATCTCCTTCCTCCAATCCAAGAATCTCACACAACCTGAGATCGACGCATCGTTAGCAAGAGCCGCAGGTCAAGCAGCACCAACACAAACATCATACCCACCTCCTCCAGTGCCGTCACGACAGCAACAACCACAATATGGCTACAATCAGTATCAGAACGGATACTGGGAACAACCGCCGACCGAGTACGCCACTTGAGATGTACAATGTTATGACGCTATACTAACGAGGAATCAAGACTACCACACCGCGATTGGCGCGACTACTTCATCATAGCGACAGTGACAGCGGGCGTGTCATATAGCCTCTACACTCTTGCTCAGGTAGGCCTTTGCATGACTTCATATTGTCAGGGATGATCCAGGCTGACCAATAACCCAGCGCTATCTCGTCCCTATAATCGCACCTCCGACTCCACCCCAACTCGAACAAGACAAAGCCGCAATCGACACCGCCTTCGCCCGTGCCTTCACCCTCATCGACCAACTCTCTTCCGACACAGCCGCCCTGCGCGCCTCCGAAACAACTCGCCAAGAACGCCTTGATACAGCGCTGGCTGAAATGGAAGAGACGTTACGGGACATGAAAGTTGCAGGTCGGAGAAGGGAAGACGAGAATAGGCGGCTGGCCGAAGATGTCAGAGGGCTACAGGGAGTGGTGGAGAGGAGTATCAAGGGTGTTGAAGAAGGCAGGGAGGCTGGGCTCAAGGAGTTGGGAAGTGAGTTGAAGAGTTTAAAGGCGTTGGTTGTTGGTCGTTTGGGTGCGGGCAACAATGGCACAGGTACGACAGCGAAGGAGGTACCTGCTATTAACGGAGCGAATATGTTTGGCGTCGATGGCACTGTGGGTGTGGGCGCTGCTATGCAAGGATTAAAGAATTCAGGAAATGAGGGACCAATGAAGAGTGGAAGTGATGATGGGAAGTCTGCTACGGTAACACGAAGTGAGGTTGGAAGCACCACGGTCCCGGGGAGATCGGGCACAGCGAGTCCATATCCTTCCTACGCACAGTATGGAGCTAAAGGTGGCATACCTTCCTGGCAATTGGCGGCGGCGAAGAAGGCGGAGGTGCAGCCAAAAGTGGAAAACGGAACCGAGGATGGTGAGCAGGCTTCGAAGACGATGTAGAGACGAATAGGCAATTATAATATCTTATGCTCCACGACAAGACTTAATGTTTGAGCCTGCCACGATCCAACTAGTAGCATTGTCTGTGAGCAATGCAAGAATATAAGAACGAGCATCTACTGTTCCCAATGCTCATGCTCATGAAGTTGATATGTAGTACTGAAAGAAGAGTGCAGGTCACACGTGAGGATAAGCTTAGAGAAAAAGGGGCTATTTCGCTTTGTTGCCATGCGTCGATCAGATGTAAACAAACCGAACTCAAGTTTGGCACGCTCTCACACCTCACTGACTACACTCAATCTTCAACACACCTGTCAGCCATCATGTCGCAAGAAACTGGCCTTTTCAGTGTGCGCCGACCGCGCGAGGTACGTCCAGCATTATGCGCCGACAGTAGCGCGCTGGTTATTGCCAATCGAGCACAGGAACGCTAACAACATACTCTTCGCAGACACTCGGCGCAATAAACCACAATGTATCAGCAATCCCTATGCCTGCGTCCGCCATGAAACGAACGAATTCATCATCGCAAAATGCTCAAGCACCATTCACAGCATCACACGCTTCCTCGCGAATGTCACTTGCGCCGGGACGACCAGCACAGCCCGTCTTCGCGCGTTCCTCCTCCGGCACGAATCTAGCAGAAATGCCGTTTTCTACAGTCCAGCGCACATCAACAGCAAACATGTTCAGCAGTACAGGTGGCAGGAAGAGCATGGCACTATTCAGCGCAACACCAGCACCAACGCTCCAATTCTCGCAAGGCTCACAGGGGTCGCAAAGCTTAAACAGAAGAAGCAGTGTCTTCAGTGCGCGACAATCGGTGGCCCCAGGGCAAGTCGCAAACCAGAGCTTTTTCGCACAAGCACCGATACCAGCTGGTGTACCGAGAGATCCTCGACCTTTGAAAGACCGAAACTATCAGACGACGATCGGGCAAGAACTGATGGATTATATGTCACAAAACGCTTTCGAACAAGAGATGAAGCATGCATTGACGAATAAGACGATGTCTTCGCCGACACAGAAGGACTTTAACTTTATGTTCCAGTGGTTGTATAACAGGATAGATCCAGGCTATCGATTCATGAAGAGCATTGACGCTGAAGTACCACCAATACTCAAACAACTACGATATCCATTCGAGAAGAGTATCACCAAGTCACAACTCTCAGCTGTTGGAGGACAAAACTGGTCGACTTTCCTAGGCATGCTGCATTGGATGATGCAATTGGCGAAACAGATGGAGCAGTATGCGATTGGAACCTATGATGATGCTTGTGTTGAAGCTGGATTTGAGGTTTACCAGGATCGTGTTCGCTTTGAATTTATGAGTGATGCATATCGTACCTGGATGTCAATGGATGATGATCAAGATGGAGAAATGGAGGTGCTTCTCAAGCCTCATGTTGACTCAATGGTAGCGAAACTGGATGAGGCCAACTCTAAGTATATTGAACAGGTCAAGATATTGGAAGCTGAACAACGAGCACTACAAGACCAGATTGACGAACTGGAGAAGAGAAGCAACAGGGCCGAGAAATTGGACGAGCAGATTGAGATTCTGGAAGGAGATCGTGTCAAGTTCGAAACGTACGAAGATGCCATAACCAAGAAACTCGTCAAGAATGAAGCACGAAACCAGAAACTGTTAGAAGGAGTGAAGGAGGCGAAAGGTCAACTACAGCAAGTCGAGCAAGAACGAGCAGAACTCCAAGCAGCCGTGGATAAACAAGGCATCCCCATGCAAGAAATCGACCGCATGAACAGTGAAAGCGAACGATTAAAGACAGGTCTCGAGCACGCCTCACAACGTCTGGCAGAGTCGAGATCAAAGGTAACCAAGAATGAAGGATCTGCCTCGCAAAAGCTCGAACTCCTTGAGCGTGCAGTGCAGGAGTACAATTCAACTGGATACCAAATCGGCATCATTCCCGCATCAGCCGAGCTTGCTGACGAAAAGAACTTTGAACTTCATCTGAACGTCAATGAAGCACCCAACTTCCGCGCCTCACGCACAAGGAGATCGGAAAGTCCTGAACCCGATCGATTACTAGCAGATCCCACGACAGGATATCAGCCGCAGCACTTGCTCAACCTCGATATAAAAGGACATGTCAAGAATGGCATTCTTACTCTACGGAAAACAGTCAGCGAGCGTAAAAACGCTGCTGCCGAGGAAGATATGAAGAAGAAGGAATTGCTTGATCAGGTGAAAGATGCCGTGGAGGAGAAACAGCAGGAAGTCGAGGGCCTGAGTCATCGTCTTCGTGCTGCAGAATCGGAGTTTGAGAAGACGAAAGACGTATGTTGCTGATAGCCACCTACTATCATCTGAACAAAGGATACAGGACTAACACGTCTTCTAGAACACCAATGCCTCAGCCCTACAATCAGCATCTCAACTCGAAAAGCTAGAGCGAGACCTCCGAAACATGCGTACAGACCTGACCGAATCAGTCCAACATCTCGAACAGCGCGAGATGAACACGAATCTTGCTTACGAACAACTCACCCTGCGAGCGGCTGCGCTGAGAGAGGAGTTGCATACGGAAGTGGAGAGGATGTTGAATGATGTTATCAAGTTCAAAGTCCATGTCCAGAAGAGTTTGGAGGAGTATGAAGGGTGGGTTGCGGAGGAGGTGGAAAGAGAATGTGAAGAGGGGATTTGGGGTGAGGATGATGAGGAGGATGTTGTGGAAGCGTAGGTTGTATTGCAAAGGATGAGTGCGAAGTGTAAGATGATATTGGATAAAGTTGGATTGCGGTTTTGTAGAGTATTTGCGTTTCTTTTTCTTCTTTTGTCACGATTGATGATCTTTTCTATTGTAGAGGCGGCGCACGGTGGGAAGGAAAGCGACTGGCTTCACTCTTCAACTTTTAATCTATCCCATGACCTATTCAGCAGTATGCTCTGTGTTCTTGCTCTTTCTCTTCTCCTCTCTATACTTCCTGCTTCCTGTTTTGTTATCTGGACGTCGTCGAGCTAAGTTGATCTTGGCGTTTTTGAAGCTCTCTACCTTACCTTACTTAGCATAGAATATGTATCTTCTTCGGAAGTCTTCAATGAAGAGCACGCCGCCGTACGAGGTCATGTTTACAGTTTGACATCCTAGCTTGAAAATGCCGATGCCCGCGGATGGTATGGGGTTGTGGATTCGGATGACGAGAGATCACCAACCGCAATCGCAATGTCGAAACTCCGATCAAACCTTCCATCTGACGACGTCAAAGGACTCGGAAACTGCTACATGATCAACCAACGATGATGTTCTCATTGTGGACTCCCACGGCACTGTTGCTTGTTGTATATAATAATGTATCTCCTATCTTGCGATTCTTCAGTGTGAATCCTAAACACTACAGTAATTTTTTCGATTAAAGAAGAACATCTACGTGACCATCGCTAGCAATAATCAACCATGCATCCACTCACCACCCTCCTCACCCTCGTCCTCACCGCCCTCACATCGGCGGCACCACAATCCCCCTCCCTCCACCGCCGTCAAGCTGCCGCGTCCGAGCTCTCTTCTCTCGCCGCCCTAAAACCAACAGCCTCACCCACAGCCCTCGCCCAAATCCCCACCACTCTCTCCAGCATCTTCGCCCCAGCCTCCGCCTCGTCGACACCTCCATCCTTCCTCGGCTCCGCCGCCGCGCTAATAGAAAATGGCTTCGCCCCTTCCAATCTTGCAAACGTGATTTCCGGACTGAGCGTAGGTGCTAATTCGCCTGTGAATGTGAACTTGCGCCAGCCGGCGACGAAGATTTACCCGAAGAAAGAGAAGGATGATGCGCCGTATTCGTTAAGCGAGGCGGAGATGAGGGCGCAGATTCATATTCCGAGTGGATTTACGTATGGCAAGGTGCAGCCGATTATTATGGTTCCTGGTATGTTTGGGGTTTTGTCCCGCCATTGATCTTTCCCTTTCATTCCAGCTATTTTGTCGTTGCGAGAATTGGGACTTGGAATATGACAAATGCTGACTTTTGTTCGCATGTTCCCAGGTACTGGTGCCATTGGTGGCGAGAACTTTGAGTCGAACTTCATCACGCTGTTCCAGAACTCGAAGATTGCTGATCCGGTGTGGATTAACCCGCCGACTTTCCAGCTCGGTGATGCTCAGAAGGAGTCGGAAGTCGTTGCGTATGCTATCAACTATATTAGTGGCATATCTGGACAGAAGAACGTCAGCGTGTTAGGTGGGTCTCCATTGTGTTCTTACCTCACCCCACTCTTCCTTTCTCTCACTCGGGTCTCCTATAGCAGTAGCTAACGATAGATCCAAAAAGGTTGGAGTCAAGGCAATAGCCAGATCCGCTGGGCAACCAAATACTGGCCTTCCACCCGCAAAATCGTGTCCGACCACATCAGCATCTCGGCCGACTACCGGGGCACCGTCATCTTCGAAGGCCTCGCCGCCCTACTAGTTGAATCACCAATCAGCCTAATCCAACAAAGCCCGTCCTCAGCCTTCACCAGCACGCTCCTCAGCAACGGCGGCGACTCAGCCTACGTCCCCACAACCTCGCTATACTCCGCCTTCTTCGACGAAGTAGTCGAGCCGCAACAAGGCGCCGCCGCATCCGCCTATGTCCTCGATGCCCACAAAGTCGGTGTCTTGAATGCTGAAGTACAGAGCGTGTGCGGCATCGGCTCTGCTGCTGGCACGTTCAATACGCATGAGAGTATGCTGTATAACTCGCTTTCGTACGCACTGGCCGTAGACGCGCTGACGCATCCTGGCCCGGCGGATTTGAGTAGAGTGGATTTGAACAAGGTGTGTAGTGTGTTTGTGGCGCCAGGACTGAGTTTGACAGATGTGGTGGAGACGGAGGCGACGATTCCGATCGCTGCTGCGGCGATATTGGTGTATCCTCAGCGTGTAATATATCCAAGTGAGCCTACGATTTCGCCTTATGCGAAGGCAAGTCCGGCACCAGTAGCTTGATGTGTAGAAGGGAGGGTTGTGGGTGTGGTGTGGATTCTAGGATAGTGAACAATCATTTCGACATTATCATTCTGGATTGTTTTCGGAGCGACTTGTGGTGAAGCTCTTCGGTATTGGTATCTTTGTTTCTGGTCAAGAGTACGAGAAGGCTAGATGTATCAGTTCAGCTATCCGCAGCGGCTGGCACCACCATTAATGAATGTCTGATGACTCTGCGCCAATGTCAGGTACAGTTCGGAAGCCAGCACTCTTGTATTATGCACAAGGGCCTAGAGAGTGTGGGCATCATCATCAAAATCAACTTGAGGTTTCATCACAATCAGTCCTCCAAAATACTTCTTGCCTCCTCCTCTTGAACCACTTTCGTGTCTTTACCATCCTCTCGCTCCTTCACATCCTCAACCACCCGTCTCAACTCCAGCACCCTCCCCAACCGTACCTCCCCTTTCCCACCCCATCCAGCCTTGCCCTCCTCAACTTCCGGTCTCACCCTAACATACCAACCCCACGCCCTCCGATCCAAATCCTCCTTACTCAGCACCACCGCCCACGACTCAAACACCATCTCGAGTGCTTTGAGCAGAAGCGCAAGATTCGCTGCTTTAGTATGTGTCTCCGTTTGCGCTTGTGAGTACTTCTTTGTCTTTGAGCTCGAGGGTTGTGTGAATGGTGGTGGTGGGGAGGTGGGATGCGTGGCGAAGGATTTCATGAGGTAGTTTCGGGCGCCGTGGGGTTGATGGATTGGTAGGTTTGAGATGGATGAGGTGGAGGATGAAAAGGTGATGGTGTTGGATGATTTGAGGGCTTCGAGGTCGAGTGCCCATAGTGCTGATGGTGATTCTTCCGGTTCGCTTTTGTGCTGTGCTTCTGCTTCTGCTTCTGTTTTACTCTCTTTCGCTGGTGTCGCAGGCACAGCTATCGTTCCGCTCTCACTCTGCGCTGTTTCCCTCGTCTCCTCTCCAGCACCACCGCCTCCAAACCCTCGCCTCATAACACTAACATTCCGCCCCATCACTTTGACACCCTTCTGTCCAGTTCCCCATCCTTCCTCCTCCGCCTTCGCCGCATTATCTGCCGTCACGATCCCCAAAGTCCTTGCTCTCTTTCTAGCTCCTTCTGACACTACAGCCTGAGCCAAGCTGAGCCGACTACTAAGTGGCTGCTCAGGCATCGTGAACTGAAGCAGCACCAACGTGAATGCAAGCAGCAACGGTGCACGATTCGTGACGAGTACAACGTCATTGAGTAGCGCAACAATTTCAGACATTTCAGTATGATTCGGGAAATAAGCGTCGAATGAAGGGAGTAAAAGGTCTTTCTCCAACTTTTCTGCTTCGTCGTGTACGTTCGCGCCATCATCGCCTGCGCCGCTGAATCCGTACTGTTTCCGTTTCTTGCTTGGACTGACTGTTGTGCCTTCATCACCGTCAGCTTTTCGCTTCTTAGCCTCTCTTTTTGCGGCAGCATGTAACTTCTTTGCCATTTTTTCGTCTTCGGGGAGGATTTGTTCCTGTATTATTTTGAATGGTGCTGATGCTATGGCGGTTGAGGACGTGAGGTTTGCGGCGCGGAGGGAGGGTATCTTGGACATTGCGAGCGCGAGTGGGAGAGAGGCTGTTTGAGTGAGGAAGCGAAGCAGGGTTGGGATGTCGATGGGGGTGTCAGTGGTTGATGACATGGCTTAGGTATAGTGCTGGGTGTCAAGACTAAGCAAAGCAAAGCAAAGCAGAAAGCTGAAACAATTGGAAGATGACATAAACAATGCCAAGCTCTCGAAGGTCAACATGAGGTTTGCGCCGGAACTGAGGCCGGGCGGAGTTTGCGGCCGCCGTGGGGTATGCATCGAGCCAGCATTGTCATTGTTTGCAATATCACATCATGTCCCTTCTTATTGTTCATCTCCTCGTTGAATAGTGTAGAATAGTGTAGATATATACACATGGGACTGTTTCCAGTACACAATCTAATGTCCTTACATATTCCTGCCACCAGTAACTGAAATGACTTGACCACTAACATAGCTAAACAGAGGACTGGCAACCGCCAGGATCACACTGGCAGCCTCTGTAGCAGTCCCTGGCCTGCCCAAAGGTATATCAGGGTGGCCGCCGCTAGCCCTAGCTTCTCCTTGCTTAGCTGGTATACCCAGAGCAACCTTTGATCCATCAGGTAGTGTGACAAAAGCACCCTTCTCTTTCGCATCTGTCAATCTTGTCTGAATGAAGCCGAATGCAATAGCATTCACTCGCACACCGAATTGTGGGCCCCATTCCTTCGCAACAGCTTTTGCCATTCCGTTGACTCCAGCTTTCGCGAAAGCATAATTTACTTGACCGGCATTTCCGTGTACACCTGATGTACTTGAGATGTTGATGATGTTTCTCGGCTCGTTGTCTTTGACACGGAAGTATGGCGCTGCTGCTCGAATGAGCTTGAATGAGGCGGATCCGTGGAGGGCAATGATGGTATCCCATTGCTTGTCTGTGGTCTGTATTGTGTTAGTATGAACATTAACATCCGAAAGCCAGCAGTGTCAGACCTTGTGAACGACACCATCCCATGTATATCCTGCATTGTTGACCTAACCGTTGGTCAGTTGGTGAGGTTGGTCTGTGCATGCAAAGTACTCACGATGATATGTATCTTGCCATTTCCAAACTCAGCAGCTTTCTTCACAAGCTCGGTGATGTATTGATCGTTCAGCATGTCGCCAGCAACTGCTATAGCTTGACCTCCGTTCTCCTTAATCTTCTTGACAACTTCCTCAGCCTTTTCTACACAGTCTTAGTCTCTGCTCATCGTAGTAAATCTCGAGTATTCTCATACGGCCATCTATATCAGATACAACAACTTTCGCGCCCTCATTCGCAAATAATCGTGCTGCTTCTGCTCCGATGCCTTGGCCAGATCCTGTAATGATCGCAACTTGTCCAGCAAGCATGCCCTTAGGGTAATTGAGATGGCCAGCCACCTGGCCAATGCGTTGAGAAGCTTGCGATGCTGACATTGCCAGAGTTTGTCGTAGGTGTATGACTTTGATGATTGAACTGTCTTGCAGACTACAGTCTCAAAAGGTGGGGTGTCTCATCCATGCCCCGAGCTAAGCTGCCGAGATCCGCGGTCTGTTGTGACTGTGGCGCAGGAACCGTATCAAGATGCATGAATTTTATATCAGGCTAAACTAAGGTCGAGTATACATGTGTGTAGGACATGTGATAGTCACGTGCTGATACTGACTCAGTATCTGGTTATTCCTCCTCATTACAACACGGTCCTATACTGGACCCTGACACATATCTCCTCCTACCATTTGACCAGCAAGTTGAAGATACATCATCTTGTTGTTAAAAGCTTGAAGGAGACCATTGAGATGAGAGATCGCTGCAAGTACTATCAGAACGTGAAAGATCTGATGCGAGCTACCCAGAATGTCGAACCTTCCAGGCTGATAGCGCTCCGGAATACGTCTCTGACACGAACCTATTAGCTTCAACGTGGAAAGTCCTGATACATCGTCTTACAGCATAGATAGCAGCTCCCAAGATGTACAGCACTCCTTGGAGTACGGCCCACCGAAGTCCCATCAGCTCGTCCAGCTTACTTAGGCTATGAAGTTGCATAGCGTGCCCGATTGGCAACACTGCTGAAAGACCTAAAGCAACAAACATTCCAGCTCTGAATGGTCGCCAGTCCGGTGTTGCGAAGGCAGAATAGCATGTAACCACAGCGCATGCAGCCGCCATTGTGGTGATCTGTCTCTCTATCAGCTTTATGCTCGTTACCTGGGCAAGAGACACATATACCATTGTCCAGTACGTGTTGATCCATTCAGGGTGGCAGCCGAAACCATAGTAAATACTAGGCACAAAACTGCCCCAAATCATAAGTATAATCCCAAGATAGTCCAGCTTATTGCCAAATTTGTTGACGGCTTCGGAATGGTTTGAGATAGTATGATACGTGGCAGACATGCCAAGGCAGAAGATGGCACCTGTAAAGAAGCAGGCGAATACGTAGACGTCTTCCTTAGAGGTCTGTCCGTAGTCATGGGAAGAGATGACAGTGTTGTAAAAAGCTGGTGCGAGTAAGACGAATGCCAGAGACGCTAGAAGGTGAGTGTAGATGTTGACGGTCTCATTGTGAATGTAGCTTAGACTGGCGATGCATTGCATGTATGATGCCGAAGCTTTTCTGTAGCCTCTGACGATGAATTGATTATCACGTTGCCAATGTGGCAGATTGTCCCACAGCACAATGAGTTCCTCTTGTATCGCTTCTGTTGCGGCTTTCACCAGCTTCTCCCCACGACCGGTGTCAGAGTTTGCCATCACTCGCAGTGTTACAAGCAGTCGCTGCTTGAATGAAAGAAAAAAGATTCGAGGAGGATCAGGTCAATGCCTCTCAAGCTGTCACGTGACCCAATACTTAGGCTCGCCCTTTCTGTTTGTGGCCATCCATCTCGATTTGACGATAAAAAGATAATAAACAATGGCGACCTGATCATGATCAGCACGCTGTGAGCCGCATGATTCTCTCCTTCACGCCACCATTACGTGCGTGTGCTTAGTGCATCGATGAGTACCTCATACAGGCCGCCTAGCAGCCGGCGTCTGAACAGCGGGGCATGGAGCCGTCTCAAACCCAGCGCTATTGACTCGCTGGAAAATGTTGGTCTGCCATCAAAAGGAGAGACAAAGTATGTCCTTCTATTGCCTTTGCTTGACCTGACAGTCGTGACTGACTGTTTCGGTGGGTTAAAAGATTGAATGATCTTAAAGCACAAGAGACCTACTATCAGAAGATAGTTGATCGATGGCTCAAATTCTGTGCAGAGACTGGAAACAGTGCCGAGCTCGACAGGCAGTTTGCCGCCATGTCCATAGGCAATAATGAGACACAACAAGCAAAAACAGACATTCAAACCACCTCAAAAAGCCCAGAGCAGAAAACTTCAACGTCTACTTCATTATCGACCACACCAGCACCCGAATTGGCAGTAGTGTTGATGGCAATGCGGAAACTGCGCGAGGCCATGGTAGCGACCGCTCGCGTCGACGAGTTCGCACAAAGAGCATACATGTTCATCATCCGCACGACTATTCTGCTCAAACACTGGGAATCCTACCATGCCGCCTTGCTCTATCTGTTGCGTCGAATCCACATCATTACACGACTGAGCGCAACGGAAGTCCAAGAGTTTGTTGGCTACTACATTCTCGATCTTGCGTGTCGCCAAGGTGATCTACAGACTGTGTACAAGGTAAAAAGCGACTACAAATACAGTGATAGGAAGATTGATCGTGTCATACATGCTCTGGTACACGACGACTGGGTTGTGTTCTGGATGGTCAAGGGCAAGGTTGATGGTCATGTGAGAGCTTTGATGAGCTGGTCTGAGAAACGGATGAGGATGCATGCGTTGAAGTGTTTAGCGAGAAGCTATTTCACGGCAGAGAAAGGATTTGTGGAAAGATCTACCGACTCGGTATGGGCGGCTTTGGTAAAGGATATGGAGGTAGGCTGGGAACTGGATGGCGATAGAGTGACGATTCGACGACCCAAAGCACGATGAAAGGTGTACTATGATTATGATTTTCTACACGCGTTCTACAGACTTTTGCCTTCACATCTGGCAAGTTATGCATTTTTAGCAGTCACAATACAGCATCCGACTAGCGGGGACCCGAGTTTCCGTCCACAACTCTGGTCCTATACACCAAAACCATAAGGTAACATTCCAGCCCGTCCAAACAAGACAAAATACATTTTCCTTCTTACCATTCTAACCAAGGCATTTCACACCGCCACACCACACACCACCACACGCTCACACCATGCCACCTCCTCGCCCTCTCGCGCATCGACTCACTCAACACCATCACTCAACCTTCCAAACACACTCCGCAATCCTCCTCCCACCCCGCGAATGCGAAGTCTTGTGCTCTCACAAGAGGGTCGCGGCTCCTTTGTTGAACTGTTCGTCCGTCATCCACCTGCGATGCATATTGTTTGATGGACTCCATGATCTTCCAATTCAATCGACCAACAACTCCTACGACTCCAGTCTGTCCCCCAAGAGTAGTCATCGCGAGTCGGGGCTCGCCGGTGACTAAGCGCAACACAGCTACCAATCTCTATAGCTTCTTCTGATCATCGCGAACAAGGAAGGACGAGTGCTCCCTCAACGTGTTGTGCAGCGTATAGGCTACCCCGCCGGCGTGGTCTCCGCCATTAGAGGGTATGTCCCAAAGCTCAAGCCTTGCCATGAACACGACTTCAATCAACTCGATCATTCCCGTTCAACTCAAACGTACTCACACTCGCTGGTGGACTAGACCACTCGCTTGGCATAGCCTTCGTACGATACTTCTTCTTCCCCGTATCCTCATTTAACCACGCCAGAATGTTCTCCCGATTCTTAGCGTCTCTCCGTCTGTGGCGGTGGAGATTGGCAAAGAAAGCGCCGAAGATGCCGCGAAAGATCCCTCTCCTGGTATGTGAGGCGTGCTGGGAGGTTGAAGGCAGGACAGAGGTTGAGTCAAAGTCGCTATCTCTCGACAATTCCATACCGTGCCTTCTCTCCTTTTCAGCACCACTTGCTGCTGAATTTGTTTTAGACGATCGAGGCCGAGAAGCTAGTGGGTAGCAGGGGCGACCTTCGTCGTAGGGGCGATGCATGCTACGAGCGGATTGTCCGGTTGTGTCGAGGTAATTTGGCATGGTGTGTTTGGTGCTGAGACACTTCGAGCTCGTAGTGATTGTGCTGGAAGTACTGAATCCCAATCGATGCTTGTCGGGATATGAGCGGCTGTGTACCTATGAGCTGAAACTTTGATAGTCGTGTGAGTAGTGCTGAGGAACTTCGAGCTCGTTTTGGTTGCGCTGAGAGTACGAAGATCCGAATCGATGCTTATTGAGATGCGAGCGGCTGTGTAATTATGAGCTCAGATTTTGAGAGACGTGTGAGGAGTGCTGATGGAAGTTCGAGCTCGTAGTGATAGAGCTGGAAGTACAGAATCCGAACTTGATGATTATTAGGATGTGAGAGGCTGTGTAGTTATGAGCTCAGCTGTTGTAAACGTGTGAGGAGTGCTGATAAAGTTCGAGCTCGTGGTGCTAGCACTGAAAGGTAGGAAAATCCGAAGTCGATGCTTATCGGGATGTGAGAGGCTGTATGATCATGAGCCGAGATTTTGTAGACGTGTGTGGAGTGCTGGCTGCAGTACAGGTATCACAAGAGCAAAATCAGGAGGAGGCATCTCAGGCTTATATAGTTACATCTCAATATACGCATATACGCTCAGATAGCTCGCAAATGAAATGGTAAGCAATCACGACTTTTGCAATGAAGGAGACATCTGAGCGCACAACAGACCCATTACAGTACTGATTTTTCCCTGGAAAAGTGTATCTTTATACCACGAATCCATACTATACTTGCCGCAAAAAGCTTATACCTACCTACGACATACCAACCCGACAACAACACAATCACGGCGGCGTAACTCTTCCCTGATCCTCCCCACCCAATCCCTCTCTCTGCTCAAAATACAACCCCCTCTTCTCCATCTCCGGACTCGGCATTTTCTGAAACGCTTGCGGCACTTTCTCACTAAGGTTAATAGCAATGAACGACTTTGGTAACTTGACCGTGTCGAACTTGGCTCTCAGAGTCTCAATCACGTGTTTCCAGTCGTTGTGGGCGGTTAGCGAACGACGTTGGGCGAAGCCAATACAATGTTTCGAATCGAGCGCACTATTTCTGTTGTGTTACTAGGAGTTTTGTGGTGGGAGGGGTATATATGGAATGGATTGGATAGGTAAAATAGGAACGACGTACACATCCAGTGGTTCGAAAGTGTGGCAGCCTGGCGAGATGCTAATACGGATGGAGTAATTGAAGCTCTCCTCTTCCTCTCCATCGCTACCCTCATTCTGACTTTCGTACAGTTCGAAGCCGATGGTCGATAGATAATCCAGCTCAGGGATTTTGTTACGCTCAATCTTTGTCTCGATGCCGCCTTCGATGATGCAGTTGAGGAGTGTGTAAATGTGGCTTTCCTTAGTAAAGTAAAAGCTCGATTTGCCTTCTGCACTAGCTTGCATATCTTCGAGGTCAGTAACAATGGCACGAAGAAGTGGTAGACTAGTGAGAAGACCGATTTCGAGTTTCTCCGAGTCAGTGATACCGTATTCTTGTGGACCGATGAAGTCAAACAGGATTTTGGAGAAAAGAAAGAGTTCTCGCAACTTCTCCAAGCGTGAGTCGGCCTTACTCTTGGCAGGATCGAGGCCGAGACCGCCACCGAAGAGGCTGAAGTACGATTCCATGGCTGGGTCAGCAGCAGTGGCTCGGAGTGTGGATGGATCGACAGCAGGCTTACGACGGAAGCCCATGCGTTCAGCGAAGGTTGAAGGTGCCTGTTCTGCGGGGGTTGAGATAGGAGCAGCGCCAGCACTACTACTACTCGCTCCGACCTTATCACTTTGTGCAGTATTGGAACGCTGTAGAGGACGCGTGCTCCCGTCCTCGTTGTCTGCTCTCAATTCTGGTGGGGTAGGGAAGAACTCTTCGAGAAGAGCGGGACTGGGTGTAAATACCCACTCAAGGAATTGTCTGTTGTGTAGGGCATCAAATTTGATGGTATCATGCAGCTCTGAGATACGGCCAGGATCGACCTTCTCGGTGTCTTGAAACTCGTTGAAAAGCTTTTCCCAGCGCTCCCTAAATAATTCTGGGTCCTCTCCGCTACACCAACGGGGCTGTATCGCATCAATCATTTCTCGATCGTGGTTGGAGATTGTCCTGCTGAGATTCCCATTCAGCGCAGCCAACGACGAAGAAGCATTGCTGTAAAGTCTCGCAAAGTTTTCACGCATGACCTTTCTATGGAAAGTCATGAGCTCGACAATGTTGTGGGCGACAATGTAGGGTTCTGGCATGTTTTCCGGCCAAGCAAATTGAGAAGGCGCTTTATTGCCCTTGCGAAGCAATCCCTTCAGCTTCTTCTTTACCTTATCCATCTCGTCTTTCGCAGCGTTTGAATCATCAAGCAAGTCCTTTCTAATCTTGACAAAGCCGACTTCAACATCCTGCTTGTCCATAAATGCACTGGTGAATATTTGAGCACTGGTAGACACTCGTCGCTCGGAGCTGCTGAAGACCTTGACATTGTCCGTAGTGTCTCGGTTCATCAGACGCATATCCACACGAAGATTCTCACCTAGTTCCGTCGCTTGATAGCGAGCAGAGTGAGTGGGTTCACCACCCCATTTGATTATGAGTTGTAACTTCTCGATTTCGAGATTCTCTTCTTCAGCAGCAACACGTGACATTGTGACGCCTGTCAAGGAATCCTGTCTCTTCTGTTCTTGTCTTTCTGACAGGGTTGTAGTGTCTTTTTCTGGATGTGATACTGCACGAGGACTTTCAGGCGAGTGTGAAGCCTTCTCGTCGTGCTTTGGTTTCTTCCGGAACATGGGTTTGATCTGCACCTTCGTGCCAGGCCAGCTTCCTTTCTTGACGAGAGCAGTCCTTAGTGTTCTCAATTTGTCAGGATCTTCATCGCCTTCTCGTTGTGCCTCCGCGACAGCTTCAAGGACGCTACTTAAGGCATTCTCACCCAGAAGCAACACTTCTTCCCGATGTCCTTTCAGTAGATCGACGAACGGCTTCGTATGGAAGGTGAATTTGAGTTTCTGTTTTGGGGTACGGTCTGCATGTCGAATTACAGCCACCATGCCTTTGAGCCTCCATTGAGCTTTGCTTGCAGGCGGTGGAACGGGCGGAGCTTCTTCCTCACCAGAAGGACTTGGGATTTGAGTAGTAGATGCCGGCGTCTCAGCTTGTGGTACACCAATCGGCATCAGTGTGGCTGCTCGTGTAGGAGGCCTCTCCAATGATGGTGGTGAGGACAATGGAATTGTTGCACGATCAGCCGCGAACTCCATTGACTCGACAGGCTGATTTCCGAGCGGATTTCTCAGCAGTGCAGCCAGCGCGGAAAGTGGATTAGCAGATGGCTTTTCTTCAGACACAAATTCGGCTGGAATAGTAGGGGTCCTGCTACCTTCACGACGCATCTTCTCTTTGATGAACATATCTCTAAGGATGTTGGCGCACTTGTCATAGTAGTCATTATTATCCTTGACAAAGCTCCATCCATTGACGTCGATAACGAAACTCCTATTCTCGGCGCGAAGCATGTCAAATCCACACACTCGTTGACCGAAAGCGCGAGAAACTTTGGAAGCCATCTCAGCTTCTTCCGGAGTTAGACTTGTCACATAGCGCAACTCTTTGCCGTGTGTATTGCGCTTAACAATACCATCCACGACTGGCGACTTCCTAGTTTCAGCGTGGCAAAAGTCAGGTCCAACGGTGTAGGCCTTGACGTCTTCCGCATTCTCGGTCTTGAGGAAAGCTTCGTATATGTAGCTGCTATCGACTTCGGTTATTGACCGAGGAGTTACCAGAGTATCATCTGCTGCAGAGCTCTTGTTATTGATTTTGCGAAACAACCTGCGTCCTCCACCACCCGCGTAGTAGATATTGATGTTGTGGTCTTCACCACTAGTTGGTTTCTCCACGAAAGGCTTCTTTAGTATGACACCATCCACACTAAGAGTGTCGTCATCAATCATCTTCACTTCTTTCGTCACCGCCTCTCCACCTCCAGTCCCATTCTCCGGTCCAGGTAGGCTAATGCCGGTGAAGTCAAGAATGTATTGTGCTTGCTCGGCAGATTCCACAGTGGGACCGCCATCACGGTTCACTTCTACACGTTCTGGTGTTGTCACTTGCCATTTATCGAGGATGTGGAGGCACAAACGTCTGTCCCAAAGCACCTTCTGCATTGGCAGATCATTGACGCTAAATGGTTTTCGAAGCTTTGTGTATGCGATTGCTTTGTCTAGGGGAAACCCTTCAGAAAAGAAGGATATTAGATAATCGCAAATAGGCCAGTTCTCTGCTTCTTCATCCAGGATAACCTTATCGCCAAAGATGATCACCTCGAATTCATTGTTGGCATTGATTCTGTTCAGAATATTTCTGCTAGGCTTGCTGCGAGCCTTGGCATCGAGTGCGCATATACCGATAATACCTAGCTTTGTTTCTTGTCCGAGCATTGGACCGCGTTCTGTACTTGGACTTGCAGTGCCACTATTGCCCGTCAAGCCGCTGGTTCGTCTGGAAGATGGGATGAGACTACGTGATGGTCTTGCCGAACTGGTTTGAGACCGTGAAGGCAATGTAGAGATGTTATCTCCAGCATTTACTGATTCACTTGAAAGTCGTCGTATGGGTATAGAAGTGGGAGTAGTTGCTGATATACCTAGGGCCGAGATGTTCGATGTCGCCGTCGTGGCTTTATCTACTGCGATATCATTCTTGGCTGGAAGGTAATGAGCATATCATTTCTCACACATCACGAATGCCTACTTACCATCGCCAACATCAGATCCAGCCACTGAACTTGGTGCACTGGTCAATCCTGGAATGCCGCTCATGATAGCAGTACCTAAGGAGAGTAATGAAGATGAAAATGATTGCCTTGGTTGTCCGTGCTCCGTCTTTGCCTCGTTGACGTCTTCCACAGGATTAGAAACTATTGAGGATCTCCTCAAGCTGCGAAAGCTCTGTGCTGAGCCTGGTCTTGCGTTTGGAATCCTGGGTTGCTCTTCGTCCGCGGCGAGTAGTGCACCTAAACTCTCCCTGTGGGAGTGTCGATTATGACCAGTAGAGCTACTTTGTAATGATTTGAGGGTCTCTGTGCTGATGGATGGTCTGCGTGCTGCCGCTGCTGAGGACTCTTTTGATTTCCAAGAATGAGAAGAAATACTTGGCTTTTCTGCTGTAGCTTTACTTTGATCGGGTCCAACCGAACGCCCTTTTTTGCTAGCACTCTTCGATGAGGCAGCTGACAAGTCGTAGGAAGAAGAACGTGAAGTGTTTGACACAGCACCTAAACTCGTTCGTCTCGCTTCGTCAGCCGTCCCTTCTGTGTCCTTAGTATCCATGTTCGAGTTTTAAAGCTGCTAAGAAATGACGCTTCACTTCAGGGTTCAGCAGACTGGGGACATTTCTGTGGGTCAAGACAGCAAAGACAATGTGCTTGATATACACGACAAAAGCCTGCCAAGCTCGAGGTATAGGGGTGATAGAGCGATCAAAGCGAAGAGCAATACAGATCGACTCTAACAATGTAGCTTTCTCTATTTGCCTAAAAGTACTGGCCTCTGGCCTCGTAGGGGGGTAGCGTCGGCGTGGTAGTCCTGCCAAGACTTAGCCTCTGTGCTATTTGAGTTTACAGGTCCCCGCATCATCCCATAGACCCCCCATCAATACACTTTGAAGCCAATCGCTCGAATGTCTACATCCTTCAGTCGTTACCCTCCAGTCACCATTCCTGCTTCCAATTCTGCCAGCAGTGACAACAAAAAGGCTCCAGACATGGCCGTAATGGCTGCACCAGAAGAGCAGGCCCGTCTGCTTGAGGATGCTTTGGGTGTCGTGCGCCAACAGACTGGCATGATGCGCCGATGTCTCGAAACACCTGGCAAGCTGATGGATGCTCTGAAGTGTTGGTATGCTGACCATATTGCTGTATAATCCCCGACAAGACAGGTCATCAACTAACAATACCTCTTTCTGTTCGCACTAGTTCCACACTCGTCTCCGAGCTTCGTACAAGCAGTCTCAGTCCGAAACAATACTATGAACTATACATGGCAGTCTTTGATGCACTACGACATCTTTCCGTTCATCTTCGCGACTCTCACCCTGTCAACCATCTCGCCGATCTCTACGAACTTGTTCAGTATGCTGGCAACATCGTCCCTCGTCTCTACCTTATGATTACTGTTGGCACGGTCTACATGGGCATTAAAGACGCGCCTGTAAAGGAGATAATGAAGGACATGATGGAAATGAGTAGAGGTGTGCAACAACCTACGCGAGGATTGTTCTTACGTTATTACCTGAGCGGACAGGCGCGTGATTATCTGCCAAATGGCAACGGAGAAGGACCGGAAGGGAACCTGCAAGATAGCATTAGCTTTACGTTAACAAACTTCGTTGAGATGAATAAGTTATGGGTCAGACTGCAACATCAAGGACATTCGAGGGAAAGAGAGCAAAGGATGAAGGAGAGGCAAGAATTGCAATTACTGGTTGGGAGTAACCTGGTGAGATTGAGCCAACTGGTTGATCTGGATGCCTATAAGAATATGATTTTGCAGCCACTACTGGAACAAGTAGTTCAGTGTAGAGACGTTTTGGCACAGGAATATCTTCTAGAAGGTGATATATTCGAAGGTTATTTCGTTAGGATCTACAAGCTGACTTTCTGGAATAGTTGTCACACAAGTCTTCCCCGATGAATTCCATCTACACACTCTGGACCAGTTTCTGTCAGCAACAGCGCGGCTGAACCCTCATGTAAACGTCAAGGCGATTGTTATAGGGCTTATGGACAGGTTGGCAGCATACGCGACAAGAGAGGCAGAAGAGAAAACTTTAGAAGAACGCCAAGCTGCAGAGGAAGAAGCAACGACGAGGTTATTGGAGAAGATGAAGATTGCTGAAGATGCACCAAGTACATCAGAAGAACCGAAAGCGGATGGAGAAGCGACCAATGGGGATGTCCCTCACAAAGATCAAGATGAAGTCACAAGCGAAGACACGGAAAAGCCGACGGAAGAGGTCGATGATAAACAGCCTGCCGGGATACCCGATGACATCAAACTGTTCGAGGTCTTTCACGAGCAAGTCATGAATCTGGTCAACGCACAAAGACTACCCATTCAGGATACAATGGCGCTGTTAGGGTCATTAGCTAATCTTGCACTGTATGTTTATATCTATGCTTACGTCTACCACTTGACTGACCAGGAAATAGGAGCATTTATCCTGATCGACTGGATTATCTCGACCAAGTCTTCAAGTACGCCAATGAGAAGACACAACAGCACTCAAACAGCGCCGACCTGCATTCTCAGACCTGCCAGTCGAACATTCTCGCTCTTCTACTTGCGCCAATAAAATCATATGTCTCACTTTTCACAGCACTAGCTTTACCCAACTTTATACCACTCCTTCGATCACAAGCGTATCCGACACGGCGGTCTCTTGCATGCGAGATTGCACAATCATTGATCAGAAACGGAACACGAATAACGACAGAAAGCAATCTTGATGCTGTTTTTGAAATACTGAAAGTCCTCATTAAGGAAGGCCAGCAACCGACATATCCTGGTGGCGTTGCACGACGAGGACAAGAGAGTGATGAGGCGGTGGAAGAGCAAGGCTGGCTTGCACGGATAGTTCATCTCGTTTACAACACTAATAACGACGCACAATTCAAAGTATGTCAAAACACTTAGAAACACCGTGGCTACAAACTAACATCCAACAGCTCCTGCAAGCTATTCGAAAACACCTGAACGAAGGCGGTGAACGCATCCGCTACACTACTCCTGCTCTCAACACCGCTTGCCTCCACCTCGCTCGCCGTCTCAAGAAACGTGAACATCTCGATGATTCCTTCAAGTCCACTTCCCAAGCGCTCTTCAAATTCCAGCACTCCCTCCTCACCACACTCTACACACGCTGCTCCGCTTCCGCATCGGCCTCCACCCTCAACAGCGGCAACTCTGCTTCCTCCTCATCAGCCGTCGCCGAGCTCGTTCTCCGCCTGTTTCTCACAGCAGGCCAGATTGCAGACCAGACCGGGTTCGAAGAAATCAGCTACGAGTTCTTCGCTCAGGCGTTTACGGTATATGAGGAGAGCGTCAGTGACAGTCGAAGTCAGTTCCAGGCTGTGTGCTGCATTTCTGGTGCGCTCCATGCGACGAGAGGATTTACTAGGGACAATTACGATACTTTGATTACGAAGTGTGCGCTGCATGGAAGTAAATTGCTAAAGAAGCCGGATCAGTGTAGAGCTGTTTGTGCTGCCAGTCATCTTTGGTGGGCTACTGAGGTTAGAGGGAGAGAGGGCGAGGCGGAGGAGACCAAGGATGGAAAGGAAAGCAAAGAGGTGAGTGTGATCGCATGTGTTGTGCGGCAAGTGTATGCAATTGCTGACCTGTTCCAGCTCTACCGCGACGGCAAACGTGTTCTGGAATGTTTACAACGTGCTCTGCGCGTCGCGGATGCATGCATGGATGCCGCTGTGTCCGTGGAACTATTCGTTGAGATTCTGAACCAATACGTCTACTACTTTGACCAGGAGAACGAAGCCGTAAGCTTCTATCGCGCACTAATATCTGTTGAGAATTACGTTGACTGACACCACTCTTGCCAGGTGACGACGAAATACATCAACGGTCTTATCGAGCTCATTCACTCCAATGCAGCGACAGCTGAGCCATCGCCGGCGATGGAAAATCCGAAGAGGCATTTCCAGAGGACGCTGGAGTATATCCAAGGGAGGGGGTACGAGGATGTGATTACTGAGGCTGCTGGGACTGTTGGTGCGTGATGGATGCACGGACCAGAATGGAAGCAAAAAGATGGGCTACCTCGACCGCAAGCATGTGGGACCTCGCGCTGCTATATGAGCGTGGAGTAGTCAAGAGGCGCTTGAGCATGGTCTCCAGGCTTTGTTGTCGTACTGCTGGAATCAGCGTCATCTTGGTGCGCTCGAGCTGTAGGTTGCAGTTCGACGGAGTGGAGATTTGCGATGAAGGCGATGAGGATGCACAGATGTATCATGATGAAGCACATAGACGACTGTAAAGCAGCAGCGAACTCAAATATTGATATCACAACCTTGATGGTTTTCTGCAGACTTGGCATAACTGATTCTATTTTCCCACTTTTTGAGATAGATTGGTGAATAGGAACTGGAAAAAGCCACGGCACTCTCCAATGACAGTTTTTGTTTGAGTTTGAAAGTCCCTTGAGTTGGCCATCCCGGTGCAGATTCTCTGGGATGTTTAAACTAAGGTTGGTTTAATTAGCTGAGTTTGTGGTATCGGCACTCTTCAACCACTTTTCCGACCTGAATTTGAAAGTCCCTTGATTTGGCCAGCCAAGTGCAGAGTTTCTGGGATGTTTGATCTAAAGTTCGTTAATTAGGTGAGTTTGCGGTGTGGGCACTCTTCAACCACTTTTCGGACCTGAGTTACAAAGACCCTTGATTTGGCCGTCCCAGATGCGAGTTTCTGGGCTGTTAAAACTCGATTAATCTAGGATGAGGAGAGTTTATGCACGGTATCCTTCAACTACTTTTTCGAGCTGAGTTGTAAAATTTCCCATTCGATACCTCGCATTATGGTTCCGTGTTGATTTGAAATTATAGTCTGATACTTGATGACTTCAGAGATATGCAGGTTCTTCGGACGCAAACAGGAGTGGCGCAACAGGAGTGCATGAGATATACAGGCATATTAGGACAACTACGCCATTTCTTTCGCTTGAATAATATCAGGAGAGTCGGTAGGATGAGGATACTTGCAGAATCGTTGGAGTTCCAAATCTCAAATTGGGAGCATAACAATGCCCTACGAAAGCCGGTTTTTGCCCTAGTGGGATTTGGATGTCCTGGAATCATTGCTGGGCGCATGCCGAGGCTGCGGATGAAGTGCAGTTCTGGAGGGACAAGTATGGCTTATTAGTGTTTTCAATAATCGAATGTGCTGGTATTATGCTTTGCCTTTACAGCTCGTTGCCGTGAATTGAGGTTGTATAAAGTCCAATTATCCTGTATTTCAGGTAGATAGAATGCATTATAGCACTCTAATTCATCCCCTAGCTAGGTGATCCTTGCGGACTTAGGCATGGCATAAATTCGAACACATATGATCACCTCAATTAGGAGACTCCTGAGGCACATCTGCGAGAGTATGATGAGGGGAGGCCACAAGCAAAGGTGGACGACGATGTCATTAGTAGTGGACGTTAAACGATAGTAGTACAATAGGCTGGCGGGTTCAAACACGTCCGTAAGCACACTCAATGAGCTGCGCTACACAGTCGCAATCACGGTTGTCTATCAGCACCACCTTGTCCTACGCCGCACCATTAGCGAGGCACTCACATCAAAAATAATTCACTGCCATAAAACTTACCACTCCAAAAGCCCTTGCCCACCTTATCATTTCCCTGACTCTCCTGATCCTCCTTGCCATTCTGCTGCACCTTACTCCTCTTCTTAACATCCTCATTATGCCTCTTGACATCCTCCGTCTCATCCGGCGCTTTCCCACTTAGCCTAGGACTCCCACTCTTAGTCTCTGTAGTAACTTTTTCATTTTGCTCCTCTTTCGACGCCCCAGACTTGTTTTCATCTGTGCTGGACGACTGAGAAGAAGAAGGAGTAGCCTCACCAGCTTTTTCACCAATGCCTGCGCTGCCGCCCTCGCCCTTGGCTGCTACAGCGGAGGATGTTGAGAATGCTTGCCTGGCACTCGCGAATGCAGTGGATGTGGAGTACGACCTGGCGCCGCTGGTGGTATTGCCTGAGCCGCCACCCTGCTTGGCTGCGGGGTTGTTGCCAGCGTGGTCGGGTGTGTAGGTCGAGTCGCCCTTTCCTGGACCCTCCTTGGTGGGCGTGCTGCCGGATGAGCCTTGGCCGACGTCGGGAGCTGGAGGACCGGGGTGCTCGAGCTCGGTGGTTGCAGGGGAGGTGCCTTGCTCGTTTGGGTTCTCGCCCTTTGGGTCGCCGGTACCACTACCGTAGTCACCGGAGGCGTAGCTGCGGCTGAGAGCAGGGGTGCAGGTGGAAGGGCGGGAAACTGCGAAGCGGCTGGCACGGGGCGCGAGACGCATGAGGCGAAGGGAAGGTGACATGATGTTGTTATAATAGGAGGGTATCGAGGTCACAGTGTATGTGTAAGAAGGATGTCGAAATACAAGAAGTGGTTGAAGCTCTCCCCAGATTTGGTCACGTCATCATTGGCCTAGGTGGTCATAGCTCAGGTTTCATTATTACTATTATCTGTCGTGTCTGCGTGCTCTATGCCGACCATGCCTCATGCTATACAAGGGCCCTAGCTCGACGGCTAATGCTAAAGCTTCCTGCTTATGCTTCCCGCTATACATTTCTTCTTCTCCTTACTCTCATGATCCATTTCCCTTACTCAATGCTTATGTTTGTGGAGAAGCCCTTTGATCTTGTTTTCGACCTTGTGGAGATGTGGATGTTTCTCCTTAGCCTCTTCTTGTACTTGATTGCTCTCAGAAGCGGGAGGGTGGAAGTCCTTTGGTGAAGTGGCGTTGGCAGGAAGCATATTCAGATCTGAGGAACCAGGAGTCGACATTGATGCATTCTTTTCATTTGTCCCATCGTGTAGTCCAAAATTGGCTACGCCTGATTCGATGGTCTGAGTATGTCCTTGTTGTGAGGGTGCTGCTACTGCCGCTACAGCTTGTTGTGAAGGTGCTGCCACTGCCGCCGCAGCTTGTTGCGAGGGGGTTACCACTGCCACTGGCGCAGGTTGTGGTAAAATGGCTGTACTTTTACTGCTGTGCTGTTGCTGCATCCTCTGCACTTCTTGTACTTGCTCCTTCGACAATGTGTCCATTTTGAGGCTGATATATGCGCATGCAACTTTGCCGCCCATTACACCATCGTCGCTCCAACTGATCAGAAGTTTGCCTTCTGGCAAGTTACTACCCCACAGATGAGGATACAGACAATATCGATGTCCGCTGTTTTTGCCCATAACTTCAGGTGCCATGCCCAAGAACTGGATGTCCCAAGGTCCTTCGATCTTCTCTGCACGCGCGATCCACATTTTGCTATCAAGCCATTTGTTAACTCCGAGCCAAAGGTAAGGTTTCTTCACAGATGCGAAGCCACTGTCGTATGGTAACTTGAAGAGTGCACCTTGAGCTTGATCTCCGAGAATAGGTTCCAGTTCATCGATGGAGGAATAAGTTGACTTCCAACCTGATTTAGTGAGAAACGAATATGCCGATCTTGATCTGAAGTTTGCATCCACAGGCACACGCGCCATGAAGTTTGCCATGTCTCTGCTGCCAAGAAGATACACGTACCCATCAGTGTCGACCAATGGTGATATTGAACCGAAACGAGGTTCTTCGTCTGCGAAGATCGTAGTTTCATCTTCCCGATCAACTTTGACGTATTAGCACGTCTAAGATACAATCTTGCACCCTCTCTTTCTACCACCACGTAAGTCGATAGGCAGCAGTCACATTTAATCTCACCACGACTCAGTCACACGGGAGATCCTATACTAGACCTTTCTCTATCCGCATCCTCCTGCAACACAGCACAGTACATGGCGACTTCACGCGTCGTCTACCTTCTGGGCCGCAAGGCTTACCGCAAGTACAAGGGTAGACTCGCGAAGCGCCACTACATCAAACTGCACCAATTCCGTCGCCTCTCTAACCACCGCCTTCATACTCCGATCTACCCCAGCCAGACCCGCCAGCATACGCGTGGTCGACAATACACCTGGGCCCATCATCGCCGTCTGAAGACGCTATGCCTCCTCCTCCTCGTTACTCGCAGGAGAACATGCGTGTCTCGGATCCCCCGGGCGAGACAACAATCGGAGGAGATTTCGCGGCTGAGTTGGCGCATTGGTCGCATGGTAGGTGACAACGAGTCTTCGTAGTAAGTGACGGTCTGGGTGAAGATCGCTGGCACAATTTACGACCTATGAGCTTCGACGTGGTGCATGGAGGTCAAGTTGCAGCAGGCTCCAATGTTTCTGTCGCAGCTGCTATTGGTCAAGACGGAAGTGCTCACGCGTCTGGTCTTGCTGATTGGTATGCTGAACAAGAATCATCCTTCTGGTTCAATGGACGTGAAGCAATTGAGCACACTGATACACTACGGAGCGGACCCGAATAGACTGGGCGGTCGAAGTTTATGCAGCAGACACAGTGTACTATTCAAGCGATCCGACTACGAGCATCAGCTCCAATCGCCTAGCTCGAAGTAGTGATGGTCAAATCGTTTGATCTGCCTTTGGCTTGCTATGGAGGACAAATCGTTGTGTTTTTTATGTATCCATCCTCCAGTTTCGTTATCATCGGATGTCCTTTAGAGTATTACGTGCTCTGTTATCGTATCATTCATTGTCCATTAGTAGTCGTACAGCGTTTCCATATAATCCACACTCTTCATATCTGTCGTCCACGCAACCTGACATCCCACTCACCACCCTCCGCACCCTCCTCTTGCCCAGTTCCAGCTCCAGCCAACGTCCTCCTCCTCAGCTCCTCCACACCATCCCACTCTCCATTCGTATCACCTCTCACCTTCCATGCAGTATCGTCACCACTTCCGCTCGTCTCCCCATTCCCACTTCTCACACCTTCACTCTCCAGCCCACCTCTCTCCCTACTCCCTCCGGCACCAAGACTCAACCCCCTCCTATGACTGCCATCCGGTCTTTCCACCAAACTCGGCGCACGCGGTCGTTGCCTTCCTCGTGCACGCCCGCCAATAATCGGAATCTCGTACGTCGTGATGCGGAAGATGTAGTAGAGGAAGTCGTAGATGACTACTAGGAACCAGGGACCGATGGCTGCTGCGGCTAGGAAGAGCTGGAGTATGTTAGTTGTCGCCTTGTCGGTTTGAGAGATGATGGAGGATCGAATGCCGGGGTACTCACGAAGAAGCGAACAGCCCAGACTTCGTAGATGCTTAGTTGGGCTGGGAGGATGGAGAAGTAGGATGTCATGATCGGTTGTGACATGCGTAGGCGTAGCCGCGTAGGTAGCAAGCGCGAATGTGAATGAAAGGAGCGCAGTTTGTTTGTTAATGTTTTGCGACTGGAGAATAGAGCTGGGACCTGAGGGAAAGTCAATTGGCTATGACACAACCTGACCAAAGTGTGGGGAGAGGTATCAATATAAAGTACTCTAGGATAGAAGAATCAGAACAACAGGGTTGAAGTCCTGCTCCTCGAGAGGGCATGATGCAGACGACTGTCAAGCTATCACCAGGCCGACGTGCACGCATTATCTCACTGACACAAGTAATGGGAGGATCATTTCATTAAGCTCAAGAACTAGTACTACTTATGAGGGTATATCGTTCGCGTCACCATAGCCTGCGCCTTCCTGTCAAATCAATCATTATTAAGCGCAGAACTTGCTTGCAGCCCATGTTTTTCATTACCGAGCGTATGCCTCTTCCTCATCCCAACTTCACCTGGAAGCCTTCCTTCAGCCTGGTCGCCAAGTCCATCGATATTCTTACAATTCATTCTTGGCACTGGCGGCAGAGTTTGTGGCTCTACCGTACGCAGAAGAGGCGCTGGCGCTGATGGTGCTGGCGTAAGAGTCACCGTAGGAGCTGACGCTGGTGGCATACGACCCCTGCAGACCAAGAGCAATCATAGCCTCGGTGTAGTAGTGGTTGGCATAGCTTCTGGCAGATCCAACATAATCACCAGACTTGACAGACGCAGTTGCTCGGGCATATTCATTGCCAGCCTTTGATGTGGCAGCACCGAATGCAGAAACACCGGAAGCTGAGGCAGCAGCAAGAGCAGAAGAAGCAGAAGCTGAAACGTTGTCACCAGTAAGCTTAGCAGCGTTCTTGCGGAGAACAGCAAGAACTTCCTGGCGTCTGGAACCTTGAGGGACTTTGATGGCGTTCTTGTCGGCAAACTCCTTGAGCTGGCTGTCAGACCAGGTGTCGTAGAGAGTATCAAGGGCGTTGGAGCTGATAGACGAAACAGCGCTGGCGGCGGCGGATGTAGCAGAGTGGCCAGACTTGGACGCAGTAGAGGTAGCTTGATCGACGTAGTATGCTCCTGTGGAGCGTGCGAGGTATGCATTGCGGCGGACTTCAGCAATCACCTTGTCGCGTTTGCCATTTTGGGGCACAGTGATGCCGCGCTCGTCAAGCCATTGCTTGAGGTCGGAGTCGGACCAAGATTCGTAAAGCCAGTTGCCAGGATATGCAGCAGTTTCACCAATTTTCTGAGCAGCACCTTCGTAGCCTTCACGAGCAGCCTTGTAGGCCTGATCGCGGGTGCGAGGCTGAGGAACAGGAATGCCATGACGGTCGCAGAAAGACTTGAGAGAAGAGTGAGTCCAGCTGTCAAAGGTTAGTGATGGTTTCCAAGAGCTTGGTTCGCAATGCATGCACTCACGAGTCGAAGACATAATCTCTCAAATCACCATAGGTCGAGTGAGATTGTGCAGCAGTATCTTTCCAGCTACTCTTGACCTGATCGGCAAGTGCCTCTGCGTTTTGCTCAGTACCCTTCTTCACTTCTTGCCCAGTGCTCTTGATGTAGCTGGAGAGTTGGTTGGCATCCCATTTGGCGTAAGGAGAGCCATCCTGTACCCGCACCTGGCTTGTCCTCGATGATGCCACCGAAATTCCAATTCACAATTCGTCTATTTTCCTTTTTGTTGTCCTTGACGAGGTTCTGAAGGTCCTTGCGCTCTGACGCAGCAGGATAAGGAATGCTGTGGTCGGAAAGCCATCTCTCGAGCTCGGTCTCGTGCCATTTGTTGTAAGCTGGAAAAAGATTGGTTAGTTGACAAAAACAAGGGAAACGGAAGGGCCATCTGAGCGATGCTTTCGTCGTAGACCACGACAAAAGACCGTCCATCCAGGAGGAAGAGCGTGCAACGTGGATCAAAACTTACGAGCTCTAGCAAACCACGAGCTAGCGACTGCTGTCTCGGCAGCCAGAGCGACCACCAAAGTAGTAGCGAGGTTGAATCTCATCTTGTGACGTTTGTAACAGAGTTCTGGACGAGATGTAATGAAGAGACGAAAGGTAAAAGAAGAGACGAAAATGAAGCAGAGCACTAAGGAATGCTATCGCGCCGTGACGTAGTAATTTGCGGGGAAAGCTTCCAAGTTTTTGAAAAACAAACGACAATGCCATGTGACGCGTAACATGGCAATCCACTTCTATCATTCGTAGCATCTGCAAGCTACAAGAGATTGACATTGGAAGATAACAACGATTGGAGACGTTCATTTGCATCTCCTGGAAAAGCCTCACAAGTAGAGCAAGCGCTTGACTTTCACTCCTTCACGAAGAAAACTCAAGATGGCATCCACGGGGACTCAAATGGCTTGGCCTCCCGTTCTGGAATATGTCGAAATGCTTGGAGAAATACGTGACAGAAATGGCAGAACCATCCCGCGAGACATTGGCCGTAGTGTGAGGTTTGGTGATGAATACTACTACATCTTTGGCGACACATTCTGCTTCGATGATTCTGAGCACTTTGTTGGCGTCTCGAACAACACCATTGCACACATTCCAGATCTTACAAACCCACGCAAATCAGAGTACATGTATAAAGGTATGTTGTTCAGGATGTCTTGATATAACAGGCGATGTGGTGGTGGTCACTTGCCTGTTTCCATCACTTTCAGCCTCTACAAACGACTAACATATGCTACAGAGCCAAAGGTACCTGAATTTATACCCTACACTCGAGGAGAGAAAGACTACACAGAAGGCGAGGACAACAAAAAGGAAAATAGACGAATTGTGAATTGGAATTTCGGTGGCATCATCGAGGACAAGCCAGGTGCGGGTACAGGATGGC